>Ga0209084_1003260_pt1 | contig 12049 bp, 12 predicted proteins | sample C_130820_MF_Meta_FD_187309 | JGI IMG/M metagenome (GOLD analysis project Ga0209084, IMG submission 187309) | Freshwater microbial communities from Lake Croche, Canada to study carbon cycling - C_130820_MF_MetaG (SPAdes) (version 2) | ecosystem: Environmental > Aquatic > Freshwater > Lake... | reverse complement strand
TTCTTTTTTTAATTTATCTGAAATTTCATCATTTTCTAATAAATCTTTTAATCTTTTTGCCCTACGTTGATATTCATCTGCACTAATTTCTGGTTCGGGTTCGTGTTTTGGTTCGTGTTTTGGTTCTGGTTCTTTATGTCCTATAATCTTTGATTTAAATTCCATTGCATGACTAAAATCATGTTTAGGTTTAATTTTATTATCATTTAATTCATTATATAATTCATCATTTGACATTTTTCCTAATTTTTCTAAATAATGAATTTTTTTCATTTCTTTTTCTAAATATTTATCTTCTGATAAATTATCATCATGACCCATATCTTTATCTAATTCTTTTTGTTTTTTTGCCATAATTTCTTTTTCTAAATTTATTCTTTTATTCTTTTCAGATTCACCAAACAAATTTTTATGTTTTATTTTATAATCATCATCGCCTAATTGTATATGACTCATATTATACGTAAATATTTTATTTATAAATAGTTTTCTCTAATTGCTTTTTATAATATTGTAACATTATTAAATCCGCCCTATGCATCATCATCTGTTCATCAATAGTATGATTGACAAATAACCAATCATACAACGCCCTAAATGGATTCCACATTCTATATATTTATTCTACATTATTTTCTTGTATTTTTTTACAATATTTTTTAACATGTCTTGCACAATTCCTGCGAGTATAACTCTTACCACAATCTATACATTCTATTACTGTATTTTGATATTGTTTTATTTCTATATTATTATCTTGATAGTATTCAATATTTGTTCTTGTTGGTACTTGTATATTAATACTGTTATTTGCCGTAATATGATGACGTTCTCGTTTTAATAATTCTTTTTTATCATCATATTCCAATGACTCTAATATTTCAATATTTACCCCTGGATACCCCATTATAACTTTACTTGATTTAGTAGGTGAATATTTATGTTGATTGAAACGACGTTTAATATTCTTTGTAGATCCAATATATACACTGGAACAATCTGGCGCAGATAATTTATATATATAACCTGTATTCATATATATAATTTATATTGATTTTTTTTCTAGATATTTTTTCTAATTATTTTCTTTCTATACAAACAATTAATTTTTCATCATCATCTTCTTTTGCTATCACGTGAATATCATGATGATCTCTAAAGATACAACAAAATACACTAAATATATAATTTTGTTCATCACTTGTTTTAAGACGAACTCCAACTTCAAATGATTCATCTGTTTTCTTACCTAATACGCTATTGACATCAAACAAAACTTTATTAATTGTATTAAGTAATTTATATTGGTGATCGGGTTCAAATAAACTTAACATTATATATATTTATTCTAGATTTTTTTCTTTATTTTTTTATATGTTTTTCTTTATGATATATACTATTTAATAATCTTAATTGCGCTTTTGCTTTATTCATTGGTATAGGATTTAAACTTTGATGATGACCAGTGATATTATTAACAACAATCGCTTTATTGTGAAATTTATGACCATCAGAACCTAATTCTAAATGAAATGGCATTTATATTATTACTATTTATTTTTTTTTCATTGCTCTTATTTTCGCCATACGATCAGCAACATTTGATTTATGTTCTACGTGTTCATTTTCAACAACTTTTTCTTTAAGTTCTTTTTTAAGTTTTACTTCTTTAACATTTTCTTTTATAACTTTTTCTGCTTTTACAGGTCTAACTGCTTTTTTTTCCATGGCATCAATACGAGTTGCTTTATCTAAGGCAATTGATGGTATTGTTTCAGTTTTGTGTTGCATTCTTTCAATGACAGCGGAAATATCATTCTTTTTCATCTTGCTCACGGGTTTGTGGTCAGGGTGTTCTTTTCTTAACGCTTTTAATTCAGCACGTAATTCACCAACAGATTTACTCATTGTATATATATTTTATTTAGAAATTTTATCCTAAATAATTTATCTTAATTTTTTTATAATGATGTAATTAACCAGGCAATATTCATACTACCTGAAGTAACGGATGGATCAGAAGCACAGATTACTCTTAAACTACCTAATCCGTTTGCATTTGGTGCTACTGATATTATCCAACATGCATCAGCAATATCTGCATCTGAATTAATCATAGTAGTAATAACAATTGATGTATTAGTTAATGTATTTGTATTTAATGGGAAATCTGCATCATATTGACCTAATGTTCCTGTTGCTGTCCATAATGCTCCTTTAATTTGTGTATTTGTTATAATACCTGTATTTAATGAATTTGCATTTATAACTATACTTGCACCACCATTATCAATAGTAACATTTGTTCCTGCAGTAATACTTACAGCGCCAGTTTTACTATTAACAGAATTTACACCAGATTGCGCTAATGCAGTAGCGGCGGTTGCTCCTGCCGCCGCTGCTGCTGCACTCGCTGCTAATGCTGTTCCCTCTGCTGTTGCTGCTGCTGCATTTGCCGCCGCTGCCGCTGTAGCAGCACCATCTGCTGTTGTTTGTGCTGTTGCGGCGGCGGTTTGTGCTGAATTGGCGGTGTTTTGTGCATTGTTAGCATTTGTTAATGCTGTATTAGCGGTGCCCCATGCTGTTGCAGTTCCTGTATCTGTTGCAATACCTAATCCTGGTGCAGTAATTTGTATATTTGTTGCTGTTGGAACTGATGGTGTAATAGTAATATTATTTAATCCAACTAATGATAAATCACCTATTAAACCATTTAATGATGATACGCCGCCACCTGGACCAGGATTACCTTGTGGACCAGTATTACCAGTATTACCAGTATAACCAGTAAACCCTCTAAGACCTGTGGGACCAGTAATACCAGTATAACCAGTATAACCAGTATAACCTGTAGGACCAACAGAACCGGTTGGACCATTAGCGGGACCAGTTGGACCAGTATTACCAGTAACACCAGTATAACCAGTATAACCAGTATAACCAGTATAACCAGTAGAACCAGTAGCACCGGTATCTGCATCGACACCAGGAATACCTGTTGGACCTGTTGCGCCGGTTGGTCCTGATGCGCCTGTATTAGATGCAGTCCCTCCAGGACCAGTTGGACCAGTAAATCCACGTAAACCAGTAGGGCCAGTTTGACCATAAAATGGTGTTGATGGATTCGCCAATGTATTACTATTTAATGGGGGTGATACAAATGGTGGTGGACCAGTGGGCCCTGTATCACTTGTATATATTATCATTGGTTGTTTTATTCTAACATAATTATTTGGTGTATATACTGGCGGTGTATAAGACATATACTATTATAATAGAAATTTATTATAATAAAATTTAAAGTTGAATGGGTAAATTATTTGCCCATTGTGGATCTGGTGCAGGATATTGAGCATCTGACCAGGCATAAGTGACACCTTGGGGTAAATTAGATACATCTTTAAATACAGATTTACAGGCACTAGTAGCGGGACCACCTGCCCAAAATCCAGCACCAGAGCACCAATCACTAATATTAATAAATGATGCATCAGGTAAGCCTGATGCACGTAATAAAATATTGGCAGTAGATAATGCACTTTGTAAATTACTTGCATCTTTATCAACACCAATATTAGGATATAAGAAACCAGTAGGTGTTGTAGGTTGTGTGGCGCTTGGATTTGGTGGCGATGCTGTTTGATATTGTGGATACCAGTAAGTGTAAGGACCAGAACCAGCAGGTGATATACCGGGTGTTGGTCCTTGTGAATTGGCGACAGATGGATTAGCGGTTGAACCTTGTATTATACCTTTTGCTAAACCAATATTGATTTTAGTTTTCTTTTTGCCTAATGCTTGTGCCTTTAATGCACAGAACCCCCATTGTGCTAATAGATTTGCAAAGTTAACACCCCCTAAGTAATTATCAGGTGATTCATTATAAAATTGAACAAAGATATCATCAAAATACGCCATTTGTGCAGGGTTATTAAGTGCAATTGATGCAGTAGAATTAAATGATGTTGTTGTTGGTGCAACATTAGAACCTGTAAAAGCAAACCATGTATTTAAATTAGTTGTTGAGGCGACATTCTTTCCCCCTTGTAATGTTAATGAATCAGCATTAATTGATAACGATAATGGTGCATGGGTTAATATTAAACCTGGTGCACTAGTATATATTATATTTAACATTGTAACAATATCTGTCATATATGATGAATATTGTGGATCAGTGGCATTAGCAGGGAATGTTGGAGCTGTGCTTGGTGTGGGTGGGTAAGTATTACTGGCATTTGGGTTACCACCTTGACCTATATTTTCAAAGTCAATATTTAAACCATCAAAAGTAAACGCCGCCCAACCAGAACTAGACCAACCACTTAATTTAGGTGTATCATATGCAAAGAAAACATTTAATACAGAATTTATAAATTGTGTTACAGTGGGCATTACGCCACCAGGAAAATTTGGAACTTGATAAGAATCATTTTTCCATAATCCACGCATATCCATATAAAAACCACCTAATGATGCTAAGACCTTTGCACCGGCAGTTTGTAATGGATGTAAGTATGTATATGATAGTGCACCTGTATCAGATTGATCTATATCTGACAAACATTTACCACTAAATGATGGGAAACCATATGAAGATGGGACTGTTCCATATGTGTTAGCATACCATGATCCAAATAATTGTTTGCCTGATACTTGTCCATTTGCATTTAATGTTCCGCCCACCGCATCACAACCCAAATAATAGTTTATACATTGTGAATAAGGTGTATTATATACCGGACCAGCGACTAAGAATGTTGTAACAGCATATGTTTTTAATCCAACACCGGCACCACCAGCGGTAGAAATTGCTGCACTAACTGCAGATTTTACATTACCATTTGAATTAGTTACAACACCAATAAAATAATATGGGGTTGATGCGGTTAAACCAGTAACAGATGCAGTTACTGTATTACCATTTTTAACACCAGGTGCAGATGTTGTTGGTGTATTTGTTGTTCCATATAATACGCTGTATGATAATGGTGCTGTTCCTGTTACTTGTGATACATCAAATTGAACTGATATAGAATTAGTTGTAGGTGTTCCACTTACAACGGGAACTGATGGAATACCACTTGGGGCAACACCACCGGCAACGGTAAACGCTGCTGTTGGGGTTCCTATTTGTATATTATCACCAGATGCAAATGGTGCGGCGTAAATTACTGCACCAGGTAACATATTTGCAACACCAGATACAGTACCACCTGCTCCAACTTGTCCAATATTAATTGCATTTAAACTATTGACACTGTAACCCCATACAATACCAATAAAATTTAATCCACTCTCCGATCCAGTGAAACCAAAATTATATGATACTTGTCCATTTGTTGTTCCATTTGTTAATGTAAGACCATTAAATGATAAATTTACATCAGGATTACCACTGGGGGCGGGTGTATTTAATAATGTTGAATTAACTGCACTGTCAACATGTCCACCATCATTAATTGAACTTGAAAACCCTACATATTGTGTTGATGGTGTTAATCCAGTAATATATGGTGTTCCATATACAACAGAACCGGCAGGGAATAGAGTGGATGGTGATATATTTTGTGCTATGGGATAAGCATTAACAATTGTTGTTGGTGGTGTTGTTGTTCCATATGTTACTGAATAATTAACAGGTGTTAAACTTGTCACGCCATTTACATTTATGTAAAATTGTGCAAATTTAGAACCGCCTAAGCTGGGTATTTGACTATCAACAATAGGTTTTGTTGGTGCTTGTGATGGTAGTGATCCACCTGAACCAGTTGATATAGAAGCACTAACAGCAGATGGTGTTGATGCTAAAACATTTGTTGAAACGGATTTAAAATAATATGCAGTAGAAGGAGTTAATCCAGTTAATACCGCTTGGTATACTGTTCCTGAAACTAATGTTACTGACCATGATGTTGTTGGGTTATTTGTTGTTCCATAAAATAAACCATATGTAACGGGCGCGGTTCCTGTTTGTCCCGCTGCATCAAATCTAACTGTAATTGATGTTGATGTTTGTGTTCCAAAATTTGCTGGGACTGATGGGGCAGATGGTGCAACAGGAGCGGCGGCGGTTGATATAGATGTCGCTACGCCAGTTGATTGTATTGAACCAACAGAATTTGTTGCAACAGATCTAAAATAATAAGGTGTTGAAGGTAATAAACCGCCGATAACGCAACTATATATGGTTCCTGATTGGAGAACAGCGGGTGCAGGTATAGTTGGTGTGCTTGTTGTTCCATATACTACACTGTATGTTACCGGCGCGGTTCCTGTTTGTCCTGCTGTATCAAATGTAACGGCGATTGAATTTGTTGTGGGTGTTCCTGATACTGCTGGTGCTGCGGGTGGTGATGGTCCTGATGATGCTGCGGCGGTAGATATAGAAGTAGATACAGAACTAATTGCAACGCCATCTGGATTTGATGCCTCTGATTTAAAATAATATGGTGTTGATGCAGTTAATCCAGTAACATTTGCAATATAAGTTGTACCTGATTGTAAAACGGCGGCGAATTGTATTGTAGGTGCATTGGTTATACCATATAATACATTATATTTTATTGGTGCTGTTCCAGAAATACCCGCAACGTTGAATGTAACAGAAATTGCTGACGATGTTGGTGATCCATAAACTACAGGAACTGTAGGGGCAGATGATGGTGGAATGGCACCAGTGGCGGCAGTATTAAATGGTCCTGCAGTAGCGGAGGCAGTAGATCCACCAGCATTAGTAGCATTAGCGGCGAAATAATATTGTGTAGCAGGTGATAAACCTGTTACAATCGCTTGATATATATCAGATGTTCCAACACGTGTTGCAGGGTATGGTGTTGCAGGTGTTGATGTTAAACCATAATATATTGAATATGTAACAGGGGATGTTGATGTTTGTCCTGCTGTATCAAATGTTACTGTAATAGATGTTGATGTTGGTGATCCAGAAATAACGGGAACAGCAGGGGCAGATGGTAATGGATTAGAGGCGGGTAAAACAATTGCACTTGATACCGCAGATAATTGTGAACCACCTGAATTAGATACAAATGATTTTACATAATATGTTGCACCGGGTGTTAGACCTACTAAAACTGCTTGATAAATTGTGCCACTGATTAAAACAGCGGGAGCGGGAATATTTGGTGATGTTGATGTTCCATATAATATAGTATTTGTTGTTGATGGTTGTGCAACTACACCAGCGATATCAAAATTGACAGTAAAAGATGTTGCTGTTTTAGATACTAAAACAGGTATTGATGCAGCAGATGTTGGTGGGATAACACTAGAACCAGATGTTGAATAACCTAATGATACTGCTGATGTTTGTGATCCTTCGGCGTTTGATGCTACTGATTCAAAATAATATGTAGTTCCGGTTGTTAAACCAGATACGGTTGCAGAATAAGTTGTGCCACTAACTAATAAAGCAGGGACAGATGTTGTTGGTGTTTGTGATGATCCATATAAAATACTGTATGATATAGGGTCAGTGCCAGTAATACCAGTAATATCAAAATTAACAGTAATAGATGTTGATGTTGATGATTGTAATATAGGTATTGTTGGTGCTTGTGATGGTGGTGCACTATTATTATTTGTTTGTATTACTGCAGATGATACTGAATTTTCTGATCCAGCACTATTACTTGCAACAGATTGAAATACATAATTAACACCTGGTAATAGATTTGTGGCGGTCGCCTGGTATGTTCCGTCAGGTTGTAATGTTGCTGATAATGGTAAGAATAGCGTTCCTGGTGGGCCAAAAAGTGCAGAATAAGTTGGTGTGGGTGTGCCTGTAACTCCATCTACATTAAATGATACTATAATTTGATTTGATGTCTTAGATACTAATTCAGGAACTGATGGTGGTTGGTTTGGTGCTACTGGTGTAACAGGTGCAGCACCACCAGCACCATAAAAAGGTGTTGTTGGATTTGCTAAGGTATTACTTGAAAATAAACCAAACATTATATATAATAGATATATAATATTTTTTTATTGGTTTTTAAATTAATTATGCAGGACCATAAAACCATGATGATGGGGCACCGTTTGCAGTGACATTGAATGAAAGACCAATGTCTGTATTAGCGGCGAATGTAATTGATGTAGCACCCGCAACAATTATACCAACACGTAAACCGCACCAGTTAGAATTGGGAACTGTTGATGGGGAAACTGCTGTTGTTTGTGCTTTCCATTTGTAAGGGATTGTTATGCAACCATTTGCGGGTGAATATGCACTATAAGTAGCGGGTAAACTAAATGGTATTGTTGAGTTTGTGTATGTAAATTGTGTGCCTGTGCCTGATTGTTGGTATACATCTTGGAGAACGAAACCAATAAGAACATTAGCACCTGTAGCACCTTGAACAGTGTAACCTGAACCACCAATAAAATTAAATGTAATTAAACCTTCAAAGTCACCAATGGCAGGGAATACTGTGCTATTAGATAATGCTACGCCAAATAATGAACCAGCAGATGTTGTAGCACCACCAGCTGAGGGACATACTAATGGGTATGTTACAGGGGTAACAGTTGCACCAGAATAAGCATAAGTTCCAGGATATATTGGAAAAGCAGATCCAGATGAATAAATTACGTTAGGGAATATTGTTGATGATGATGCACCGGCAGTAGCAGCAACAACACGACCTAAGGCGTCAACTGTTAATGATTTGGGATTAGCATATACTACATCTGTTCCGGGTGTTGCTACTGGGGGTAATAATGAAAGTGTAACCGCAGTTGTTCCCGCTGATGCAATTTGGTTTGCTGTTCCCGCTACTGTTGCAACGCCACCAGAACCAGATGAATTAATGGTAACGGCACCAACACCAGTTGATGGTGATAATGAGATATTGGTTCCCGCTAATAATTGTGTTACCGCACCTAATGAATTAACTGTTACAACGCCTACACCAGATGATGGTGTTACTGTAACATTTGAACCCGCAACAATTTGTGATACAGCACCAGAAGCGCCGACGCCGTAAAATGGTGTGTTAGGGTTTGCTAATGTGTTACTATTTAATGATTGACTAACAAACGACATATTATATAATATAACTAAATAAAAAAAAATAAAATAATACTATATTTTATTTTAACTTAAATCAATTTTACAGATTTGAATTGTAGAATTCCAATTATCTATAAATATAAAATGGTGATCATCTGTCGCCTGTTTATACCATGCTATTTTCTTTTCATAGTTCCATGTCGAGGGGAAATAACCCCTTAAAAATGATTTTATAGTTTGTTCGATTTGTTCTGTAGAATTTTGTTTAAATAACATCATAAAAGTAAAATTAGATCTACATGTTGGTGATACTAATGTTGGTGATTGCACACATTGTATACATGATATACCCTGGTTTCTGTATATCGTTAATGTTTTCATTAGTTCTTTATCATTTTTTGCTAATGGGCAATCATCTAAAACAAATAAAAATGGATAAGCGTTTTTTGTTTCTCTATTTATTTTATATGCAGTATTTACTAATTCTGGAATATATACAGACGATAATGGTAGTAAAGGATATTTCATTTGATTATATGCAGTTGCCTTTGCTGATTGTGAAAATATAACCCCGCAATGTTTATCCATGTAAGTATCTATAATATATTTTAGGGCGGTTGTTTTACCCCCTCTACCACTACCTAACATTAATATAGAACAACCACCGGAATCAGTAGGGGGCGCCATTAATATAAAAGGTTTTTTAGTTATCTTAGGTTGTGCTGATTCTTTTTCTTTATTTTTTAACATATATATTATATAGAATAAATTTCATAATAAATTATATATATAATTTATTATGGACAGTTCAGTTATGCGTGAATTTTTAGCATCAGGTAAAACAATAATCACTGATACAATGTCACCAAAATCAATACTACCAAAAGCACCTAAAAATATGAAAGAACCTTTACCGGCATCTAATATAAACCCTTTAGAAAATCTATTAAAAAGAGTTAAAGATGAAAAAGTAAGTAAAAAAGATTTAATAGAAGTTTTTCAGAAAATAATTGATGAAAAAGAAAAAGAAATATAAATTGAATTTATTCTTTGTGCATTAATTCACGGTCTTTATCATATGCATCGTGATGTTTACGACCGCCATAAACTTCTATGTGCCCATGTTCTGACATAAAACGACCCGCAAAAGGTTGCATCCCATAATGGATCCCTGGAATATGTGTTTTAGCGGGGGCGCCTACTATATGTCTTTCTGTATTCATATGTCCATGTGTTGAAACTAAATGGGGAAGTTTGGCAGATGGTGGACATTCAACAACCTGTTGTAACGCCTGAAATTTTTCATCACCTTTAAACATTCCTAACACACCAAATAATATAGGTTGTGTTGAACTTTTACCGACAACTTTTTGCGGATATCCTCCCATATATGGTAAATTTTGCATTTTATAATATAGTAAAAGATTTTAATTTTATTATTTAGATAATAAAATTATTTTTTATTTACATATATTATATAATATGGCTTCTGTTCAAGAAATGGTTAGACCAGGTTAAACATAATATATTAGAATTGCCATAATTCTATGATATATATTATGAATTGCCTATGTATACTTTAAAAGAGTATGCAATAACTACCTAGTGGAATTAACCACTCATGCGGGAACATCCTGAGAGTCTTTCATACTATCACCACCTGAAAAGGATGGTTGAGAACTCGGTTAATAGCCGACCCCAACAGTAAAAATTGAAAGAATTGGACAATCCGCAGGGAACGACCTAAACCCGTTATATCAGGGTATGGTTGACCTTCAACGACTATACGGTAGTCAGCTTAATGAATCTGATAAATTCAAATGATGGCTGAAAGATAGAGTCTATGCCGACCAATTAAATTTGGTGTTAAAGTATCCCGAAAGGGACGGTATAACAGGAACCCATCGATATGTATTATTACAGTGGCGAAACATCTAAAAAGTCTGCATTTCCCACCACACAAAATACAAAGTATGTTCAGCAATTTGCGTCATTATCAGGCGGTACAAATACTTTCTTATTCCCACCGCAAAATGGTTTACAACATATTGTTGTAACAATGTCTTTTGCTGCACTCGGTGCCCAACCTAACTTAGCGTTACCATCAGGTTGGGGTTATTCACTTATAAAAAGTTGTAGTTTTCGTTATGGTTGACGGTGACATCAAAAGATGTCATTAACTGCCAATGTATACTTTAAAAGAGTATGCAATAACTACCTAGCAGAATTAACTGCTCATGCGGGAACATCCTTAGAGACTTTCATACCACCCCCACTAGAAATAGATGGCGGGGAACTCGGATAATGACCGAACCCAATGGTAAAAACTGAAAGTATTGGACAATCCGCAGGGAACAACCTACACCCGTTATATCAGGGTATGGTTGACCTTCAACGACTATACGGTAGTATGCATGAAAAGTCTGATAAACTTTAATGATTGCATAAAGATAGAGTCTATTCCGACCAATTAAATTTGGTGTTAAAGTATCCCGAAAGGGACGGTATCAAAGGGAACGTCACAATTCCTATTAACAGGCGACCAACTTCTACAAAACGCCCTTAGAGATCAAACATCCAGAGCTTCATGTGATGATTTAGTAAACATTGGCGGTAACTATGCTTCTGGTAATGATTTTCAAAATGCTCAAACATGTTCTATTGTATTACGTTTACCCCACGCTTCCGCTTCGGGGGTGAATCTCAGTCTTCCATTTGCCACTGATTGTCTTACCCAACAATGTCAGATACTTTTAGAACTCATCAATGTTGGTGACATATGGCAAAATCTCGGTTCATCTTTACCTGATAATGCAAGAAGTTTAGCATCAGGTAATTTCCAATGCCAACAAGTTATGTTTAATAACATGGGCGATTCACTCGCTAGACGTGTTGATCTTTCATCAAAAGCGTATGCTTTCCCATGTCAATTTGTTCAACAAAAAGTTCAAATCCCATTAATCAACAGCGTATCACCCCAACCTATAGTATTAACAGGTTTCCGCGCCGGTTCAG
>Ga0209084_1003259_pt1 | contig 12051 bp, 5 predicted proteins | sample C_130820_MF_Meta_FD_187309 | JGI IMG/M metagenome (GOLD analysis project Ga0209084, IMG submission 187309) | Freshwater microbial communities from Lake Croche, Canada to study carbon cycling - C_130820_MF_MetaG (SPAdes) (version 2) | ecosystem: Environmental > Aquatic > Freshwater > Lake | place... | reverse complement strand
AAAGCCTGACGGTAGCGGAAGACACACTGCTCAATGGCAATCTGCTGGTCAGCGCAGCCGACATAGACAGTGTGGTGCTCACTGCGGCCATCATTGCCGCCCCTACGCACGGCACGCTAACGCTCAAGGCCAACGGCACCTTTACTTACCAAGGCAACAAAGACTACGTTGGCACAGACAGCTTTACTTACCGAGTGAACGACGGCGATCTGGACTCTGGCATTGCCACCGTCGGCATCACAGTCACCCCGGTGAACGATGCACCAGTGGCGGCGGATGTGGCGGTGACAGTGTTGGAAGACAACACAGTAGCCATCGCCCTGCTATCTACCGACGCAGACAACACTGCAATAGAGTTGCAATTTGCAATCGCCACCCAGCCCGCCCACGGCACTCTGGTGGCTAATGCCAAAGGCACCTTTAGCTACACGCCCGCAGCTAACTTCTCTGGCACAGACAGTTTTACCTACACGGTAAGCGACGGCAACCTGACCAGCAATGTGGCGACGGCATACATCGCCGTCACTGCGGTAAATGACGAACCCGCGCTCGCCGACCAAAGCCTGACGGTAGCGGAAGACACACTGCTCAATGGCAATCTGCTGGTCAGCGCAGCCGACATAGACAGTGTGGTGCTCACTGCGGCCATCATTGCCGCCCCTACGCACGGCACGCTAACGCTCAACGCCGACGGAACCTTTAGCTACCAAAGCGACAAAGACTACTTTGGTACAGACAGCTTTACTTACCGAGTGAACGACGGCGCTCTGGACTCTGGCATCGCCACGGTGGGCCTGACAGTCACCCCGGTGAACGACGCACCAGTGGCGTCTGATGTGGCGGCGACAGTGTTGGAGGACAACACAGTAGCCATCACCTTGCTGGCTACCGACGCCGACAACACTGCGGCGGAGCTGCAATTCAGCATCCGAACCCAGCCCGCCAACGGTGTGCTGAACAAGAACGCCAACGGCACGTACAGCTACACGCCCAATTCCAACTTCTTTGGCACAGACAGCTTTACCTATACGGTAAGCGACGGCAGTATGACCAGCAATGTGGCGACGGCAAAGATCATCGTAACCCCAGTGAATGATGCGCCAGTGGCGGCGGATGTAACTGCCAGTTTGTTGGAAGACAACACGGTCACCATTACTTTGATGGCTACCGATGCAGAAAAAACTGCGCCAGAGCTGCAATTCGCCATAACCACCCAGCCCGCCCACGGCGTGCTGAACCAGAATGCCAACGGAACTTACAGCTACACGCCTGCGGCCAACTTCTTTGGTGAAGACAGCTTTACCTACACGGTGAGTGACGGCAGCCTGACTAGCAATGTGGCGACGGCATACATTACCGTAACCTCGGTGAACGATGCACCCATAATCGCCGACCAAAACCTGAGCGTGGCCGAAGACACCTTGCTCAACGGCAACCTGCTGGCCAGCGCAGCCGATGTAGACAGTGCAGTGCTCACCACTTTCATAGTGGCAGGCCCAACGCACGGTAGCCTAACGGTTAACGCCAACGGCACCTTTAACTACCGAGGCGACAAAGACTACTTTGGCGCAGACAGCTTTACCTACCGAGTGAATGATGGCGATCTGAACTCTGGCATCGCAACCGTGAGCCTGATCGTCACCCCGGTGAACGACGCGCCCACACTCGCAGACCAAAACCTGACCGCAGCAGAAGACACGCTGCTCAACGGTAATCTGCTGACCAGCGCAGCCGATACAGACAACGCTGTGCTCACCGCCCGCATCATTGCCGCCCCGACGCACGGCACGCTAACGCTCAACGCCAACGGCACCTTTACTTACCAGGGCGACAAAGACTACGTTGGCGCAGACAGCTTTACTTACCGAGTGAATGACGGCGATCTGGACTCTGGCATCGCCACGGTAAGCCTGACCGTCACCCCGGTGAACGATACGCCCACATTCATCGACCAAAACCTGCCACCCGTGTTGACTAACTACATGGATGTCCAACCCGATGCTTTTAAAGCGACACCGGTTGCAAGCCCCAGTTACGGCAAAGTGGTGGATAACCGCGTTGTTGCTTACCGCTACCCCTCGTACGCTACGGGTAGTGACACCGACAGCATTAGCTTGCCCTTAAGCGACTGGCAGGCAACACCGAGTGTGGTTGCCCAACGCCTAGAGGTCAATGAGCCACCCACGCCTATCCAGAGCACCACCACAACACGCAACAAAGAATTGGACGACCGTGTTATTGCGCTCTCAAGCGTACTTACCGAGACCGATAGATCAGAGGTCTCAAGCATAAGCATCAGTGCACTGCCCCCAGGAGCGATAGTGAGCGACGGGGTCAGGCGCTTTGTGGTCAGCCAGGGCCAGACCCGTTTAGATGTTACGCAGTGGCAATTCAGCGACCTGACGCTGACACTACCGGCCGACTTCAACGACATCTTGGTTGCCGTCTTTTTACTCAACGGCGCCTTAGGTCACCGGTGCGTAGTGTGTGGGCCTCACCTTGCCAAGCAGCTTGGCAAAAGAGCGGCGGCACGTGGTGCTGGACTTGTTGGTGGCGCTGGCAGTGGCAGTGCGCGCACAGACGCGTGCCGCGATGGCTCCGGTAAATCGGCCAGTGTGACGCTAAAGTCTTTGTACCGAAAAGCGGATGATGGCCGCGATCACGACCAAGACCGCAGCGTGCAAGAACGCGGCTACATTGTGGTGCGAGGAGGCAGGCCCGCAGCGGCGAATCTCGCTTCAAAGAACCGTGCTTCAGCTAGCGAAGTTGCAGCCAAAGCGAATGCTTGGACTATCGACTGGAGTGGCACCGCAGCGCAAAACACAGAGCTGGTGAAGGCCCACGGCGTGAGTGACTTGTGGGACACCGGCCGTAGGCGGCACAGCTTGGCGCAGAAGACGGGTTTAATCGTCAAAATTTAAACTGAGCAAGGGCACGAATAGCCCCGATGCATTGAAAGAATGCATCGGGGCTATTCGTTGCTTTCTACAGGTGTTTAAACCGCCTTTGTGCCGATAGCTCCCCAAATGACAAACAGTTCTTCTACCGCATCCCCTAACAGGCAATATCGCCGCAGCCGCGATATCCCACCGTGGGATGCGTTCGTATCGGCCAAAAACTCGAATGAGTTCTTTAGCGCCTGGTTGTCGTTGATTTGTAGCCAAGCTTTGTCCGTTCGGGCTGGCGCTATTTTGATTGAGGGTGCGGACGCCCAAACTTATGTGCCTGTCGCGGCTTGGCCAGATGCGGTGCCTGACATGGCCCGCCTAGGAGCCGCAGTGCAGCGGGCGCTAAACGAGCGCAGCAGCATTGTGCTGCCTGATGAAACCGAGAGCGTGAAGTTCACCCATATTGCCTACCCCATCATGGCGGGCGAGCGGGTGGGTGCGGTGGTGACGCTGGACGTGGGTGGACCCGACGAACAAGTGCAGTCAGCTCTGCGTTTGATTCACTGGGGTAGCGCATGGCTGACGAATATGTTTGCTCAGCGGGAACTAGAGCGGGCTCACCAAGGCCGCGAACGGGTGAGTAGCGTATCCGAGGTAACCGCCGTGGCACTGCGCCACGGCAATTTTCGGCAGGCTTTGTTTGAATTAGCCAGCGAACTTCGTCAACGCTTTGCTTGCTCCCGGGTGGCTATTGGGTTTGTAGAAAATTCGGTGGCGAAGGTGGCCGCGCTGTCGGAGGCTGCTACCTTTGAAAAAAATACCCCCATCGTTAAGGCCTACGCCAAAGCGATGGAAGAGGCTTATGACCATGGCAAGCCCATCGTGATAAGCACTCTGGTGCGTGGCGAAGTTGTGGCGCAAACCCATACCCAACATTTGGCGCTGCTGGCGTGTTCGGGTGACACCGATGTTTTGTCATACCCACTGGTGCAAGGGGCCCGCTGTGTAGGGGTGGTGGTGCTAGAAAAATCAGGAGATCAGGGCTTTGACGCAGCCGATGTGGCTTGGCTAGATGCCTTCGGTGCGCTGGTTACTCCAGTAATGGAGTATCGACGTGCTGCTGAAAGTAGCGCGCTAAGCCGCTTAGTCACCGAGATCAAAAGCGTGTTCGAAAAGCTGTTTGGACCACGCCAGTTGGTGTGGAAGGCGGTTGCTAGCTTGGTCCTGTTGGTGGTCGCACTATTGCTGCTGGTGCATATAGATTACAGGGTTACCGCCAAAACCGTGATAGAGGGCGAAGTGCAGCGGGTGGTGGCAGCACCTTTTGAGGGTTTTATTGCCGCGAGCGCAGTACGTGCTGGCGATACAGTAAAAAAAGACCAGCTACTGGCCAGACTAGACGACCGCGACCTCAAAATAGAACAGGCACGTTGGGCCAGTGATCGCGACCAGTTTGACAACCGCTTGCGCGAGGCTATGGCTAATCATGATATGTCTGCGGTGCAGGTAATCGGTGCCCAGTTGCGCCAGTCGCAAGCACAGTACGCGCTGGTGAGCGAAAAGATTGAGCGTGCCCAGTTGAAAGCCCCTTTTGACGGCTTGGTGGTGTCAGGCGATTTAAGCCAACAAATTGGTTCTCCAGTGGAGATGGGAAGGAAACTGTTTGAAGTGGCTCCGCTGCAAAGCTATCGCGTTGTTTTGCAAGTGGATGAGCGCGAAATTCGGCATGTGAAGGTTGGACAACCCGGGCGTATTTTGATCACCGGCATATCGGAAGAGTCCATGCCGCTCACCATTGTGAAAGTGACCCCGGTGGCGACGGCACAGGACGGTAAAAACTTTTTCAGGGTAGAGGCGAGCCTAGAGAACCAGCCACAGCGTTTGCGTCCAGGTATGGAGGGTGTGGGCAAGGTGGAAGTGGGCAGCAGACGCTTGTGGTGGATATTGACCCACACGTTTACCGACTGGCTCACTTTGTCTCTCTGGACCTTGATGCTGTAGGTTCAGAATGACACGTGCGATATTTAGCCAGTCTTGGCACAGCGTGGCGACGCTAAAGCCACGACTCATTCCGCAGGCACGCATTAACCGGCACGTGTACCGCAACAAGGTTTGGTATGTAGTGCAAGATCAAGCGGGGGGGCGCTTCCACCGTTTGTCCCCCGGAGCGCACGCTTTGGTGGCGGGTATGGATGGCACGCAAACCCTGCAGGCTCTGTGGGAGCGGGCCAACGAGTCTGCCAAAAGCGACTTGGTGACCCAAACTGAGGTCGTTGACTTGCTGGTGCGGTTGCATGCTGCCGATCTGTTGCTAACAGATACCACGCCAGATTCGGCGGCATTGCTAGACCGCTATCAGCGAAAGCGCGTTCAGTCGCTCAAACAGTTGCTGCTTAACCCGATGAGCCTGAAGCTACCACTCCTTGACCCTGATGATTTTTTAACCCGGCTTATGCCCCGCGTGAGATGGTGTTTTGGGATGCGGGGGCTTCTTGTTTGGTTGGCGCTGGTGCTGCCAGCATTGGGCTTGGCAGCCCAGAATTGGTCCGAGTTGACGCTAAATTTGTCTGACCGTGTGTTGTCGTCGAGTAATCTGCTGGTAATGGCCATGGTGTTTCCCGTGGTGAAGATCTTGCATGAGTTAGGTCACGCTTTTGCTGTCAAAAGGTGGGGTGGCGCGGTGCACGAGATGGGCTTAATGTTTTTAGTGTTCGCTCCGGTGCCGTATGCGGATGCATCGTCATCTTCATCATTTGTGTCCAAGTACCAACGGGCTGTAGTGGCTGCGGCTGGCATGCTGGTGGAGTTGGCCATCGCTGCGTTGGCGCTTTATGTGTGGTTGCTTTCGGAACCTGGCGTGGTGCGCGCGGTAGCGTTTAACGTCATGCTGATAGCGGGCGTGTCCACTTTGATTGTCAACGGCAATCCGCTGCTGCGCTACGACGCGTATTTCATACTTGCTGACCTCATTGAGATACCTAACCTAGCTCAGCGGGGACCCAAGTATTTGACTGATCTTTGGGACCGGGTTGTTTTTGGGGTGCAAGATATTGAGCCTTCGTCAGAGTCACCCAGTGAGCGACGCTGGTTGCTGTGTTACACGCCATTGGCATGGTGTTATCGCACCTTCGTCACGATATCAATCACGCTGTTTATTGGTGGTGAGTTTTTTATATTTGGCACTATTTTGGCTCTTTGGGGCGTGGTAACCCTGGTGGGTCTGCCACTTTGGAAGGGCTACAAGCATGTGCTCAGTGGCGCATCGTTGCAACGGCGCAGAGCGCAGGCAATAAAGATATCACTGGGAATTGCATGCACCGTTTTGCTAGTCGCGTTTGCATTCCCCATGCCGCTGCGTACCCGCGCAGAAGGCGTAGTTTGGCTGCCAGACCAGTCCATATTGCATGCTGGGGGTAATGGCTATTTTCAACGCTGGTTGGTACAGTTTGGGAGCGAAGTAAAGCGTGGTGCACCGTTGTATCTTTTAGAAGATCCATTGCTACTCACAGAACTTGAAGTAAGCCGCGCGAAGGTGATTGAGGCGCAAGCCAGGTACCGTGCGGAGCAGTTTTCCAACCCGGTAAAAGCTGCGGTGACCTTACCTCAACTAGAGCACGAGCGCAAAGTGCTACAGAGCGCGCAAGAGCGGCTAGAGAAAATGGTGGGGTATGCGCAGACGGATGGCACTTTGGTAGTCGCCCAACCGGAAGATATGCCAGGGAGATACTTCAAGAAGGGCGACTTGACAGGCTATGTCTTGGAGTCCCAGCAATTGATCGCACGCGTTGTGGTGCCGCAGGATGATATTGATTTGGTGCGTACAAAGTTCAGGTCAGCCGATGTACGCTTGGCCGAATTACCAAGCCAAAGCTACAAGGTGATGCGTTTACGCGAAATGCCGGGAGGTGTAGACGAATTGCCCACTGCGGCGCTGGGAATTGCGGGAGGAGGTGTGATCCCCACGTCACCTGACGACCCGAATGGTGTGAAGACCATCGGGCGGGTGTTTCTAGTGGACTTGTATTTGCCCCCCGATGCCTTGCCTTCTGGCTTTGGCCAGCGGGTGCACGTACGTTTTGACCTTGGGTACGAGTCCCTGTTCTTGCAAGGCGTGCGCCGCTTGCGGCAGTTGTTTTTGAGTCGATTCAGTGTCTGACATTCGTGCCCTAGTGGTGGGTCGGGGTGTAGAAGTGGGCGATGGTGTTTACCAAGAGCGCTCGGTTGCTAAACATTCTGCGGTAGAAGAAATTTTGCGTGGCTGGGCTTCGCGCTTCACGCTGGGTAACGTTTGGCAGGCCAAAGCCTTTGTAAGGCGTGTCAACGCACTAGAGGCACGCCGCTTGAAAGAAGACGACCATGCATTACGTTTGGGTTTGCAAAAAGTAGCTATGCAAATGCGCGGTCAAGGCTTCGTGGACGAACTAACTGCGCTGGCATTTTCTTATGTGCGCGAGGGCTCAAAGCGAGCGCTAGGCATGCGCCATCACGATGTGCAGTTGCTCGCAGGGCGCACCCTGTTGCAGGGAAAAATTGCTGAAATGGCGACCGGGGAGGGCAAAACTTTGGCAGGCACACTTGCTGCATGCACGGCGGCAGCCACAGGCGCAGCAGTGCACGTGGTGACGGTAAACGACTACTTGGGAGCGCGCGACGCTGAACAAAATGCGCCACTGTTTGCCCTTTTTGGATTTACCTTAGGGGTGGTGTTGCAAGACATGTCGCCGGTTGACCGGCGTAAACAGTATGCCCGCAATATCGTGTATGTATCCAATAAAGAGCTGACTTTCGACTACCTCAAAGACCGAATGTCCATAGGTGGCGCGTTGAACGCGCAGCAAAAGCTGCGACGCCTAAACAGCCCATATGGTGCGCCAGAGACCCTGCTGCGAGGTTTGCATGTTGCCATCGTGGATGAGGTAGACAGTGTGTTGATTGATGAGGCAAGTACTCCCTTGATAATTTCAGAAACTTTGCTGGGCGACTTTAACTCGGAGCTTTACCGCCAAGCGATAGCGATAGCGAACACCCTGGTGGCGGGCGACGACTATTGTCTTTCCAAAAACCGTGATGTATGGCTTACGCCAACTGGTTCTTCTAAAGTGAAGACCGCCGCCGGCGTGCATGAAGGGTTATGGAAGTCGGTGTTGTGGCAAAAAGAACTGGTTCAAAAAGCGCTATCAGCCTTGCGTTCGTTTCATCGGGATCAGCACTACATCATCGTGGACAGCAAGGTGCAGATTGTGGATGAGTTCACGGGACGCGTAATGCCCGATCGGACGTGGGAGCGGGGCCTTCACCAAATGATTGAAGTCAAAGAGAACTGCGCTATTACCGGGCAGCGCAAAACCCTTCAGCAAATAACCTATCAGCGATTTTTTGGGCGTTACCTGTTGTTGGCGGGAATGACAGGTACTGCCAAAGAGGTGGAGCCCGAGCTTAAGCGGGTTTACGATTTGTCGGTTGTGCAGATACCCACCCATAAACCGAGTAAACGATTGCGTCTAAGGGATCGCGTTTTTCTGACGTCACCGGAGCGTTGGGCAGCTGTCGCTATTCGTGCGACTCAGGTAGCGCGGGAGGGCCGCGCAGTGTTAGTCGGAACCCGCTCGGTGGAAGCGTCTGAAACACTGGGGCGCTTGCTGCAAGATCAGGGAGTGGCACATACGGTGCTTAATGCTCGGCAGGACCAAACTGAGGCGGAAGCAATCGCGCAAGCGGGGCAGCCTGGTCGAATCACCGTAGCCACCAATATGGCAGGACGAGGTACAGATATCAAACTTTCGCAAGCAGTGGAAAAACAGGGTGGATTGCACGTAATATTGACCGAATTTCACGAGAGTGCCCGCGTCGACCGACAGCTATTTGGACGCGCTGCGCGCCAAGGCGACAGCGGTACAACAGAAGCCATTGTGTGCTTGGGCGATGAGTTGTTTGCCAGGTATGTGCCAGCCATAAGTGCATTCTTGGCGCCATGGTGCGCCGGTGGTGGGCGGCGTAGCGCGCTGGTATTTAGACTATTGGTAATTTACGCCCAAGTCAAAGCGGAACGAGAAAACAGACTTGTCAGGCTTGACACAATAAAGAGAGATCGTAAATGGCAGCAGGCTTTGGGTTTCGTTGGAGTTTCAAAGAAGTGATTTAGCGGATTACTTCGTGATTTTGGCTGAAGCAGGGGTTGACTGCGCGGATATCTCATCGCTGAGCACTAGCTGTATTGCCTGCAAGAAGTTTTCGTCCAGTTCTCCAGCAGCCGCACGAAGCTTAGCGTGCGCAACTATGTTGTCATAAAAGACTTGGAACTGGTCGCGCTGTGCCGCCGCGAGTTGTTGCTTTGCTTGCAGCTCATCTAGTGCCGTCTTCAGTCCACTGGCCTTGCCTGTAATTGCGGCTCGGAGCGCAGTTTGGGCGGCGGTAACTGCCTGCTTAGTGGATCCCAGCTTACTCAAGGAGGCCTTGGCCGCCCACCAGGATTGTTTAACTTGGAGCGCAGTGGCCCTACGCACTGCGTCTAGCTCAAATTCGGCCCTCATAAACAGGGCGTTTGCCTCACGCACCTTGGCGCTGTGTCCGCCTCCAGCGTACAGGGGTATGGACAACTGAACCCCAAAAGACGATTGCTTTGAGCGAAATCCGCTCTGAATGGGCGTGTTGCCAGCATCAGCTTGGTCGGTGTTGGTAAGACTAGCAACAAAGTCTAACGTTGGTTCATGCTGTGCCTGTTGTTTTTGGACTTCATGCTGTGCCGCGCCTTTTGCCGCCATTGAAGCGAGAATGCCAAAGTTCTGCGAGTCTGCTTTGGCAAGCCAAAGTTCAAGTGGTTCTAAATGGAAAAGAAGTGGATGATTGTCACTTATCTGCAGTATCGGAAAAACCATGCTGGATAGGCTGCCCGTGAGCTGTTCCACGGCAGCTAACTTGGATTCGTAGTCTGTTTGCGCAACCATCTGTTCTGCTAACGCTTGCTGATATTTGCCGGCACTTTCGTCGCGTTGCACAATAGTGGTACTGCCAATGGTCAAACCGCGCTGGTAAACAGCAAGCTGGTGTTCTGCAGCGTTCGCTTGTGCTGAGGTAAAGCGCAATGTGTCCCGAGTTGACATGACGTCAAACCATGAACTTAAAAATCGTGCCGCAAGCTCTTGCTCAGTGCTACCGAGTTGGTGCAATGCTTGGCTTTGACTTTCTTTTGCTTGATTCCAGGAATGCCAACTTGCACTGCGCCAAATTGGTTGGGTCAAACTGACGGTGCTGGTCGCGGAGTCAAATTGCTGCTGGGTATCGGAACTAGGCTGAGTTTGTTGGTAGTCGCGCACGTTCTGATTGTGAGAATAGCTTGCGCTCAACTGTGGACGCAAGGCCGCTATGGCTTGATTGGTACGCTCTACCGCTGCCGTGTGGCTTGCATGCGATGCTTGGAGTGTAGGCTCGTAGGCGCGTGCGTTTTTCCACATTTCTGTGAACGATTGCGCATGCGATACAGGCGACATAAGAGCGGCCCACAAAATTGGAGTAGCAGTAAGGTGTAATTTCATGCGGACATCTGAACGATTTGAAAGTCGTTTACGATTGTACTGTCTTTTCCAAAAACGAGATGTATGTCATATGTATAAATTAACAGGTGCTCAATGAAAAAAATCACATCCGAACGGAGCTTTACAAAAACGCATATGGTGCTACTGGTTCTTCTTTGGCCAGCTGGTGCCATGGCTGCAGAATTCGACTGTTTGGTCGAACCTATGCAAGTGGTTGAAGTGAGCAGCGCTGCGACAGGGTTGCTCGAGAAGGTCAGTGTTAAGCGTGGTGATCGTGTTTCGAAAGGACAGATCGTTGCCTCTTTAGAAAGCAGCGCTGAAACCGCTGCAACGGAGCTGGCGAGATTTAAGTCAAATGCGCGCGGGCCTTTGGAGATGGCTACAAGCAAAATCGAGTTTTCTCAACGTAAGTTCTCACGCCGAAAAGAGATGGCGAATGAAAACTTAGGTTCGAAACAAGACAGCGACGATGCGGAGGCTGAGCTTCAATTGGCACGTTCCGAATTGGTGGTTGCCCAAGAGTCTCGCGAGCAAGCGGCATACGAATTTCAACAGCAAAATAGCTTGTTGAACTTGCGATCTATCAGAAGCCCGTTTGATGGCATCGTCGTCGATCAGCTTATGTATCCCGGCGAAATTGTCGAAAATGGCGGAACTAAGAAAGTCATACTGAAATTAGCCCAACTCGACCCGTTGAAAGTCCGTGTTATTTTGCCGGTTCCTTTTTTTGGGCGGCCAAAAATCGGAATGTCTGTGAATGTGGTGCCGGAGCTTCCGATCGGAGGCAAATACGTAGCGATCGTCAAGTCCATCGACAAGATGGTAGATGCGGCCAGTGGCAGTTTTGCAGTATTTCTCGAAATGCAAAATAAACGGCTAGATGTACCATCCGGGGTAAAATGCAAAGCATCGTTTGGTCCATTAATGAATTAATGGACTACTTCCTTGTTTCCACTGAAACTCAAACCATAATATCCTTTAGCCAGCTTCGGACGAGGGCAACAGCCTTTATTTCTTGTGAGGTAAAGGTTTAAGTCAAACGAATTAAAGTACGAATCGCAGGACGGTATTTCGATACGGTCCAGCAGTTTTTGTTAATGTAACGACGGCGTATCGTTTGCTAGCACGAGTGATATGACAGGGTCAAAACATATTTGCACAAAGCACATTTACGCCCTACTAAGTGCATAATGCGGTTCGAAGTTTGCGTCACACGGCGAAATGGAAGTGATCTAGCTGCAAGATGTGCTCGAATAAAACGCCCCGCGCCAAGCCCCTTCTTAGCCCGCAACGCGATACACCCCCATGCTGCACTACCAAACCGTCCCCGTCACCGCCTTTCAACAAAACTGCTCCATCGTGTGGTGCGATGAAGAGCGCCGCGCCGCCATCATTGACCCCGGTGGGGACATGGACCTGCTGCTGGCCACCGTCAAACGCCTGGGCGTGACGCTGGAGCAAATCTGGATCACCCACGGCCACCTGGACCACGCTGGCGCTACCGCCGACCTGGCCGAGCTGTTGCACCTGCCCATCATTGGCCCGCACCCGGCGGACCAGTTTTGGATTGACGGCATGCCCATGGCGGCTGCCGCGTATGGCTTTTCGCCCTCGCGCCCGTTCACGCCCAC
>Ga0209084_1003257_pt1 | contig 12054 bp, 3 predicted proteins | sample C_130820_MF_Meta_FD_187309 | JGI IMG/M metagenome (GOLD analysis project Ga0209084, IMG submission 187309) | Freshwater microbial communities from Lake Croche, Canada to study carbon cycling - C_130820_MF_MetaG (SPAdes) (version 2) | ecosystem: Environmental > Aquatic > Freshwater > Lake | place... | reverse complement strand
TATAACTCGGTTCATGTAAACCGATATGTCTTTCAGTTCCCACATTTGCATGGTTTTCACAGTATCTACTGCCATCTCTAAAATTAAATACCATGGAATTACATGGCGATCCAGAATTTGTCAATGCTTGACACAAAGGACCATGCCATTCGCAGTACTCACTATCACAAATTTCAAATTTTAGACATCTTCTCTGCTTCTTTATTATTATGGCTTTGCATTGTTGCTTCCGACCAAAGTTCATTTAACTAGGTTATATCAGTTGAACCCTAACCTTCAATTGCTATCGTCGGTTTCATTATTTTTTATTATGACCAAGTTCACTAAAAACGTAAGCAGTTTGGCTATTAAAATTGGCATTACAAGGTCGAATAAAAAGTTAAAAAAGAGCGTTATCAACTGGAACTAAAAAAAAAAAAATAACGTCAACACAATTGATGTGAAAACTAGTCTGGAAGTTAGTTGTAATATCAATCATCTTGATATTGATTTGGAAGAAGACGACGACACAAAATATGTTTTTGGGGATGAAATTTTTGAAGAACCTATATATTTCGAAGAAGATATTGAAGATAGGCAATTTGAAAGCCTAAATCAATTGGGGCCAACAAATAGGATTGATATAAATTCTGAGTGGGTTTCAGCCATTGATCGAGAAGTTCCTTCCTTTGATATGAAGAAATTAAGCAAATATCTGGCAATTTCATCGAATAAATCTTCCTACCTTCAACAAGATGATAATCAAAAATTAATCCAAGGAGGAAATGTTACCATAGGAAGTTTCGCTCGATCGATTCATGAATGGTCTAAGGATAACAATGTCCAAAGTGTTGGTATTGATGCCTTAATGACTATTTTGAGTAAAACTTTCAATGGATATAAATTGCCCGTAAAGGTTGTTGCTACAACTGAAGTGCGTTTTAACACTTTAGATGAATTTAAAAATATCGATCGTATCCAATATGAGGCTACCGCCTTAGAAACTTATTCTGAAGAAGAAGACGTTGATGATACCGCATCGTTGAGAACGGAAGATTTATCTTGTGGTGTTTTAAAGTCTACTGTTCATGAATATTCTCGAAAATCAACGCGTTATGTTGCAGTTGATCAATGTGAATGTGATCGTTATGTTTACGTAGGTATAAATAATCAATTTTTGTGCCCCAAATGTGGGAAAAACAGATTTAGACCATGTAAGAGGAATCAATGTTCTGGAAATGGAGAAACTAATTGTGAGCATTTAAGGTCAGTGAATGGTGATGGAATCTCCTATAAACAGTTATTTTATCGTCCACTTCTTGTTCTTATATCAGATTTACTTCGAACTCCCAACTTTCTTTGTTCCTTGCGATATGAAAGAGAGGATAAGCATTTACCATCAGACCATCAAAGTGAACGAATCTATTCAGACCTTATGGACGGCAATGAAGTTCAGCATCACTTATCAGAAATGCATCTACGGTATATAGATTGGAGTCAATCTAAACCTGAACGATCAAATTCAGAAGAAGTAAGCTTAGTACTTTCCGAATTTTACGATGGTGGACAACTTTTTAAATCGAAGACATACAATTTTTGGATTCTGATGACACAAATCCTCAACTTACCGCCTACATTTCGTGGAAAACTTGGAATTGGAATGTTTTTAAGTGCAATTTACAGCGGTAGGCACCTTGAGGCTGAAAAGTTTCTATTTACGGACATGTATTGCGAAGAGTTGCGTTTACTTTACGATGGTGCAGAGATTCATTTAAAGGGTAAAAGATACTTTATACAAGCCAGGTTAATATTGCATACGTTGGACACAAAGGCTCTCGAAGCAGTTCTTTGTCTCCAGTCAGCAAGTATGGCTTCTTACGGATGTCCACTATGTCGTTGTATTACTGGTGTCCACGATGGCTCTAAACCTGTATATATTGGCCACAGGAACATTCTTCCTCTTAACAGTTATCTTCGCTATATTGGTCAATCAGGAAAATGCTGCCCAGCTGGATTTTATGATAACGAAGAAAAGAAGCAATTTGATTCGAATTCTGAAACGTATCCATATGGCTCAGAGTCATTTAGCGTAGAAGACCATGACGGTTACAAAACAATAAGGATTAGAATGCAGAGAGAAATGGAACGGCACCATCAGCTAAAACAATCGGCAAAAACTAACAAAAAATTTAACCAGGATGAGTCAGATCAATTTGTTCGACCAACAGCATGGGAAACTGTTCAGAATCTTCCTGGTACTTTGCATTTTCTTCAGTTTTGTCAGCCTTGCGATGGAGACAAGCGAAATGAGACCGCAATAAAAAAATTTTTGTTCGTGCACGAACATATCAATTATTATTGGAGCAATAATCGGCCAAAACTCTATGATATATGTAAGAAGGATACTGGACTAAGAAAGTATTTAATATATCGTCATTTTGATCTGCGATCCTATAAACCGTATGCAAGAGTAACTTATGGGGATCATTTGGAAAACGCAATTCAAGCTAGAGGTCTTAACGAAAAAAACAATACTCAGTCGAAAAAGCATTGTGAGGGGATTCAAGATGTGTGGCCTTTTGAGAGACTTCCTTACGCTAATATTTCTCAACAAGTGACCTGGCCTTTTCTACACTCAATATGTGGAGTAATAAAGCTTTTGGTTGAATTGATATTTGGAGATAATAATAAAGAAGTTCAGGAATCAATACTGAAGGAAACCACCACCAATAATAATGAACAAGTAAAGCCATGTTCCATTAAAGTTAGTGATGATGAAGAAGAAGATGGTTTTGGTGATGACGATCCAAATGAATGGGAAAATGATGAAGGAAGTAATGCAAACGCCACAAAAAAGACCAAAACGTCAGCAGATGAGACTAAACTATCCAAAAAAGAAAGTATGAGAAGAAAAAGGGCTTCGAAGATGGCATTTTTTTATCGTTACAGAACTCTCCAATCCAGAAATAGAAAACAGCCATATGAAAGTGACCCTGAAGATAGAAAGAAATGTCGGGAATGGTTTCAGTGCATTATTTTACCGAAAGGACTAGGCGATGACTCATGGAATATGCAAAAGTTCATTATAAATGACAAGACACTAATTCAAGGATACATGAAGATGAATCAAAAACTAAAACTAATATCTTGTTTCTGGGATTTCTTTTTATTTACGATGACTGGTATTGATGATCAATATAAGGTATTTTATAGTATGGTCGGATCAAATCTGAGGAAGTTACAGTCCAATTATTTTTCATCTGAAGACGTTGTAAAGCTTTCGAGAGATATTGAGGAAATGGTTTGCATGTGGGAAGGACTTCTACCCCTGAAAACATGCACTTTCATACTTCACGAACTTATTGATTTGGCTCCATTCATAAAACACTTTGGGCCACCAATGGGAGTAAGTGAGTTTCCTGGCGAACGAGCTGTTGGTGCATTAATAAACAGAAAGCTCAAATGCAATGCAGGAGGTGGGTCCTTTGAAAATCTTGTCGTCGAAAGGCATATTGATTTCGAGCTTCGAAAGATAAAGAAATTCTATTCTAATAAGGATCTTAGCGAACTCAATGGAGCTTGCATCTATTCAAATACTGGTAAATGCATCTATAACGGTGAAAGATACAACATATCAAAACCTGAAACCAAAACAAGCCAACAAGAACACTCATCATGCACTAAATTGACTGAATATGAGCTTGATCTTTTAAACGATACATTGATATTGGAAGTGGAACGACTGTTCGGTTCGGACAATCACGAAGTATGCTGTGAAAACAGCATTGTCTACAATTTAGAGGATAAAAGAAGCAAATTTAAAAAAGATTCTAGTGTTTCTGAATGGCTTAGATTTGTCACTAAAAATGAAAATGGCAAGTTTAGTGATGAGGAAGTAGTTGTATCAACCAATCTTTTATCTTTGATTCCTGAGTTTTTCCAAAACGCAACAATTAGTGGCCTATTATTTCATAGCAGAGGATCTTGGAAAAGAGAGACAATAGGGCCTACTAGAGATGGAGTGTATGGTTCGGGACAACTTATATTTAAAGGAAGCAAATACTCAAAATTACATCATAATTTTAGTGATAAAGCAGACTATTCAAGCTGGTGTATATTTAAGCATCCAAATCATGCCAAGCACTATGCGCAAATCAATGCATTTTTCCAAATTCAAGTTGGTGATAAACCTCTCGATGGTCTTATTGTTGCATCGGTAACAAGTCGAAAATATCAACAAAACTCGAAATACAATTTGGTCAAGATAGAGAGCGAGAGATCACTAAACTCCAACATCCTTTTCGTAAGTATCAAGGACATATACCCAACAAGAATTGCAACCATTCCTTTTGCAAAAAACGGGATAGCAATAAATGTAAAGAAAACAAATGTCTTAAAATGTAAATATTCTACTCGTAGTACCTTTGATTCTCTCGTTGAATTGTATATGTTTACACTTCATCCTGAACGATTAACTTTTCGTATGGATTAATCTAATAAAATGATGAACGAAACAATTTTTTAAATTGAATTTCACATTATTTACTAACCCAAAAAAACTACTTTACTCCTATCATTTTTAGTGTCTTTGGCTTTTTTAGGAGATTTAGGAGGAATAGCAGGGTTAGGGACACTATCAACAGCAAAAATGGATGACATAACATTTTCAAAATTATCGCGGTATAGAAACATATTGTACAATGTTGTTCTTACTTTGTTTACTTTATCTTTCAGAGCTTTCGAAGCCTTCGCATACACTGGCATTGGATCCTCAACAAATGATATTTCGACTCTCTCATTATTTTTTATTTGTCTCATTATCATAGCTGCATTGATAATTAAATGAATTCCACAGTTAACACCATCTTGTTGTTTGGTTGCTGGTAGCGATACAATTCTCCAATCTGCTGATACAAATATAAAAGCTCCATTACTAATAGATGCTTTATATTCACAGTATTTGATGAAAATGGCCACAATATATACATCCGTTTTATTGCCAGTTGGTTCATTTGAGTCGATAATGAACATACACTTCTGTCCCGTAGACACTATCAAAAGAATCCAATGAGTATTATTGTGAACATTGATTGGATAGAAAAGAAACTTCGGCACCGAGGGTTCGAAAAAATGTTCAAGGTTTCTCGATATTGTCAGGTTTTCATCAATGCGATCATAGGTGGTTTTCCATACATTTAAGTCATCGTATGAGTTTAACATCACAAATTCATCCATTTCTTGTTTAGTATCGACAGTCTTACCACAAGCATGTAAAAGGATACCATCTAGCAAACCTTGCGAATTCTCCTCGACATATATGACTGATGGACAGAAGAAAAAAGCATGTAATCGGAGTAGAACATTAGAAACTATTCTATCAGTAACCATAGCGCTTTGAACTCTGATAGATTTTATATCTTCGGATGAAACATCGGCTAATTGAAATCCTTCAAAATGAGACACTATTGCGGGTTGCAATTCCGTGCAAACGTCATTTTCAAAGGAAGACATTTGATCCCAACTTCTCACGAATATGATGCCTTCCAAACGGTAAATAGATCCTTCATATTTAAATGGAAAACAAGATGGATTCAAATCATCATCTATTGGTAAAGTAAATTTTGCTAGCACATCGTTTACTCTTTCCCAACCAAATCGAAACCATTCTGCATTGCTTGACTTCGCGAAGATTGTGGTCACACATTCATTTGTGGAGTTTTTGAAGCAAATGGATGCGGTTTGATATACTACAATCTTTCCCTCGTAAGAGAGTCGAATCGTATAAGGAATAGGGAGTTTTTTGACAGGAAAGGAATCGAATGATACGAACAAGATATTTTCATCTAACTGACTCCTTCGAGACAAATTGAATGCCTTTTGAATGCAATCATGAAACTGAGTAGTATCACATTGGGCAGAAAGTGGTATGTTTGGAATGTAGTTCAAGAAAATGTGCTCGTTGCGAGGTTTGTTCATGTTGAGAAAGTCATAATACTTGAGAAACGACCTGCTGATTACTTCGTGAAAAGACACATTCTGGCAATCAGTTGGGCAGAAATGATTTTTAAACAATTGTGAAGTCCACATACTCTCAACTTTAAAATGAAAGGTTTCAATATTACGACCCTGACTTGTCCAACTTCTAACGATATCGAAGAATTTCCTATGAATAAATGAACCCTTAAGCGGAAGAAGAAACAAAAGCTCTCGAATTGCATAGATGAACATATTCATGACACAGACTATGACTGCATTCAATTTCGGAGCATTGGAACTTTGTGATAATCGGTCCAAATGAATGTACGTTGGGTGACTGTTGGATATTGTTTCTGATGGTTCTTTGAAAACTTTAAACACAGGGTTTTTAATTGTGTTGTTAGAAGTTATCATTAAAGGTACCATACTGTCCATCAGAAGCCTTAAAGGATCTTTACAGGGTATTGGATTATCAAATTCAAATTGCTTGCCTGATTTACTTGTGGCTTGCAGAGATAAATGTTGTTGCAACGTGGTTGTTGCAAGGCTACTGCTAGTTTCAGGAATATCAAAAGTGGATGCCAAGTTTACTTCTTTATGAAGTGAGGAGGGTTGTTGTTGATGTTGTCTACTATTAGTGACATCCATCTCGTCACATTCAGCAACATGGTGTGATGATGACGATTCTGCTGAAAGGGTTTGAAATGAAGAGCTCACAATTATTTCCAAATCGGTTGATATCTCTGTCGTAGTAGCAACTTGTGTAGTTGAGGGTTCTTGATCTTGTTGGCTACTATTAGTGACATCCATCGCGTCACATTCAGCAACATGGTGTGATGATGACGATTCTGCTGAAAGGGTTTGAAATGAAGAGCTCACAATTATTTCCAAATCGGTTGATATCTCTGTCGTAGTAGCAACTTGTGTAGTTGAGGGTTCTTGATCTTGTTGGCTACTATTAGTGACATCCATCGCGTCACATTCAGCAACATGGTGTGATGATGACGATTCTGCTGAAAGGGTTTGAAATGAAGAGCTCACAATTATTTCCAAATCGGTTGATATCTCTGTCGTAGTAGCAACTTGTGTAGTTGAGGGTTCTTGATCTTGTTGGCTACTATTAGTGACATCCATGCGCGCGTCTTCTAAAGCAATATGTTGTGGTGGTGATGATTCTGGTGAAGAGGTTTGGATTGAAGAACTCAACATTTCCATGTTGATTGATATCTCTGTAGTAGCAACTGGAGTTATATTTACATGAGGAGGTGACGATAGAATGATTTCACTAGCTTCAAAAGCGTTTTCTGTTATATCTGCAGCTTTATTATCAGATGTAAATGTGCTCTGATGATCAGATGTAAATGTGCTCTGATGAAAGGTAGCATTGTACTTAACCAATTCTCGCAAGGCCTCTTGGATTTCGGCAATATCGAAGACTTTCAGAAGAGGCTGCATATACGATTCAAGTATCACTTTATTTGGCAATTTATGGTTCTGAAAATTGATTAGAAGTCGTTCTTGCAATGGCGGCATGTTTTTAATGTTTTGTACAATATCCTCATTTTCATCGTCATTATTATCTTCGTCCCCCTTATTCTCATCAGTATCATCTTCATTTTCCTCATTATCGTTATTATCATCTTCCCCCTCGTTTTCACCAAACAGTAGTGCTGAGGGAACGCTGCCATCTTCATCCTCCTCCTCCTCCTCATCATCCTCCACATCAACATCATCGTCAACTTTCACAGCAATTTGTTTTTTAGGCTTTTCAAGCTTTTGTTTCTTGTTTAGACTTTGAAGTGCTTTCTCAAGTTCGTTCGTAGGTAGCTCCGAATGGATTTTTCGCTTTTTGCTGATCGCATTACCCGACCCATCAGCATTAAGTTTGACACCACTATACATTGCTTTCGAATCTTTTGATTTTGCTTTCTTGCCAACAATAACCAATTGATTTTCCATTAGATCAGTCAACTCGTCTGAATCAACAACACGTTTCTTCTCAGCATATTTGAAAGGGTTTTCGTCAGATAGATAAACTTGTGTAGCGGCTGCTATAGCAAATGAACATCGATCAACTGTAGAAGATGACAATTTAAGCGATATAAGACTCTCATGTGCTAACTCTTTGGTCGAAAATGAAGTTGGATTTGATGTAATCCATGCTAAAAGATTTGTTTTTTGGTTGAACAATTTCTCCTTATGAAAGGATACCAAGAGTTCGTCTTCGCGTGTAATATAGTCGACGAAAACATTCGATTGAACCATTATTGAATTCATTTCATCTTCATCATATCTAAACAAATATCGTTGAACTGATTCCACATTTCCGGAAATGAGAGCTTTGCAAAACTCCACAATATGATGTAAGGTATCATGTAATTCCTTTATGTATATATTTGTCAGTCTTCTTTTCTCGCTTTTAATCTTTTCTTCCAAAGAATTAAATATTATGAGCGATTGAGCTTCCAAGTCGTTATACACATCATGGAACACCATATTTTCATGTACGGAACTCAGAACAAGGTTAACTGCAGTTTGAATTTGACTCCTTTCTTTCTCAAAACTACGAATCATATTGCTACGGAACTCTTTATTAAAGTTCGCAAGTATGGTTGTATACTTGAAAGTGTTATCGTCATCATCATTTGTTGATAGTTCTTGTGCAACTGAACTATCATTGCCAGTAGTATTTCTAGCAACAATGGAGGTTTCAAAACTGTGGTCTTTATCATATAAACTATCCGTGCTTGAAAGGTTTCCATCTGAAGACCGAACTGCAACAATTGTGGATGTATTATTGATACTGCCAGCTTTATCAGTTTGGTTACTAGAACTCTTAATACCATTAGATATTGTATTTGAGGACAGAACTCCAACAACATCAGTGACAGTGTTGGACACACCAAGCTTTTGATGTTCTTTAGAAGGCTGAACTGTTGAAGTTTTGAAAATATTGACAGCAGAAGAGGACGAAACTTTTCCAATATCATCAGTGACAGCGTTGGATACAACACCAAGCTTTTGATTCAACGCTTGCATTATTTTAAGTCTATTCGTCCATGTATTTGGAATAGAAGAAGCTGATACCTTTAAGACTTTGGACACTCTAATTGATACTATATTAATGTTTTGGTTTCCACTTTTTACCACACTGTTGCAATACGTATCTTCCATTGACTTCAATTCTTTTCTTAGCCGAGCAAAAAAACACTCACCAACGTTTCTACCGAGATTTTCAATTTCAAGAGAAGTGTTACCGTATTCTATTCTATCTTCCTTACTCATATTCCGCTTGGACAATGCCTTCCATTCTTTTTCAAGATAATTGTAGCATTTAAATTTCATTTCACCATTTGATTCATCCTTAAACAGAGAGCTTTTCGATATTAATTGATGAAAGGGTAAGGAAGAAATAGATCCGTAATAAATGAACTCATAATCCAAAGCCAAAATATTGAAAACTTGAATGTAAAATGCAAGTTGATTCTTATGCTGTATATCTTCGTATGATTTACATCTTAATCTCAACAATGCACCGAATTGAAGAAAAAGCTGGAGAACTATTTCGCAATCTTTAAAAGTCATCAGTAAAGTATTAGAATCATTGCCATAGTCTTCTAATCTCTTAGTCAACAAGTCAGTCATCTTACCAATAAAACTCCTACTAAACTCTCGGACGGTGCCGTCCCAAAGTAGGCTAAAACTGAAAACCGGAAAAAAAACGTTGTCATCTCCAAAAAACCGGAAAAAATACACTCACAAATTTTCAAAAAAAATAATGGATTTGGACGAAGTAGCAAAGCATGCACGAACGTTCTTGGAATCAATCGGAATTGATCCTCGAAAATTAGAGTCTCATGTAGGCGGTTCGATTACAGTTCCTTACACGAAAGCTTTGAAACGAGGAAGAGAAGTGTTTGAACCCCTTGAAGAGGAAAGTATCAGAGATAAGCTATCTAGCGATGTACTATCTATTGAAATAGGACGCCGATTTCCAGAACTAATAAAAGTCCGTGAATCTGTGATTTTACGAAGCCATTGCCACAATCACGATGTCATTTTCGATTCCAAAGCTTCATTTGAAGATATGCCAGTAAATAATAATGAAGACTGTCTTGTGATTGCCAATGGTATTAAACTCGAAAATATTGATCATTTAAAAGCAATAATTGCAGGGATGCGTAATAAGAGATTGAATGTACTAAAAGGAGGAAAGAGAGTGAAAGATGATCCATACAGAGTTAATTTTTTATTGATTCTTACCTTATGTTGGACTATTAGCGGAGCTGATTTAAAAGAGCAAGAGATCTTAGAAAGTGGAATGAATGATGTGATGATAAAGACTCAGATTAATTTGATGGAAGAAGTTATTGGTAATATACTTTCGGAATTCATTTTTCTGAGATATAAAGAATGCGAATTTGGTAACGTTTTATAACTAATTTTGGTTTTAATTTATTAACTTCTTTTTATAACTAATTTTGTTTTCCTTCAAAAGGCGAACCTGATGGAGACGACAAGAAAGATAATGAAGATTGCGTTGAGAAGATCGGAAAAGAAGGAGACATACTTGAATCAGCAGCCAATAATGGTGAAGGTAGGTCGGTGAGGAACATCTTTATTTGATAACTTACACCGGGATCCGTTAGTAAGGGGAACACCCTTAAGGGGATCGACTACTAACGGATCCCGGTGTTAATAATATCCTACAATAATGTGTGGCCAGATGGTCTTACCATTGGTAAGATTTAACCATCTGCCATCACATTATTATAGGATATAATGTAGTTTTCTTCGCTACTACTAACTTCTACTACTTGTTTATCTCGGATGTTGAAGAGATATCCTTGTGTCTTTGAGATAGATAAGCTCTCCTAGACACAAGGATTCTCGATTATCCAGTAGCCCTTATCAAGTAGAGTATAGTAGTACAGCTATATATACGAGAACATCTACCTGCTAGATTTGATATGGAATAATGGATTCTTGTGAATCCTTGTCTCTCATAGATAGACACAAGGATTCTCAATAATCCAATATTTTTTATCAAGTAGAGTAGAGTAGTACTGCTATATATATGAGAACATCTACCAGCTAGATATGATAAAGGATAATGGATTCTGGTGAATCCTTGTGTCTAGATAGACACAAGGATTCTCGATTATCCAGTAGCCCTTATCAAGTAGAGTATAGTAGTACAGCTATATATACGAGAACATCTACCTGCTAGATTTGATATGGAATAATGGATTCTTGTGAATCCTTGTCTCTCATAGATAGACACAAGGATTCTCAATAATCCAATATTTCTTTTCAAGTAGAGTAGAGTGTACTGCTATATATATGAGAACATCTTCTATAATATGTGTATTTAATTTTTCCATCGCTATGCTGCTCATTGTTCATCATAAATTGCTAGGCTATGAGCAGCAGAGCGATGGAAAAATTAGCTTTATGTCGTCTGAAGGTTTATATTCATATTCTGTAACATACTCTATTACTTAAATTCTTTGCATATAGAAATCTACAAGGAACTCTTACGAAAGAACAAGAAGTCCAGAAATCAAGCGAGAGAAAGATTGGAGAAAGCACTTACGAATGGACAGTGTCGCCCAAAGAGGAATAAGAAGCGTATGCAGACTGGGATCAGTTCCAAAATGAATCATTTGCAGAATTTGGCCATGTCTAGTGAACCCTTCGATGATGGAGATGATGAAGAAGAAGAAGATGAAGAGTAGTTTAAAATGTAGTTGAGCTTGTGCTTTAATTTAAATGAATATGTGCTATGCGATTAACAATTTTAAAGTAGGTCACCAGTCTACTTAAAACTATAGGTTAGGTTGTTTCATTGAAGCGTTAGGGTTAGGTTATTAAAAGTAGGTAGCTGGTTTCATTGAAGCGTTAGGGTTAGGTTTTTAAAAGTAGGCAACGGCCTACAAAAAGTAGGCCACCGACCTACTTTACAAAAGTAGGTCACTGGCCTACTTTTGTGGGTCGCAACCTGGGTGAGCTCAAAAGTAGGCCAGTGACCTACAAAAAGTAGGCAAAGGCGACCTACCTTTTTTTTCAGGTGATTGCAGGCTGAGCAAACCCTTACAT
>Ga0209084_1003256_pt1 | contig 12054 bp, 9 predicted proteins | sample C_130820_MF_Meta_FD_187309 | JGI IMG/M metagenome (GOLD analysis project Ga0209084, IMG submission 187309) | Freshwater microbial communities from Lake Croche, Canada to study carbon cycling - C_130820_MF_MetaG (SPAdes) (version 2) | ecosystem: Environmental > Aquatic > Freshwater > Lake | place... | reverse complement strand
TGCCGCTTTTGCGCTTGGCACTTCTATGGTGGGCATTGCTGTATTTGCGTCGTATCCATATTGTGTAGCCAATGCAGAATTAGGCACAGCATTTGGAATAGCAGGCGCTACAGAAGTCTCGCCACCAAGTCCCACTCCTGCTGGGGTAAGGGCATATTTGCTAGGTTCTTTTAAAAGTTTATTTGCGCTATCTTTAAATTCAGCAACAATGGCTTTGTATTCATCAGAAACCATAAACCCCTTTAACAAATTGCCCGGCCTTGGCGCATCACCCGGGCCAAATTGTTGCGTCATTTTGTTGACGTATTGAGCATAAGCAGCATTGGTTTTTTGGTTAAGCATTCCTTGTTGCGCTTGAATGCGACCACGATTAAATTCATCGGTTACACCAAATCCAACGGTAGGCACATTAAAAGCATGAGAGCCAACTTTTTCTTCTTGCAAAGCAATTGATTTAGCCAAATCCAACGCAGCAGTAAATTTTTTAGCAGCAACGCCAGTGGGGTCTTGCTCCATCAATGCTTTAATTTTTGCATCTTTGATTAAATCTTGTGCGCTTGCCGTAAATCGTTTGTCCATTTCAGCACTTCTATTGGCGTTAGAAGTGCCTTGTGACAAATTGTCTATGTTAAAAGTAGTGCCATCCGTAGATGTAAATTCACCATTACCATTAAATTTTGCACCTGCTAATTTAGGAATGGCCCCTTCAAATCCAGCCGCCAAACTTGCAGAAACAGTGTCACCTTTTTTCAATCCTGCACTTTGCGCTTTTTGACTAAAAGCTGTGGCAGCTTGAGACTGTGCAGCGGTAGTCCCAATGACTTGTGTGCCATAACGAGAAAGTTCTGACGCCAAAGAAGGGCTAATGTCATTTAAGTCTTTAAGGGCATTGTCCCAAGCTTGATAGCCACGATACAAAGGTTCAGCAGCAGCACCAATTGAATTGGCTTTTTCAGCTTCATTGTTAAATTTAGCCGTCCAATCTTTAATGTTGTCTTTGCGTTGATTAAATGGAATAGATTGATCTAATACACCAAAAGTGCTAACTTGCGGCTCAAATTCATCTTGCGTTAATTGTTTTTTTGCGTCTAGATCATAAGCACCATGGTATTCACCATTTTCATCTACAGCATATTGAATGGCATGTCCATTTGTGGTATTAATTTGAACTTTATTTACAACTTGACCTCCGCTTAAATAGCGTTTAGCGGCTTTAGTATTACCCATTAAATACTGAATAAATGCATTCATGTATTCAGGACTATTATCACGATTGCGCCACAATTTTTGGTATTCAAGACGCCCATCTTGAGAGTTAATTCCACCTTTTGCGTCTACTTTGCCCAAAGTATCAGCATATTTTGTTTCCCCTGCTGCGGCGTTATTAGCCCGCAGCATTAAAGCCTTTCGAGAATCTGGCGTATCTGCTTGTGCGGCTGCTTGCAAGTAACTTTTTGAACTGCCATCTACATTTGCCACATTTGCAATTTCTTGATCTTTTGCAGTTGCGGGTAAAACATATGAAGAAGCAATTTTTGACGTTGTAACGGGTGCGGCTACAGCAACAGGTGCAACTGCTGCAACAGGGGCAGCAGAAGGCGCAATAGCTCCAGCAGGGGCGTTGTCAGCTAAGGAAATGCCGCCAGTACGCATACTCCGAAAAAAGTCCCCTATGTTGTCCAACAAAGTGGGTTGAGGTGGCGCAATTGCTTCAGCCATAATTTTCCTTTACGGTATAAACAAGTTTGTTTTTAACAAACCTTCTAATTCTGGGTGGTCTTCATTGGTAACAACTACAGCGCCGGGAGCTGCCGCAGGAATGGCGCGTGTATCAGTTCTTGGAGCATACGCATACGCTGGGTTGACACCTGCACTTACAGGTGTACTTGCACCCAAAGGAGGGGGAACAGGCGCAAATTTGCTTTGCAAGTAATCAATTGCTGGTTTGCCATATTCTTCTGCCAAATACCTAGAAGGAATGTCAATAGCGGCTTGAAGAATACCTGGCATTTCACTAGGACCAGGTTCTCCAAAATATTTTTTTTCGTCACCTAAGTAACCAAGACCAAGACCAGAAAAGCCAGCCATAAGTTATCCTAACGCAACAGTTGGTTTAAATCCAAACCCAGAACTTTTGCTGCTGCCAGTTTGAGTGCCGCCTTGAGTGCCAGCATAATTGGGCGTAGTAGACGCTTGAGGCGTTCCAAACACTACAGAGGCGTACTTCTGGTAAATGTCTTGTGGCACACCCGCATAACCCACTTGAGCGGCAGCAGCTTGATTTGCAGCAGAAAGCCCACTACTTCCAATAGAAGCCAATTGTTGGGCAGCGGCAGCTTTGTTAGCTTGTACTTGGGCCTGTGCTCCAGCAGCAGCAGTGGCTTGACGTTGAGCGTTCAGGCTAAACAGGTTGGCATCTGCCAAAGCTTGCCGAGACGATCCTAGGCCACCTGCACCACCATACATGGCATTTTGTCCTGCTTGAGATTCACGGGCAGACTCTCGACCAGCTTGCAGTGCTGCATTGATTTGATTTTTTTCGTAATCAGGGCTAAACAAAGATGCCAAGCCCGAAACGCCAGTGGTCAAAGCGCCAGCACCTAGCATTCCTTGTAAACCACCAGCAGCCCCAGCAACTTGTGATGCATTTTGTGCAGCAGCATTAGTAGCTGGTGCTACTTGGTTGTAAACATCTTGCGCTCCGGTAACAGTGTTTTGGTAAGCAGGAAGAAAGGTATTCTTTAAAGCTGCGTTTTGAATTGCAATAGTTTCCCGTTGCTCAGGAGTCATCTGAACAGTAGTAATTTGATTACCTGATGATTTACCGCTTCCACCCATGATTACGCTCCTTTGCCTTTGCCACCGGCAGTATTATCGCGTACTGGAGGTGTGTTTGAAAAAGTATTTGGTTGACCCATTTGGGGTTGTCCAGAGGTAGCTGACATTGTAAGCGCCCCATTAACTCCTGTCCCGTCTGGCAGCCCTACAGTGCCTTGGTAAGCTTGTGGCATTTGTTTAGGGGGGTTCATAATAGAACTTAAAGCCTGATCCAAATTAGGACTGCCGCCAATCTTGCCGCTATTTTGAATACTTGGGTCTTTACTGATTGATGAAGAAAAACTTCCCATAATTAACCTTTAAATAATTTTTTATTTAAGCAACAAGTTGTTATTATTTTGTTAAGTTAGCTTGATATTTTGCTATTACTTCTTGCGTATGCACAGCAGCGCATATAGCTTGGACTCGGACATCTTCTGCGCTGTAATCATCTCCGGGTGCTACAACATGTCTATGGTAATTGTAATTTAATTCTTTGCCATCTTCTAAAATAGCAATTTTAGTACGAACTTGAACACAACCATTTTCAATGGCTTGGATTACATCAACAGTAATTTTTTTTTCTAACATATTAAATCCTTAAACAAAGTAAGTGCCAGAACAAAACAACGAACCCGAACCATTTAAACTGACGCTGTTTATATCGCCAGCTTGTTCGGCAAAATTTAGAACAGTACCGCCGCCATCTACGTTATAAAAGATTGCCGCAAGAGTAATTACACCGCCAGCGTTACATCCCGCCAATAACGCTATTGTCCCACCAGCTTCTTTAGCAAAAGGTAACCCTGTTATATACACGCGACCTACACCAGACTTGGCTGCCCATGATACTTGCATATTGATGGTTACAGACTTACCAATTTTTACATAAGTTCCAAATGCCAGTGTAAGTGTTTGCGTATTGGCGTCAAATTGCAAAACTGGTGTCCAAGTGCCTTCTTCATAATCATCTAATACATTGGCATCGGATGAAGACACTTGGGTTGCAGGAAATTTAATTTGACCCACAGCGCCAGAACCTGTGGCAAGATCAAATACTCCATTACTTGTAAAACGCCCACGCTCAAGCGGACTATAACCATTAGTATCTACGTTAGGAGATGTATAAAAAGCCAATGCACCAGGTGCTGCTGGGAATACTTCTCTAACACAGGCTATTTGCGCCATTACACCGGCTTGATTTTCATTAACCCATTCTAATTTGGCATTTTGTGCGCCGGTATAAGCAGTTGTAGATATGTATCTAATACTGCCATCAGTTGCAAATGACGTAACACCAACCGATTGGTATATAGCATAATACGCGCTATAAGTGCCTGGTGAACTTGTGCCAATACTTACTTTGCCAGTTGTATAATAAATATCTGAACCACTAGTAACCCATTGGCTAGATACTTTGTTATTAAATGTTGTCCAATCTGTAGACGTTAAATAACCACTTACAGACGTAGTTGCAGCAGCCATGCTAATTGCTGGTGTTGTGCCACCGCTAGACACTACTGGTGCTGTGCCAGTCACTGATGTAACAGTTCCCGATCCTTTGCTGTTAAACGTATTCCAATCAGTAGAGGTCAAATACCCATTTACAGAAGATGTGGCTGCTGGAATACTAATGGCAGGTGTTGCCCCACCAGATGAAACAATAGGCGTAGTACCCGATACTGATGTAACTGTACCTTGAGGATTAGCAGCAGTAGTGATACTAGTAACACGACCATAGGTATCAATAGTCACCACAGGAATCAAAGTAGCAGAACCCGTAGTTCCTGCTGTAGCTACACCGCTTGTAAGGTCAATGACCGGCGTAGTGCCACCAGTGCTAGTAATGCGTCCCGTAGTGCCGCTTACCGAAGTCACATACGATAAAGTAGGAATGTCAGCAGCAACCAAAGCCCTAAAACTTGGAACACCAGCAGACCCATTTGGAGCAGCTAAAACATAGTTAGCAGTTTTAGAAGCATATGGATTTAAGGTGTCGCCATAAGCAGCAGCCAAGCTAATAGCAGGAGTGGCTCCTCCAGACGATACAACTGGCGCTGTGCCGGTAACCGAGGTAACAGTTCCACCAGAACCAGTAGCACTAAGAGTGCCTCCAGCAAAAGAAACACCTGTGCCAATAGTGACGTTGCTAAACCCGCCCGATCCATCGCCGTACAGAATGGATGATCCAGTTGTTAAGGTTGACCATGTAGGCGCAGAGCCTGTATTTGCTAAGAGTGCTTGTTTGGCTGTTCCTGCACTGGTAAACGCATAGGCCGTACCAGTTCCATATGCCACACCATAGGCTGTAGGAACGGCAGTTCCATTTGTGCCACCATTGGCAATTGCCAACGTGCCAACAACTCCATTAGCTAAAACATAAGCATTGGATTGGCTAACATAAATGGCTCCATTTGGCGTGTTTGCATAAGCAACAACACCAATTTTTATTGGATACCCCGTTGGAGGGTAGGTGGTCATTAATTGACCAGCAGAATACGGGCTAACATAAACCGTATCGCCTACAGTCATTGCGCCAAGGCTTAATCCATTTACAAGTCCAGCAATAGTGACATATCCCGCAGTTGCATTGGGAATAGTTTGATTTGCTAAACCAATGGCATTTCCTGTAATTTGAGTATTAGCTTGTGCTAATGCCACCAAAGGATAACTAAAACCGCTAGAAGTCGAAGTAATGTAAACCGGCGCACCTCGGTTAATGGTGCTACCAGTGTTGTTATAAACTTTTAGCTGAGTTTCTTGCCCAATGTGCAACGCATTGTTAGTTACATCATTAAAATATGCCAATGATTTTTGCGTTGAGTCATACCAAACTCTGCCTTCAGCATATGTAGGCGCAGAAATTGGAGTCCAGTTTTCATATGTGACTTGCGTAGGCGTAGTCAGTGAAGGACTTGTGGACAAAACAACGCTGCCAGTGCCAGTAGAGGTAGTGACTCCTGTGCCGCCATTGGCAACATTTAATGTGCCAGCAAGGACTACAGCCCCTTGAGTGGGCGTATTAGGAGTGAGTCCTGTAGTGCCAGCACTAAAGGAGGTGACGCTTGCCAAAATGTAAGTAACAACATCTAAATCAATTGCGGCCCCTGTGTCCACCGTCCAGCCACTAGCAGGCGCAGTTGTGGCAACCTCCGTTTGTATTTGCCGTCCACCGGTAGTTGCGTAGTAAAAAAACTTGGTTGTACCAAAACCACCAGTAACCGGAGTCCAAACGTAATCACTATAAAGAGTGGATTCTACGCTTGAGTCGTTGTTTCTTAGACCGTAGTACAGCCGGTTGGTAGGAGAATCACTGAAGTTGACAGAACCATCAAAGCTATCGGCATATTTGACATTGAGGTATTTGTAAAGATACCCCGTCACTCCAAATGAAGAAGTAGTAATTTGACCGCTATTTGGATTGACTGCTTTTACTTGGGCAAAATTTGCCAATAGGTAATTTACAGCGTCTGAAATTTCAGATTGGCTTGCTTTATTACTAATGGAAAAAGGCATTAGAAAGCATCCTGGACTACGGTTGCTTGGAAGTTCATTGCCGTTGTGTTCCAAGCATCAGTAGCATCATTGGACTCAATTTTGATAGACGCTGTACGCACTGCGTTCTGTTGAGTAGTCACCCAAGGGTTATCAGTGACAATGCTAACAACGCCTGTTTGACCATAGGTAGGAGTTTGAGCAGTGGAATTAGCACCACCAAGAGTGATGTTCAAGGTTCCTGTTCCTGAGACTTCAGGCAATGCCCTGTGAACGTACACCTTGGATGAATAAGGAATAGGTTGTCCTTTGTCATCGTACAGGGTCATGTTAGTACGTTCAAACAAACAAGGGATCGGTGCATTGTTGATAAATGAGTTACCAATGTTGGTCTGGATAAGTTGGGCGTTTTGAGCGCCAGTAGGAGCGTAGGTTACACAGCGTGATGCGTACTTAAATGCTGAATTGGTAAACACTGGCCCTTCAGTACCCATGCAAGCGTTCTGGATGTCTTTAGGAGCATTCCACACCAATAGGTCATAGCGATACGACAGCATCTTGTTGCACCAGCCTGTACTGTTCAGATCAGGGTAGTACAGTTCAATTTGGTTCTTTTGCGTATTGTTGACCATAAAAATACGCTGCGAGTACGTTGGGCTTAGATTGCGGAAGAAGTAATCACGCACCCTTTGGTTACCAAGAGGAGAAAAAGAACTGCCGTCAAATATCCAAATGTCTCTGCTGTCCACTCCATACACATTAGTGTCGGTATTAGTCCAGCAATTGTTATTGATCAATCCACGGCCTTGGTTGAACAAGCGAATGCCAAAAATAGGCGTTGTGGTGGATTGGTAAGCAATGGGCGATACAACTACTGTATCCCAATAGGAACAGATGTAGAAGTTTCCACCAAGAAAAAACCCATCAATCAATGGCCCACGAACAGGCACTTCTTGCTCATTGGCTACGTTGGATAGAGTAGGCATCCAAGTAGATGGCAGACCCGTATTGGCAAATGCCTGTGACCAACGAATGGTAGTGGGATAGTTGGTTGTAGTAGCACCAACCGTTTTATTGATGTTTCCAGCAATCAGAATGTTGCCGACATTGGGAGAACAAAAGTTACGCATGAACCCTGCTGTGGTAGCAGAGACTCCTACATCATAGTTCCAGACGTAGTTGTCAGGAGCAGCATCGTAACGGTTGATTTCAGTCCTGGTGGGCAATAGATACATTGGCGCACCAAGGCCATCATTGATAAAAAACACGTTACCTACCCATGAGGTTGTGATGTTTATATCGTCTGTATACCCAGAAAGCGTTACATTGGGATTGGCAGAGTAACCAGGGGTAATGTTGGTTATGGTGGTGTCTGACAACAAGTACCATCGTCCACCATTAGAGGAATCACGGGTAGCTACAATGTAATAAAACTGGCTTGCTGAACGAAACCCACCTTCCATAAATACAGGAAAGTATGGAATGGTAGACAGAATTGCTTGTTCGCCACCAATTTTTTTAATGCCACGAACATCTGCTTCTACATTTAACCCGCTGTTGTACTCATTTGCACCTAGCGCATTGCTAGGCACATCAGGAGTAAACGACATGTTTACAAATGGAGTGCGAAGTCGGGTGTATTCAGACATAATTTGCAAAACTCTTGTGATTTAAGCCTTAAAGTAACGTCAGGGTTCCAGTTAAATCTTCTACTGTGTACACAATGCGATAGCTAGCCGTTGCGCCGCTAGAATTTGTTATGGTCAATTTATTTGTTCCGGCTGTTGGTGAATTAGCAGTTTCGCTTAATGAAAATGCACTACCGCCGCCACTGTAAACTTCAGTTATAAAACTTATGTCTGATCCAGTAACAGTACCTGAACCCATTATGATAATTTGATACTTGCGAGACGTAGATACGCCTGTCGCAGTAGCAGTGATAGTCATGCTAATGGAACCGACAGCCGCATAAGAGCCAATGCTTAAAATATCAACAGTGCCAGCAGAAGCAATGGCTGGTTTTAATATTAAGCCCGAGTTAACTGTCGTAAACACACCAGTGCTAGGTGTTATGTCACCTATCGGCGTAGCGTTTAAGTTGTTTACATCAATTTTTTGAGCAGAACTTGCTTGCGTTATAAAAGATGATCCAGCAAAACTAATATCAAAAGTATTATTGCTAATCAATCCACGCCCAAGAGCATTGCTGTAATTGGCAATCGTAATTAAAGGTGTAGCTGAAGCCGAAAGAAGATTACATCCTTTTATAAGCCCTCCACGAACAATTCCATTGCCACCACCAAAAATAATTGACGTTGCAGAATCAATTTCAAAATAACAACCGCTAATTATAGGGCTAGCTGTTACTGTAGCCCCACTAACATTGTTAGGAGAAAACACTAAACTTGTAGCGTTTAAGACAAAATTTGTACCAAAGAAACAAGGCGTTAATCCACCAACATAGCTAACGCCATAGTTTGTGTTGTTTGCTATTAGACCGCCATAAGTATTAAAACTATTTAGCTGACCTGCTCCAGTTAGCGCATAACCTGTAGCGGCAGAATTTACAGCGTTGTAATTGCTTTGCGAATAAATGTTATATCGAGAAACAATGTCACAGTTTTGATAATACTCACCGTCACGCCAACCAGCAAATGTGCAGTCTCGTAAAGTGATGCCTTGCACTCCGTAAAACTTTACTCCAATACTGTTGGTGTTTGATGATGCGCTAGATGGCCCAAGAAAGCGCATTTTTTCAATCAAAATGCGGCCCGTGATACGGTTGCCTGCCCCATCTACATCTGGATTTGGCCCTTGCCACAAAAACGGATTTACGTTAGCTGCTGTGACTTGAATCAACGAATTGTTGCCATCGCCATAAAAATGGCAGTAGGTAGCAGCTGTAGTAGTTGTATTGCCCATTGTGATGGTGCTAGACATAAGATATGTCCCAGCAGGAAAATACAAAGATTTTCCATTGGTATACGCAGCGGTAACGGCTAATTGAATAGCCGCCGTGTCATCAGTAGACCCATTGCCTGTAGCACCAAAGTCTTTGACGCTTACGCTTTCGCGCAGCTTAGTCTGCACCGTGGTGGCTACGGCTCCCGTACCTGCGGGCAAATAGCCAACAGTAGAAGAACCACTAGACAAGGCCAAGTCAGTCACAACTTCTGCAATGGCAGATTGAACATTGGTGGAAGTAAGTGTTCCAGTTGGCGCAAAAGAAATGTCTACGGCAGCAGCAGCCGATCCTGCTGTAATTTTGGATGCTGTTGACCAAACAATAACAGTAGGATTACGAGAATCAACAAACGCTATACAAAACCAAACAGGATTTACGGGAATGTTTGGAGAAGTGCTAGACCATCCAGTAGGAGGAATTCCAATGTTTGTGTCAAAATTCCAAGTGCCTCCAGTTGGAGTTGCAGGCTGACCAACTGATTCTTTAAAAATAAACCATTCAAAATAAGTGCTACCGGGAATTAATTGACCAATTCCATACAAACCATTAGATTCTGAAACATTTCCATAAAGTGTGCCGAATGTCATAGTTTTTCCTACTTAAAAGAATACCTGTAAGAGCGGGGTTGGAATTCAGATGTTAAATGTTGATCGCCACCGCGCCATTTGTCTTTAAAGTTTTGGTCTTGAATTAAGCCATATGCAGATTCAAAACGAGCGTCCCATTTTTGGGATTCGCTAATATTTTTATTTTTATCATAGTACGCAGATAACGTACCGTACAAATAACCTTCAGGAAATGAAGCAAGAACTTGATTGGTTTGCACAATCGGGGTCAATGCTTCTCCAGTAACACCAAATAAAAATGGAAATGCGCGTTGATAATAGGCTTTAATAGTTACGTTCTCACCCGGATTAGGCGTAAAGACGTAGCGTCCACCAACTTCAGAAAAAGATGCACGAATAACCCTTGGCACTCCAAATGGTCGAATGTATAACTGGTCAATCATTCTGCGGCGAATGATTTCACGATCGCCAACACGGTCATAAATAATCCAAGGCCCTACATTGGTAGCACCTGCGGGTTGATTTTGTGGTTGCGTATCTTGAAAGAACAAAATAGGCCAATTCATATCCACAGGAATGTCTGCCATACCCTGTGAATCAGTGGTCAAAATGCTAGGGTGGTTAGGATCATAAGGATCACTACGCAATGCTGGAAGTTCGATCACACGCATTCGCATTTCTGCTAACTGAATGCTAGTCATAATTTCCATTGAAGACTGAGATGGCAGCTTCAGAATGGTTGCAGGAAGGCTTAGATTGGCCCATATGCCGTCTGGATCACTTACGGTAATGTCAGTGCTGCTTACTTGAAGAACGGCGGTGTATGGAAGCATTGTGCTTACACCAATAAAGTCACCCGGAAGAATTAAGCTGCTTGGGTTTGCAGAAGTTGTCAGAACTTTTGTAGTGCTGCCAACAACGCCAGTAACAGTAATGCTCAAGGCAGATGGTATTGCGCCTACCCATTGTGCAATTCGACTAACCAAAGAATTAGCAGATTGAATAAATTGAGCAGACATTCTTTAACCTTATTTGGTAGGTATGGCGGGATTATAAGGGATAGGTATTTTCCCGCTAGGGTGGCAAACAAAATCACTGTAGTCCCGATTCACAATAGCATAGAACAGCATTTTGTCTTTCTTGTCTTGCTTGATTAACTCCCAAGGACGGTTGTTAAACCACTTGGAACTAATTTCATGGGCAAAGCATTTAGGCAGTTCCATCATGTGAGCCGTACCAGCAAAAAACGGGTTATCTGTCCCATTCTGCTTGTAGAACTCACGCAATTCCTTGCAGCGTTCACGCACAGCTTCTACATTTTTTTGGTCATACTGAACATAACGCTGACCATTTACAGCGCCAACTTTGTAGTCAATGTTTGGTGTATTAAAAGTCTGCGACCAAGTGCCTGATTTAACTTCGTTAAACAACTTGTCATTGTGGCGAAAAACACCATCAATGCCAGCTTCAAGAATACCTTTTGTATAGTATTCTTCGTTAACTTTTACATCATCATCATTCATATTTAATGCCATACAGACTCCTTACCAAAAGAGCCTCTTGCGAAGCCCTTTCAGTAACTTAGCCTATAAGTTAGTCTTTAGGATTCAAAGCGATAGTGAAGCCTTCAAGCACGATGTGGTCAGTTGCGGTAGCGGTGTCACCAGTAATGGTGATTGCAACAGCAGCAGAACTATCAATTGCCGTGTAAACATGAGCACTAGCTGCTGCTCCACCAATCAACTGGGTAGATTGCACACCCAATGCACCACGATTACGAATGGAGTTCATAGAACTGCCACCAGTAGAAGTAGTGTAAGCAGATGCAGTACCAATCGCAGTGCCGCCAAAGTACACAGTACCTGTTTTAGCACCAGCCGAGTTGTTGCAAGACCAGTTAGCGGTAACAACGACTTGACCGTTATTGCCCATAGCGCCAGCAGGAAGTGATACGTTAATCAAAGTAGTTTCAGTGGTAGAACCAGTGAAAGAACTATTAGAACCCGTAACAGCAGTCAAAGTGCTAGTTGGAACAACAGGAGTAAACGCAACAGCGCCTACACCATTGGCAACGCCATATTTACCAGCATAAACCACACCCACAGTAGTGCTAGAAAACACCACATAGTAGATGCCGCCAGTTGAGTCGCCCGACACAGCAGAAGCTGGGAAGTAGACAAAAGCATTGGCGTAGGTTGTGGGCAAAGCAGT
>Ga0209084_1003255_pt1 | contig 12057 bp, 18 predicted proteins | sample C_130820_MF_Meta_FD_187309 | JGI IMG/M metagenome (GOLD analysis project Ga0209084, IMG submission 187309) | Freshwater microbial communities from Lake Croche, Canada to study carbon cycling - C_130820_MF_MetaG (SPAdes) (version 2) | ecosystem: Environmental > Aquatic > Freshwater > Lake... | reverse complement strand
CGAGCCAGGCCCGAGGTGGACTGAGGCCTCAAGCCACGCGTCAGCCAAGTCAGCGAGCGTCATCTTCGACGCGCTGGGCAATACGAACTCGCCACGCATGAGGTCTGCGCGCATCTGCGTGTCAAAGGCAACAGCGTCAGCCTTGAGTCGGAAGTTCTTGGCCCGCTGATTACCGTCGCGATCGCGCCAGCGTGCCCGCCATGCTCCGTCTGCCTTGCGGTCGACGCTCATCTGGTACACATTTGGTACACACGGTAACGGTAAATAGGGGTCACAGGGGGGTTCTAGCAGGTTTTGAGGCGATGATTTTGTCAGGCCATTTTCCCTTGCTAGCACTGATGAAAGTGGGCTTTCATTGGGCTAAAATGCCTCGGACATTCTGTGTCCGTTTTGGGACTTTTTCAGTTTGCAGGCCCCTGCCTAACCACTCGGCCACGCCGCCAAACTAAGGGGATTACGCTGTTGGGGTGTCCTCCTGGTACACATTTGGTACACATGCCGAGGTCGACACGATGTTGAGCAGCTGATCCATGGCTCAATGTTAGCGCAGGGCTTGTGAGGCCCCTGCCTACGATAGACGCCCAATGTCCCATCTTGGACATTTGAGAGCCTTAGGAGGCGATCTAGGGGCCTTAGAGGCAAAGCACAAGGCCCCCGCTCACCGAGCCACGAGGGCTAGGAGCGGGGGCCTGTGCAAGACCGGATCGGTTGTGATTTGGGGATGAGGCCAGTGGCCTGCTCTTCCCGTGAAGTCCAAGGCCTAAGCCTCGGTAGTGATCCGGCGATTAGTTGGCTGGTGGGCCAAGGTGCTCGGCAGCCGGTTGGACTGCCACGAGCGAAGGAGATCCAGCGTGGCCTGGGTTGATCGAGGCCAGCGAAGTCAGCACCGATGCCAGGGTGGCCGTGGCCACCGTCGAAGCGAGCGCGGCGAAGTTGCTGTGGAGCCAGTTGAAGTGTTCAGCGGTCACGAGCGCGAGGGTGGCTTGGGCTGCGGTCTTCAATGCCCGCTCGCCGAGTTGGATAAAGAAGGCTTTATTCATGGCATTTTCCATTCGCTCGAAGGTGTGGACAGAATCGTGAAGGGTGCGCAGACGGCAGTGGAGTGACGCTCAGCTGCGGTCAATGCCGTGAGGATGCGACCATAGGGGCTGCCTGTGGTCGAGGCCATGGAGCCAAGCGCGATGGGCCCGCCAAGGCCGATGGCCTCATAACCACAGATCGTGCGGCCAACGTGGAGATCACAGTCGATGTAGTAGAGCGCTCCTCGGTAGCCAACGAGGAAGACGGGAGCCTCATCGCCATTGAGGCCAGCCACGCCATCGAGGGCCTTGGCCAGCGAGTCAACGAACACCGTTGCCATGTGCTCAAAGTCGTCCTGGCAGATCTGAGCAGGGACGTGGAGTCCGTAGCGAAGACGCTGGCCAGCGCGGTAGGAGTCAGCGAAGCCGATGACGTATTCGCCCAGGGTGAAGACCTTGGCATCGAGGCGCACCGAGATCGAGCTGTCGTCGATGGCAGCTGCGTCGCCACCGATGGTGACTTCGCCTTCGTGCTCCACACCGACAATGCAGGTCATCGGTCGTCAAAGTCGTCAAGGACGTCATCAAGGATGTCGTCGAGGGCGTCTTCTGTCTCAGCCTCCCAGACTGCAAAGAGGCAGTCGCCATAGCCAGCGAGGTCGACGATCGAGTCACGAACTACTGACGCTGGGAAGTCTTGGTGCAAAGCGTTGCCGATGCGACTGAGTTTCACGCAGAGCATGAAAGCCACCGTCTCGCGAAGCGACAACTCAATGCCAGTCAAGGCGTCAAAGAGTTGAGCGACTCGCGAATAGTCCACAGCCGGATGGTTGTAGGTCGATTGACGGTCGCCAGAGACCAGGCTGTAAGCCTCTTCGCTCGTGGATTTCCACATGGGTTCGGACACGGGGACTCCTTGGGTTTGGTGTTACGCGGAGAGGACGCGCATAATGGCGGGCGAGCCTGAGCCAGATGCGGTTGCCTTGGTTTGGATCAGAATCGTGTCGGTCACCGTGGCGATCGCAGCGAAGATCCAGTCGTATTGGTAAGTCGTGCCAGGCGTCAGGCCCGAGACGTAGTGACGTGTCGTGACGTTGAGCGAGACGGTGCCGTTGCTAGGAATAGCCAATGAGCCCTGCACTGTGGTCGTGCTGTGCGTAGCGATTCCCCAATAAGTGTTCGAGGACGCAGCCGACGAAGAGTTATTACCCGTCAGCTCGACGAGCACGTTGCCCGAGGCAGGTGCCACAAAGGAGATCGTGAGGTTGGTCGTGTCGACCGCAGCCAGGGTGGTTCCCGTGACCGTCTTGGTCTGCAAAGAGGCCGGTGCGTAGTAAACTGTCGCCAAGTTGACACTTGGCCCAGTGGCACCAGTGGCACCCGTGGCTCCCGTGGCTCCCGTGTCTCCCTTGGGAATCGTGAAGTTGAGAGCTGCTGCCGAGCTGGTTCCTGAGTTTGTGACCAGAGCCGTTGAGCCAGCGGTGCCAGTTGTGGTCGAAGCGACCGTGATCGTGGCGGCTGATCCAGCTGCGCCAGTAGAACCAGTGGCACCAGTGGCACCCGTGGCTCCCGTGGGACCAGTAGCACCCGTGTCTCCCCTAGGAATGGTAAAGGCCAAAGACGCTGCCGAGCTGGTTCCTGAGTTCGTGACCAGAGCCGTTGAGCCAGCTGTGCCAGTTGTGGTCGAAGCGACCGTGACCGTGGCGGCTGATCCAGCTGCTCCCGTGGGGCCTGTCGGGCCTGTGGGACCCGTAGCGCCTGTTGCACCAGCAGAGCCGGTGGGACCTTGTGCACCAGTGGGAATCGTGAAGTTGAGAGCTGCTGCCGAGCTGGTTCCTGAGTTCGTGACCAGAGCCGTTGAGCCAGCTGTGCCAGTTGTGGTCGAAGCGACCGTGATCGTGGCGGCAGATCCGGCTGCGCCCGTTGCACCTGTGGCACCAGTGGCACCTGTGGCACCCGTGGCTCCCGTGGAACCAGCAGGACCAGCGACGCTTGAGCCGATGGCGGTGACCAGGGTGTCAGTGGTCTTGACGTAGATCGCTTGATCGGTGACCGATAGGACTATCGCGTCGGTACTCATCGAGTGGGGCTCTGCACGATGCGAACGGGACCTTCAAGAAGAGTAGAGACGACAGCCCCATTGGTTTCGCGAAGCGACCAAATCGCATCGCCCACGGTCAGCGTGCCTGTGGTGGTGGCGGAGATAGAGCAGTTGACTGTGCCAGCTGAGGCCGAGGTGATCGAGCAAATGAAGCTGCACAGCGTCGAGGTCGAGTCGACCGTGGCGCGAACCTGAGCCGCGTAAGTCCGGCCAGTGATGTTGATCGGTGAACCTGAGCCATCTTGGATGGTGAGGTTCACGGTCTTCGTATCACCCACCACCATGAGCAGCGGGTAGTTCGCAGGATTAGCCATTAGAGACTCCGATCAGCCATGAAGGTGGACAAGTCGACGCCCTCGTAGCGTCGGCAGAGATAGTTGAGAGAGACGAACATCGGGTCGGCAGCGCCGCCTTCAACCTGATGGAGCACGATGACTCCACGCCAATGCGCGTTGCCCTGGGGCCCCTTGTAGTCCTCGTCGTGGAGGTAGCACGCCCCAGCCACCAGGCCGAACTGCTGCTGGCCGTTGGACAAGAAGCGCACGGCGTAATCGAGCGTCTGTTGATGGCCCATGACGAAGGTGTGGCCGATGGTCTTGAGGCGAGCGGCAGCTGCACCGCCCATCGGTCGTCCGTTCATCGGGTTGGCGTAGTAATGCGCGTACCAGACACCGTCGATCTCGATGGGCTTGAGGAATGGGATGACCTCCCAGCCGTGGTCGGCGTAGTTGAGATCGTCGATGGAGATCAGGCCGGTGAGTTTGGCGTCGTCATTGGCCGCGCGGTCGATGCGGGCTTCATGGTTGCCAAGGATCAGCACGCGGCGAGGCTTGTATTTCTTTTCCTTCATCGCCCGCCTGTGCTCGTTGTAAGCGTGAAGCGGTGCGTTGAGAATGTCGAAAGCCTGATTGGCGGCTTCGATGTCGGTTGAGTAGCGACGGCCTTCGAAGTCCCGTTTGCCTACGTCATAAGAGCTGAGGCTAGGCATGTCAGCGTGATCGCCCAGATGAACCACGACGTCGGGCTTGCGCTCGACGATGTAGTTCCCGATCCACCTGAGGTGGTCAGTGGGGACTCCATGCTTTGCCTGAGTGTCAGGAATGATGAGGTGAGTTCGGGCTTCAACCATGCAGCCTGCCTTCGTTGAGGGATGGGGCTATCGCCAGCGGCGAAGATTCGGTGGAGCGAGTGGTTGCTGGTGGTCTTCGATGACGTGTCGCTCGATGCGCTCGGCCACTTTGTCGACCTTGCCGTCGACGCGGTCGACGCTGGTGTGCAAGTCAAGGAGGCGATCACGAACGTCAGTGACGAGCGCTCGGCCTTCTGCGTGCTGGTTGCTGTTTTCGTTGCGGATGCGATGAAGTTGGACGATAAGGGTGGTGAGTGCTGCGAGCAGCATTGTCACTCCGCCAATGAGGCCGATCCATTCTGCTGCGCCCCAGGTGGAGTGGTAAGTCTGCATCGCATTACTTCTTGGAGTAAGGATCATTACGGGGAAGAAGGGCCAGGGCGTCGATCCATGCTTTGGGAGCAGGATCTACAACTTGAGCGCCAAGGAACTTGAGCGCGTTGATCTGGTCGACGTGGGTGAGGCGGACTTTGGTATTGCCAGAGACGTGCCAGTGCGTGCGATTGCGCGGGTCAACCAAGATGATGCTCATTTCTTCGTCCTCCTTGGGACCAGTAGGGGCGTTGAGTTTCTGCATGAAGACATTGACGGGCCAGTTCGAGCCAGGATCTGTGTGATCGGTGCCGATGCCAGCTGCGGTGGCGATGCCATGCGTGGTGATTCCATGCTGGCCAGCCTGCAGCTCGTTAGGTCCGAGCCACGTTTTGGGAATACCGTAACGGTCGCAGAGCGAAGTGACAAGGTCGACAACTCGGTCGAGCTGCGCGGTGCCTAGCGGACTCAACCATTCGGCGGTCGAGAAAGCGGCATAGCCGGTCTGCTCAATGCCGATCGACGGGCCGCCTGAGTACCAGTTGGCGTTGCCAACGTGCCAGGCGATGTTTGGTGGCTTCACGCCACAGATCGTCGTGGCTGGGTCGACCAAATAGTGAGCCGAGGCCTGAGGTGAGTCTGCTCCACCGAACCATTGAGCGACGCTCCTGGCTCGACCTGCCTCCATGGGACATTCCATGGAGTGCAGCACGATGAGCGTGGGAGTGCCGGATGAAGGGGTCGAGTGTTGGCTTGGAATGTATTCGATTGAGTCGAGGTCCACTAGTCGGTGTAGAAGGAGATCGAGTCAAGCGCTGTGGTCGAGGTGCCGTTTGGCGTGATTTTGCCATCAGTGCCCATTTGGATGGTGTTGGAGACGCCAGCATTGGAGCAGGTCGGGAAGACGACGTTGCTGGTGGGTCGGTAGCCAGTAGGCAGGGTGAAGGCTGCGTTGCCAGCGGTGCCACTTTGGATGATGCCAATGATCGTCACGCGGGTGCCGACTTTGCGGTACTGCGGAGCACGCGAGCCAGCGACCCAGGAGTTCGTGAACGTGCTGATAGTAATCCAGTCGGAGTCCTGGCCGATCTGGTTCATTTGTGCTGCGGTCAGGGTTGAGCCTGCGGTGAAGGTAATGGCTGCCATGGGATCTCCTAGTAGTTGAGTTTGGAAGTGTTGAGGATGCCAAAGACGGGATCTTCAAGGACAAGGAAGTTGCGGACGTCTGCCGATCCAAGGTTGAAGATCACGCGATAGGAGCCTGACGAAGCGTCAAACGTCCAGCCGATGCCTTCGATTACGCATTGACGAGTGATCGCCGAGCCGCTGCCTGGCGTCAAGGTGACTGGTACCGTCGCGGTCAGCATCAGCTGACCCAGATTGACGACTTGCTGATGACTTAGTCCCTGCGTTTCTATGCTGATGGTGTCAAAGCGCAGCTCAGGCGTGGCGTATTTGCCGAGGAGGTAGTTGACAAGGTTGAGCACGTCAGCATCGGTGTCATTTTCCAAGGTGCCTAGGTCAAGGTTTCTTGACATGTAGAGCGACTGGCTGTTGTAATCCGTAGCCGTTTTGAGCGTTCCACCCGTTCTCGTGCCTGTGACGGTGTTGAAGAGCAGGAGGCTGGCTGCCTTCTGGCTGACCGTGGAGTAGCCAAAGATCGAGTCAGAGGTGTCGGCAGCGATCGCTGATTGGTTGTCAGTAAAGGTCAGGCCGCTAGGCCCATAGGTCGAGTGGCGACCGAGGAAGGTAATCGTGCCGTACTGGCTGACGAAAACTGCGCCTTGCTCGCTTCGAGCGAGGGTTTGGATGTAGTCCAGGAGGCCGACGTTGGTTTGATAGTTCCCAGCCACTTTGGTCGAGCCAAAGTAGGCTACGTAAGGGAGCTGAACATTGGTTGCCACCATGGAGTCAATAAAGGCCTGGTCGGTGGTCGTGCCAGCGGTGCTTGGCGTGCCAGTCAAGAAGACATTCGAGAGCACGCTAAAGGCGTCAACGCAGTTGACGTTGATGATCGAGGTATTGGGCATCTCATAGGAGATGTCAAAGTCCTCGATGAAGCCGTCGTAGATGCCGACTGCCTGTCCGTCCACCATGATTGAGATGTAGACCTCGGCGCGAAGCGTCAAGGGCGTTGTCGTCGATAAGTTCGATGGGTCGAAGATCCGACCTTCGTTGCGCAGCTGGAACGAGCAGGTGCCTGCTCCATAGGCGTCGACCTCTCGACTGCGACCACGCGAGGTCGAGATCTGGCCGCTGACGTATTGCGTCACGTCGACCCAGTTGGAAGCGGCCAGCGTATAGGTGGTGCTATCGAGCACCGAGTGGCCCGATGGGTCCTCGATGATGAAGTTGGTAGAAGCGCTTGCGCCAAAGTCGATCCATACGCTTGCGTTCAGCGAGGCACTCATGCCACTCGAATCGGGATGGAGCCATTCCTCTGCTGGTAACGGATCAACGCGTTGACGACCTGCTGAGGGTCATTAGAAGTGATCGTGATGTTCTGCACGACAGTGCCGCCACCCATGCCACCGAGTCGGTGATTGGGCACAATGCTTCCTGATCCGCCTGGGACGAAGAGCTCGGGGCCCTGCTCGCCGACGATGTAGGGCTTCATGCCGGTGACTGAGCCACCGACTGCCTTCCACTCTGGCAGCTGAGGCATGTTGAAGCCCTTACCACCGATGCCTGGCACCCATGATGGAATCTCGAAGCGCAGCCTCCCGACGGTGCTATTCCAAAGGTGAGCGATCTTGTTGAAGGCCCACTTGAAAGGCGAAAGGATGACGTTTCCAACCTTCTCGAAAGCGGTCTTGACGAAGCCACCAACCTTGCCGAGCAGGTTGCCGATCTTCTTTGGCACACCCTTGATGAAGTTGAGGATGCCATGCCAGTGCTTGATGATGAAGAAGACAGCCAGGCCGAATGGACCAAGGATGATGGCAAGGATGAGCGGCCAGTTTTTTCCTAGCCAGCCGATGACAGCGTGGAACGCGCCGACAATGTGGTGCCAGACGCCACTCACTGTCCTCTTGACCCATCCCCAGATCTTTCCCCAGTTATCGACAATCCAAGTGATGCCAATCGCTAAAGCTGCAACAAGGAGGATGATGCCGCCAGTCATGACCACCCAGGCTGATGCAGCGGCAATAGCAGTTGCGATCCATGCAATAGCCATGACTACCAGGATGGCAACAACTGCACCGATGAGGATCATCATCAAGACTTTGTGTTTGCCGACCCATGAAGCGAACTTCATCAAGTTTTCAACCATTTTCTGAATCATCGGGATCAGCTTCTCGCCGATCTTTGATGCCGAGTTGGTGACCTGCGCCTTGAGCGCTTCCATTTTGCCACCAAAGGTTCCTGCCGCAGCTGCGGCTGAGCCCTTGAAGTGACCTTGAAGGATCTTCATAATGGCTGCCGATTTCTTGGCAGGGTCTTGAATCTTGTTGACCGAGTCAGGGATGGCGATGCCCATCTTCTTGGCTGCGGTCGTCGAGCCAGCCATGGCCTTGCCCAGCATGTCGCCAGCCTTGGTCAGGTCGATGTGGCGGTTCTTGGCGATGTCAGCAGCGAGGCCCATTGCCTCAAGTGACTTGGGAGCGCTGCCGGTGACTGTAGTTAGTCGGGCTATAGCGCCTTCGGTTTCTGCGTTGGAGTAGCCGAACTTGGCCATCTGATTAGTGACTTCTTCGAGTTTGCCCTTCTGGTCGTCCATAGACGTGCCAGCGTTCTTGAAGGCGTTTTCGAGCTGCACGTTGGCGTCTTCGAGTTTGGCGGTGGCGTTGATAGCGAAGCCACCGATGCCAGCACCGATGCCAGCGAGGCTGGTGAACATCGCGCCACTTGCGTGGCGCATTTTGTCCGATGTTGACTTGGTCTTCTTGGCCGTTTCGTCGAGTTCGTTTTGAGCGGCGCGTAGTCCCTTGCTGTTGAACATCGAGATGACATTGAGATTGACAGCCATCGTGTGCCTCGATTTCGGTGCTAAGAGAGTTTGTTACTGAGTTCGATTTGATAGCGCTCGATCGTGTTAGCGACGTCCCGCGTGATGGCATTTGAGCCACCCTTGTCATCCCAAGCCCGATAGATCAGGCGAGAAGGACGGCCACCACGTTCCATGATGGTCTTGATGAACACTCGACCAGCCCTATTGCTGCCATGGTGTTTCTTGCCAGCGAGTTCATAAATAGATCCAGCTGCGGATTTGTTTGAGATCCGCCAGGCACTTCGTAGCGCAGAGCCTTTGGCTCGCGTACCGCCTTGATAGACGCCGATTCCTTTGGCCACGACCTCAGGGTCCCAGGCGCGAACGCTCCCCCATTGTCTTTTGCCAGTGTCATTAGAACGAGGCTTCCAACCACTCATCACTGTCTTTGGTACGTACTGCTTTGCCAGCGATGAGACGGGCTTGATGAAGCCGCGGATCTCATCGTTCATTTTCTTGAAGGTGTCAGGCTCGGCCTGCTTCAGTACCTTCTTGAACTTGTCGTAATCGTAAAGAGCTACCTTGAGCATCTCTTCTTGGGCCATGACTACCTGCTCCGCTCTTGTTCCCGCGCTTGCTCCTTGAGTACCGCCACGATCGCAAAGAACAGATCGGGCGGGCACTCAAGGAGTTCGAGCGGTGAGATGTGCGTGGCGACAGCGACCTGCGCCACGAGCAGGGTCATGGATTCTCTAAAGGGACCCTGTCCTCGTCGGCACCTTCGACACTGTCGAGGTCATCGAGCCATTCCTCGAAAGGTTTGACCGGATTAGTCGGCGTGGCGGTGTATTGCGTTGCCTTCCACGCAGTCCAACAGAGAGCCTCGAAGGAGGCTCCATCGCCGAACAGCTCGGTCATCGGTTTGGAGAACTGACGTTCAGCTGCGACGATGACCTTGGGTGTGATGTTGACTTCATACGCTTCGCCCTTGGTAGGGACGACGCGGAGACGCATGAGTCCGGCCATGACTAGGCCGTGGCCTTCGTGATGGCTCCGTCGATGGGCCACGAGATTGAGGCCGAGGCAAGTTCGCCGACCTGCGCGTCAAGTGGTGTCCAGTCAGTGACCAGCACGTTGAACGTGTAGGAAGGGTTGGTTGCCGAGACGACAGCGGTGCCTGGCTTCACAATGACTGCAGCGGTGGAGCCGATCAGCGGGTAAACGCTGGCCTCGACCGTAGCGGCTGAGAAGTCTTGGTTGAAGTCGATGCTGACCTTGTTGTCACGGAGTCCTCCGACGCGACGCTTGGCAGTATTGCCAAAAGTAGTCGTCTCGATCTCTGCGGCGCTGCTGTCGAGCGTGATTTTCTTGATGTGCGATGAAAGGTCGACAGCACCAATGGTGATACTGGCGGCGGTAATGACTTGGGCCATGGGCTCAGTCCTCCTGGTGGTTGGTGGTGTCGGCCTTGGTGGCCTTGGTCTTTGCTATGTGGCCCGCCTCGATGAGGTGGTCCACGCTTGCGCCGATCAGGTCGTCATCACTGATGACCTCTCCTGGCTCGTGGCCTGCGATGTTGAGCGGGCCGACGATCTTGTAGGTAGCCATGAGTGCCTCCTTAGGCGTGGATGGTTACGTTGAACTCGCAGGAGAGATAGGACGCATCTCCTAGAGAAAGTGGACGAACAGCGACCATCTCGTTGACGATGAGCGATTTGACAATGCCGTTGAGCGTTAGGTCAGATTCGATCGCTGCGCGGATGGAATAGACGCCGTCGTAAGAGATCCAGTTGTCGAGCTGCACCTGAGCTGCGCGGTCACCCATTCGGCCAGCCACGAGGGCGATGAGGAACTCCCATTCGGAGAGTCCTCCCTGCATGGCCTTGTGGTAGGTCACTGCTTGAAGTTGGATCACCGCGACTGGCGGGTTGATCTGCTCGGGCAAGTGGTCAGCGACCCTCAGGCCTCGCACTTGGGCGAGGGACATGGCGAGCGCTGAGTGGATGGAAGAGGCGGTGCCAGCCATTAGGCGAGCGTGGCGGTCTTGTAGGGCGAGAGCATCCGCTGAACATCGGGGTCGATGTTGCGCACGCTGATTGCGCCGAGGTCACCAAAGCCAGCGACGCCGAGCAGTGAATCTCCACGCTTGGTCAGTCGACCAGCCAGGAGGATTGCAGCTGAGGTGACGGGACGCGGGACCGAGGGCCAGCCCCAGACGGCGGTGACTTGGATGGGCGCAGGTGCCTTGGTGGTTGGGAAGGTGACGCCGACGTTGGCCACGATACGAGTGATCGCGGTGCCCTTCGAGATGCCGTTGATGGGTTCGAGTTGGTACTGGCTCGAAGTCAGCGTGGTGGCGTAGGTGGCATTTTGGCCAGTGTCGACCTTGACGATCAGGCCAGCGTCGGTGGCGATGTCGTCGGTCAGGACGTATTGAGCCGACGGAGCGGTGTAGATCCGAGCCGTGGCGGTGGCGTCTTGGTAGAAGCGACGGTCACAGAAGTCGTCGATGACTCGACTGGCCTCTTCGATGCGGTCTTCGAGCATGACGTCGTCGACGTTGTCCACGATGCGTAGGACGGACTTGAGGTCGCCGAGAGTGCAGTAGCCGTTGATGATGCTCATCTATGCCCCCAGGCGGTCGTCGATGGATTGAAGGATGGGTAGCCAGTGCTCGGTGAAGACGAGCTCGTGGTCGTAGTTCATGGCGTGCTCGCGAGCAGCTGCTCGACGGTCGGGTTGCTTGGCCTTGTCGTAGGCCTCAAGTAGGCACTCAAGGATCGAGTCGACGATGGGCGTGGCGAACCAAGAGCGCTGATGGCTGTCCCAGTAGGGCTGCACGTCAGCGGTCCAGCCAAAGCCCTCAACAAGTTCGGGCTGAGCGGTGAAGTTCGAGACGATCGAGGGAACTCCGCAAGCCGCGGCCTCGATCGTGGGAACTCCAAAGCCTTCGCCGCGAGAGCACAGCAGCTCTACATCGAAGGAGGCCACAATGGCGGCCATCGTTTCTTCGCTGATCCCTGCGTACTGCGCCCACTGGTCGACCCAGATCAAGCGGTTGGCTGGGATGTTGCAGGCTCTAGCCAGGGCGAGAAGGTCGATGCCACCTTGGTTGCCTCGGTTCTCCGCGTGAACATAGAGCCAGACGTCGTCGCGCTCTCGCATGAGTTTCCCCATTGCGAGCAGGTTCTCCGCCCAGGCTTTGCGATTTGGGTTGATTCCCTTATTGGCTGCGACCATGCCCACAAGAAAGGCATCGGCAGGAACGCTCAGAAGCGCTCTACCGTCTTGGTCATTGACTGTGGCCGATGGACAGTAAATGTCCGTAGCGACGCTGTGCGGGGCATACAGGGGCTTTAGAGCCAACTTTGAGAGCAGACTGTGTCCGAACTTGGACATCGCGATGGGCGTGACGTTGGAGCGCTGGCACCATGCGATGACGTCTGGCGAGATCGGATCGTGGTCGATCGGTAGCCAGGAGTAGATCGCTTTGATCTTGTCGAGCTGCGTGGCTTTGTAGACCCAGACATCGAAGAGGGTGAGCAGCGCGGTGGGCGTCTGGGTG
>Ga0209084_1003251_pt1 | contig 12060 bp, 17 predicted proteins | sample C_130820_MF_Meta_FD_187309 | JGI IMG/M metagenome (GOLD analysis project Ga0209084, IMG submission 187309) | Freshwater microbial communities from Lake Croche, Canada to study carbon cycling - C_130820_MF_MetaG (SPAdes) (version 2) | ecosystem: Environmental > Aquatic > Freshwater > Lake... | reverse complement strand
TAACCGTCTGATCGGCCTCAATCGCGCCGGTGCGGGTCTCACTCCCGATTTTGTCACAACGGTACCCAGCACCATCCTTATCACGCCTGTCACGACTTTTACGATGGGTGTGCCGAACTTCCGCTACACAGACTATGTCGATATCGCGTCGCAGTCGCTCACCAACTACAAGGACACGAAGGATGCGAACTCCGCGGTCAACTCGCCATCTGCAGTCATTGGTCGTGTTTGGCTCACGGAGTACCCCCTGGCCTCCCAGACGACACAGTATGGCTGGCCCCAGGATGGTATGTGGGGCATGGGTCCGATGACCTTCACAAAGACATGGGTCAATCCCAACTGGTCGCAGTGGTCGCCTAACCAGTCTATCAGCACTGTCGATATTACGCTGCTCGATATGTTCGGCATCCCTCTGCCCTGGACGAGTACGCTCAATACCGAATGGAGTGCTACAATAACCGTGACAGAATAAAAATCTATTCAATATTAGAATGGAGGCTAATGCGCCAAATGCAATATTAGCCATATCGAGTACGGATAGATATACTTCATATATAGGTGGTAATGCGAATCAGCCTATCTCAAATGCCCTGTTCGCACAATACTTTAAAAACGGATCCAACTCTAATGATTTTTCTATCACAGCCCCTAATGCGCTCATTAATGGCTACATTGAAAAGATAATAATATCACAGATACAACTGCAATATTATTTACCCACTATCATTCCGAGTAAAAATGATTTCCTTGTTTTCAGAGCAGAGCAGTCGAATGGCTCTGGGATTTTTAATACTTATTCTACTAGCATACCCTATGGATTTCAGTCACCTTCAGAACTGGCGACCGTTTTACAAATATTTATGAATGAAATATATGTTGGTGACAACTTTGTAGTTACATACTCACTATCTGGGAATCCACCACTCGGCTATGTCGGATTTGAAATACTATTTTATGATGGTGGCAAACGCTTTTATTTTCCATCACCGATAGAAATGAGTGCATTAGGATTTAGTGATTTACAAATACTAAATACATTAAAACTCTATAGGGTATTTGGTATTACATCGAATAATACGAATGCTTCACGAACACAAGTCTCTACTACTGCGCCAAACTTCCTATACACACCATTTATAGATATCTATTCTGATGCACTCACCAACTATCAAAGTCTAAAAGACACTGATTCATCTACATCACGCCGAAAAGGGCTGATATCCAGAATATACCTATCAGGTGTAGGTACATCACCAATACCAAAAGATCCAGCGGCTCAATTTACAAGTAATAATGATAATACCTTAGGGTCATACCCTTTTACCCTCACATACGATTTGAATACTCCAAAGGTGGTGAAATGGACTCGAGATAGTGCAGTGAATTCTTTGGACTTTCAGATGAGAGACTGTTACGGTGACCTATTATTTAATAGTACAGGTGCAGCAAGTAATGAAGTCTTTAACACTGAGTTCCAGATGACCCTACTTTGTATTGAGGGCGACTGAAGCCCGCATCATAAGATTCTGCGCGGCACTGTACCGAGCATCATCTACAGGAGTATTATCCACCTTTGTTTTTTTTACACGGCCAAGAAAAGAACGCTGCTCGTCATCTTTCTTTTTAGTCATATTAATGAGGCCAAACTTCTTAGAGAGATATGTTATAGGCTCTCCAGGCCGGTGCCAAGCGATGGACCACTTATTCGATTCATAGACGGCCTCATAATCAGATAACTTTCTAATCGGGGCATATTTGGATGTGACGGTATAGAAGATTAGAGTCCAGCAGGTACCCTCATACTCTTTAAAGTAATAGTCAGTCGTCGCGTCAAATATCATAGGGCGGTGCAGGATATTGTATTCAGTATCATGAGGCTCTTTGAGGACTAGTTCCCCACCAGTATATGAGCCGAATCGTACGACATAACTCTGACCCTTATTGTGCGTATCAAACTTCCCCGCCCCTCTCAAAATCTGGACCGATGTGAAAGGGAAGTCAGGGGGGAGACTTACTAGGGCAAACTTCATGACTAGATGATGGAGCCGGGGATTAATCCATGAGCGCTTAGATAGGTCAGGAGCCTCACCCCTTTTAAAAACCATCCCGAGGATTTGGGAGGCCGGCTGCTTTGAGGCATTTAAGTAGTCTAATAAACCGCGGAAAACTGATGGATCGAGTTCCATTTGATTAGGGATTATATACTATATTGAAATAGTGTTCTCCGGCCTCTTCCTTTACCCACATGACTGCGACGAGTTGCCAGCCCTTTGAGACACCATACTCGACGGCTGCATTAAGACCGGCCTCCTGCTCGGATTTGCCGGAGTTGTGAAGGTACTCGATAGGGGGATTGGCGGTTGGGGTAAGCATTATACTTTGACTATAGATTAAATCGCGCCCGATACGCTCGAAGGTTAGCCATCATACTCGTCGATTCGCCCCAGAGCAGATAGCGTGACAGAAAGCCAGCCCGGGTCGGATCGCCGGTCGCCATATCCTTTTGGTGACGCGTAATGTACCTGGCGCGCCGCTCCTTGTCATGGGGTGGTTTGGTATAATCTGGTGCGCCAGCCTGACCGAACTTCGTGGTCTTCTTACGACCATCATTATCGAACACCGCTTCGTATTTGTGCGTGCCGTCATGGGCGGGATGCACTGATACGAGTTTCATTTATAGGGAGTTAGGTTATTTGTGCGTTTTATCGTGTCGCCACTTATTTCCCTTTGTAGTCTGCTGACCGCACACAGTACAAGTAATGACAATCTGCTTATTGGCTTTGATAGCAGCAGCATTCTCAGCAGCCCATTTCTTATGAGCGGCGGCTGTCTGTTCCTTGTGCGCGGCCTTATACGCGGCATCATACTCCTTGACCTTCTCTGGGTTTGCCTCTCGCCACTCTTTGCATTTAGCAGCATACTTAGCAGCATTAGTAGCCCGCTCTTCTTTTTGAGACCGAGTAGGGATATTCTTATTAACAGAGCCGACCGTCTTCTCAATCCACTCGCGCTCTTTGAGTTCTAACTCCTTTTTTGTCTGACAAACAACTGCCTCTAACAACTCAATCTGAACTGGACCAATCTCGAAGATTTTATCAGCCATAGTCTTTTTTTGATCGGGATTCATATACGAGTATTTGTGAGCGTCTAATCTTTTACGAAGTTCCCAGCAAGTGCTGCCGACATAGCACTCTGCAGAGCCTGGAACAAATAGGCGATAAATCTTTCCGTTTTCATAACGATTCTTCTCGGCCTCCATATCTGATAGGGGGGATTGAAAAGTGTTGCGTCAATTTTTGAGCCACCGCGGAGGTAGTATTAAAACGGCTAAAAAATATATTCTGCACTGCCTCTGGAGCATAGGAGCGACGCATTGTAGAGGTACATGGCGTGAAGCGTGTATGATGTGCTGGCAGCGGGGCATTGGAATGTAAGGTTGACAACGGCGTTAAGGATCATTAACGCATACCGGGGCTTTCACCCTATTTCGCCACGGAGTAGACTATACCTTCTGCGATCATCAGAACTTGCTAAGTTCTTCACGCACTTTCCTGGTAGTCGTTGAGACATGCTTCGTGGCCTTGCATAGCGGCTTTAGAAGTAGTCTGCGGATTATCCAATCATCTGAGTTTTTACCATTGGGAAGGGACATTACCCCTGTTCCCTCTATAACTTTCATTACAGAGGTGGTATCAGATGCTCTAAGGAACTTCCCGCATATCGGAAATCAGCACTGCTTTTATTGACTGCTCCATTAAGCAGCCGCAGCACAAGCCCACCCTTTAGGCTTTCCATGGATTAGTTTCATCTCCTTGTCGTATGGCACACAGACCTGGGAGAAGGGGCAGTCGAGCCAGTACGAGACGGGCGTTGTGACAGCGACCGAGCCATAGGTCTGGACGGCGTTGTTGTATGAGGCCGACTTCTCGTCGCAGGCAAGGTTCCAGAGCGCACCAGAGCCGCTGTCGAAACGGGAGAAGATCTCGCCGTTGTATGTGAGCGTCACCTGGCCCATCTGGGGCCACTGGAGCGGGTTGAAAGCACCAGAGCCAGGTGTCGTGTCCTGCACCGAGGGCGTGTTGGGTGTGAGCCAAAGAACGATGTTCTTGACCTCACCCGCGCGAAAGCCCGTAAGATTCACGCTCTGTAGCGTGTTGCCGCTGTCGGATGTGACAGGGACCTGCACCTCCTGCTGGCAAAAGTACATGAGCGGGACCGTGCAGGCGTGCGAGTTCATGTCAACACGGCGAGCGAGGAGGTCCGAAGAGTCCGTAAGCATCTCCTGCTTGACCTGGAGTTGGGCCGCGGCGAGGGTGGCTGGGCCTGTGGAAGGCGCTGCACCCTGGTTGATGAGGATCTGGTTAAGGGCATAGAGTTCCACCGTCACGACGATGGGCTGCACTAGGAGGTCAGACGGGAAGGGAAGGGGCTTACCCGCCGCACGAACAGAGTTGTGGGGGAGTTTGAGATAGACATAGGCGTTCTGGCTGGCACACGAACTACCCGCGACCGCATTGCCGCCGAGTTGAGCGATGTCCGTGGCCTTCTGCGTGTTCTCCGCATCGATGAGGTTCTGGAGAAACATCTGGGGGCCGGACCAGAAGTACTGCGCCGATGAGCCATAGCGGACTGATAGGCGAGAGATGAGCGCATAGCCCCAACCGCGGTTAAGGGCAAGCGTCGTGTAGGAACCGGTGGGTGTCGTAAACTGGAGAACGATGTCCGACACGCCGCCATTTGGACTTATAACGAATTGCGAGGATCCTGCACCAAGGTTCGTAAAGTTCTGGACGAAGCGCGTGTTGACGACGGCAGGGTATGCCTGCTTCTCGAGATTCGTCTCGCCATAGTAGTATGTATCTACCATCTCACCTGGCCGAATACTTGCTTGCACCGATTCCGTCAAATCAGAGTTCATTGGTTATACTATTTGCGAATATTTTATTTTTTAAAGAATATAAAATTTACACAGCGCGCCGCCTCTTGTATCGTATGGAAGAGTTCAGAGATATCCCAGGTTTCCCGGGATTGAAGGCAACATCCTTTGGCCGGATAATAGGAAAGAAGGGAGGTGAGATTGGCTGCTTCAAAAGTAAATATGTCAGTATCGCTGGTAGATGTCTTCCAGAGGGATATTCTACAATGGGTAGGGGCAATCTTATTCTAAGAGCCTTTGTTGGCCCTCCAACACCTGAGAAGCCAGAAGTAGATCACATTAATCGTGATAAACATGATGATCGCCCAGAGAATCTTCGGTGGGCCAATAGATACGAACAGATGCAGAATAGAGCAGTACAGCAAAACTCTGCATCCCAGATTAAGGGATTAACTGAACGGCATCATTGGCAGTGTCAGATTAAGCACGAGGGCAAGGAGTATAATAAATGCTTTCCGTTCGATAAAAAAGAAGAAGCAATCGCATGGCTGACTTCCAAAAGAAATCAATTAAATATTATATCCCCTTAGTATAGAAATGTCATCTAAGAAGACTTCCAAGCACCTGGATTCGGATCGCAAGGAGACAAAGGCTGACGGAGAGAAGAAGCACCTCGGGGGTCACCTCATGGATGGTATCGTCGGAGGCATCGCGCGCCGGGTGAATCCCCCAGTGGTGGATGGCATCGTCCGGGGCTGCTCCAAGAATGTCAATCCCGGTATGCATGCTGAGATGTCAAAGGTCGCTGCTGGGCCTACACACATGGACCGTGGTACATTTGGGTCAGGCGCTTTTCCCCAGGGCAAGTAAATCTAATCCTATTATATAATGCTATCACTCGCCATCAGAAAGAATATAGCACAACTCCGGTATGATTTGGAACTAAAAGAGATTGAACTGACAATAGCCAATAAGCCTCTTGATATGGAACCAAATCATAGTTCTTATTGTTACTATGAGGCAAAGCGCAAAAACCGGGTTCAATACCTTCATACAGTAATCGAAGGACTACGACTCGATATAAACCATTATACAGAACAACTGAAGAATGCTTTAATGAATGAGAGTGTCACTTCATCTTAGTCTTACTCATCTCATCAATCCGGGTTTGGAGAAACTCTTTCACAAACTTCGCCTTCGGTTTCTTCTCTATGATACCCTCAATACCCATATCGAGATCACCAACTTTGACAGCAGGCAACAGGCTTTCAGTTTTCTTAACTGACGGGGACTGCTTGTCCTGTTTAGTAGCATGCTTTCTATTGTTTATGAACTCCTGTAGGAAGGCTGGTATTTCGTTCGGCATCTTATATCTAATATGGTCTTTTTAAAAAAACCCATATTAGTATAATGGACTCCTCTTCTAGTGATGATGAGAAGCCGACAAAGAAGGAAGAGCATCAGTCATCCAACTATATGAAGCAGGCCACAGTGCAGACTGTCGCTGGTATTAAGATTCCCGTACTCAACATCGGCTCTATTGAGTTACCTGATCCAAAGTTCGGTGTCTCTTTTGTATTATGCGGCTCAACACGCTCCGGGAAAACGACCATCCTCAACTACCTCTATAAGACTCATTTTAAGAATCACATATCAGTGCTAATGTCAAACTCGCTCAACTCTGATGCCTATGATATGCTAAAGAAGACTTGTGCGACATCGGACTTCTATCATCCTGACATCCTCAAAGACATGTATAAGATTAATCACGCCACTAAGAATCACTATGAGTTCTTTGCTATTATAGATGATGTACCCGATAAGCGCGAGGACCCTGAGATGAAACGCCTAATGTGTATCTATCGTAATTCACGCATCTCTTCAATTGTATGCGCCCAGACGGCCACTATGATTAACAAGATGGCTCGATCCAACATCAACTGGGTCTTCCTCGGCCGTATGAATTCATCCTCTGAAATTGAACGGAATATCAAAGACTACCTACAGGGGTCCCTCCCTACCACTATGAAGATGACGGAAAAAATAGCATGGTACAAAGAAGTTACATCACATTACCAGTGGATAGTTCTCGACAACATCAACGGCCACATGTTTCTTACTAAACTCCAGCCCAATCAAATATACGGTACTTGAGAGTCCTAATCCATACGCCTCCTCTTCTTTCCATTCATCATTGCCATAGCATCTTTCATAAAATCATCTGAGGTCTTCTTAAAGGTGCCGTCATCATTCTTTGTCAGGATTCCGATATATCCCTTTTTGTTCTTCTCGTCCCAGATCACCTGGGAATAGAACTTGCTACCTGCGATTTGCTTAGGCTCTGAATATTCCATCTCTTTCGTTATGTCTGGGCTGGACGGCGTTCAATTTTTTTTTCCGATTCATTTTATAGATGCGTCTGATTGGCGGACACCATAATCCGAAGCACGACAACGATTTACGATAATATTATATTCTCATTATAGAATGTCACTCCTCTTCAATGGGGACTTTGCAAATCCAAATCAGCCACTATGGTTATCGGCATTGAATCCTACAACTCCTCCAACTAACCTCACTGTATCGACACTCACGGTCAACTCCACAGGCGGTAATGTTATGACCTCTGGGGGCCAAGCATATCCCAATACGGTCGGTGCGCCGATCGCTTTCAATCGTGCTAATAATGCGGCTCTCGATGCGACACAGTTGCGTCAGACTCCTGGCAAGAATGTACCTACAAAGTTAAACGACAACTATTTGGCTGTGACGACGGTAGGTGGTGCTATCTATGATGACCTGGCTCTACAAGGCCTCCAAATCTATGGCGCTCAGGCGACTGCTCCAGCGGCCAATACCGGATGTGCGGGCTATTTGACAAAGGGCGACCTACCTTTTTCTGTCGAACTCGATACGGGTAAATTTACCACGCCAGTCATTTATGCTAATACTATAAATGCGACCAACGGCTCTTTCTCAACACTAAACATCTCTACAGGCAGTCTTGTCCCCGATCCGCTCACGGTCAGCACACTTATAGCACGGCAGGGAATCATCTCGAGTGTAAATGCTAATCTAGTAACTGCTTCCACAATCTCAGTACAGAACTTTGCCTTACCGGGCAGTATCGGTTTCAATAATGTCGCGGCATCTACTATCACTGCTGGTGTCGGTAACTTCTCGACGCTGATAGCACCTGGTGGTAGTATAGCGGCATCAACAGTCAATACCGGGATTCTTAGCACGACTGTCGCCGTCGCTAAAGAACTTTTCACATCCACTATGATCTTTAATGCTTCAGTATCACCCAAACTCGATCTGGGCCTCGGTGGTCTCATTGGCGGCCTCGTGGGCGGCTTTGGAGGTAATGCACTATCAGTAGGGTTAGGCGCGTCGGCCCTCGGAACTGGTATCGCTGCTTTGACGATGTCGCGGACATCTGGGGGCATCAATCCTAACATCTATCAGACGGTCAATGGTACCACTCAACTACAGTTCAGTACTCTCGGCGCAGTCACTCCAAGCGTTTTTGTCAATACAGACTCTACCACCCCCAATACTACACCTGGTAATATCACCAGTAACACAGCATATATACCAGCCGGCGCATTGGCTGTGCGGAGTGTCAGTGATCCGCTCAACTTGCCTAACGCCTCTGGTGCAGCGGGGCAGGGCATCCAGGGCTTCTCAGAGTGGCAGCCCGTCTATCCTGGTTACTTACAACTCCAGAGTTATAATCTAACATCGCTACTGACGGGCAACTCGATTAACCTCGGCAACTCTCTCGGCGATGGTATCAATATAGTCACAGCGGGCGGAGGCAGAAGCACACGCGTCAATGGTACTTTCATAGCATCCACTATGATATCTAACGGCCCAGTGACTGCTCCGATATTGAATGCCCTGTCTTATGTATCCACTCCACTCATTACAAATGGAGCGCCAATCAATATCTCTCCAGGTCTTACAACCAGCACACTGACTGTATCATCTTTCACAGTCGGCACTACAGTGACTCCAGCCATCCAGACCGGAACACTCACAGTGACGGGTATCACGAATATGGGCGGCGCTCTTACGACAAATGGTCCTGTCAATCTATCTCAGGGGATTGGTGGTGTTAGAGTAGGCGACCAGGCTGGGACTCCGCCAAATAATAATACTCTTGTGGTTGGCGATAGAGTCATCACTCCAGGTATAACGGTTGTTTCTGCTGTCATGCCCGCTATCACAAGTCTGAGTTCCATCAATGGCGTGGCGTACAATCCAACTGGAGGCTCACCAACTGGAGCAGTCATAATGTTTGCCGCTGCGAATGCTCCTACTGGTTGGCTCTTGTGTGATGGGTCGTCCTACTCGAGTACCAATCCGATATACGCTGCTCTGTATGCAGCCATTAGCACGGCATACGGCGGAACCCCAGGGGCAACATTCAATGTGCCTGATCTCAGAGCCAAGACAATCTTTGGTGCGTCTGCTCCTGGCTTCCAAGGAGATACGCAGCCCTGGCCTAACACTATTGGGGCTGTTAGTTTCTCAGAACTACAAGCAGAGTTTTCTGGAACAGTTGTACCGGCTGGAACCAATCCAAATGGACGGGGAGCGTTGGCCGTGAAGTCTATACCTCTGGGCTATGAGTTACAGGTGGGTATGAGAGTCGCTGCTGCTTCTGGCAGTCCAGATACTGGTATTCATATTATCGTTCAGATTCTAAACTATACTGGTGGTGGAGGCACTTATTCAAACCCTAACTATCCTGTTCTCATCATCAATCCTCCTCTCAGTGCCGATACAAACTCTGCCGCACAATTTACTGTAACCCCTGTTGGTGCTTATGCTTACCGTCTGGCTAACTCGTCTATTAATAACTATTACACACAAGCGACGACAGATGTTCCCGCACACACACACGGCAATAAGCAGGGCGGAGCAGAAGGAAACTTAGGCGTTGGTGGTATTCCAATCGGTGCGCCAACGAATAACTCAGCCCAAATCACACAAGGAGTTACCACTAACTACTACTATGCTGTCGGTAATCCTACACTGGGCCAACCTGCTACTGTTTTCAATATCGGCACATCAATGAGTGTAAGGCCTTCGATGGTGGTAATGAACTACATTATAAAACTCTAACCCATAGTAGAATGCCCCTGACCTTTGCAGAAGCCTATGCGATAGTCTGCCCTGATGGCGGTGAAACCCCTCCTCATTCCAAAGAGTTTAGTGATATCCTTGAACTGATGAGACAGTCCGGTCATGTTGACTTTCAGGACAGATTAGTGAAAGAGAATGTACCAAAAGTCCCGACTAATGTTTTAGAGGCCCAGCCATACATTGAGCGAGGAGTAGTACCCACAGCGCCTCTAAAAATGTCAAAGCGTGAATGGCTATCTGTCGAGGCCAATAGAGAACTCTTTTTGAAACATCTGAATAAAAAATAATACTATACTATAGAAATCTAAAGATGGTTATGTCTCCGGAGCAGAAGGCGGCACTACTAAAACGGTTAGCAGATGGGCGGGCGAAGGTGAAAGCGGCGCGGGCAGATGCAAAGGAGAAGGGTCACCCTGATCCGAAGCCGCGGAAGGCACGGGCGAAGAAGGTATCAGAGGCTGGGAAGCAGGCGTTGATGGCTGAAGCACACCAGGCAGGGCGTGAAGAGAATGCTAAGCGTCTTACAGAGGAACTTGCTATGAAAAGAGCCAAGAAGAACAAGGATGCGGAGGTTCTTGATAAGAAGGAGGCTGTTGTTGATCCTATGGCTAACAAGCCAGCGCGTGAAGAGATTGCGCCCATTGACGGTGCGCCAGCCGATGCTAAGAATGTCGTGGCTGCTATGCCCCCTGCTCCAGAGGCTAATGTGACGAGCAAGATTGATGTACCCAACCTTCCGGATAAGAAGGGTCGCAAAAAGATAGTGGAGGATGCTGAGGATGTCGTTGAGGCTAAGAGCCGCAAGGGTATCTCCACAACGGGAAAGCCAGAGAAGTATGATGATAATGTAATCATACGCAGCGAGGAGACGGGCAACCAGGCTATCCCAGCACAGTACCCAGGCCAGGAGGAGTCCATCAGAAAGTTGCTAAAGAAGAGCAAGATGGAGGATAGACCCCTTGCGCCCAAGTCAGTACCTGATCCGCCAATGAAGACGGTTAAGAATGTTTTTAAGCATGTGCCTGACCTGAAAGCCGTCGAGGGTCGTACGCCATTCAGTTTCGCGGCTATTCGGAAGCAACTTTACCAATGACTATTTCTTATCGGCATGTATATGAAGTGCAGCCAGTTGCTTCTTCGCCATAGAGTGACTGAGCGGCTCCTTTGAATGATGACGGCCTGTAGAGGTTGTGACGACAAAAAAACGCTTAGGTGATGCTATTGATAGTTCTTTGATATGGTAGGGCATTGATATATAAGTATATGAGAATATTTCTCTTATATTTATACAATAGAGATGAATCTGGAGTTGATTGTACTAGTGACAGCATCGGGAATGTTTATAGGATTAGTATTGGCGGTAGTGATATCTTTAGAGTGGATTTAGCGAATGACTTGCTTGAGACGGCATTCACCCATCATAGTTGATACTGCCGGCGATTTGCTTTCTCCGACAATAGTTGACATCAAAGGAGTACTATCAGATTTATGAGAGCGCATCATATTTACTTCCCTTATAGTGGCCTGCAGTCTTTCATAGAGGAACTTCTTAGTGTATTCGAGATTCATAGTCTCTACACCCCATACCCCCTGCTTAGTATAATGTACCATAGTGTTATAGGAGATTTGTAAATGCTGTATGAGATTCATAAGGTCTTTCTCTGTACTCATTATACTGATAGAGAAATAGAAAATAGTGTCGGGAAGTTCTGTAGAAGTAGTTGGTTAAGTTTGGTTAAGTGTGAATTGAATTTAGGAAAAGTGTCCTAGAGAGAAAAAAGTATAGGGAGGACTTTTCAGGAAGTGGTACTTAACTTAACTTACCTTAACCTCCGGCACCTAAAATTGTGTTGAATTAAAAATAAAAGAATAGTAGAATGAATAGTGTTGTAATAAGATCATACTTCACAGAGAATCACCCTGATAAGGACTATGATAAGTATTTGCGATGGGAATATGACTCTTATCGTATCATACACAGTAAAAATAGCGTACTGCAAACTCTTGTAAAGGAAATGACATTTGATGAA
>Ga0209084_1003250_pt1 | contig 12064 bp, 8 predicted proteins | sample C_130820_MF_Meta_FD_187309 | JGI IMG/M metagenome (GOLD analysis project Ga0209084, IMG submission 187309) | Freshwater microbial communities from Lake Croche, Canada to study carbon cycling - C_130820_MF_MetaG (SPAdes) (version 2) | ecosystem: Environmental > Aquatic > Freshwater > Lake | place... | reverse complement strand
GCCGGTGTAATACGTATGGGGCAAGGCGACGCCACCGGCGAGTAGCGCCGCCTGGAGTTCCGCCAGATCCTCGCGGCTGCCGATTTCGCACACCCCTAACACATCGGGCGCTTGGCGGACGAGCAATTGGACCAGCGCATGCTTTTCCGCCGCGGGCTTGGCCATGCCTTTGGAGTGTGCGTGGTCGGCACCGCGCTCCATGGTTAGCCAGTTGTTCAGGTTATAGGCAATGAAGCGCAGCCCGGGCCTAGCCGGGTCGCTGGCCACGGGTGGCTGGTGGGTGGTGGTGGAGCGATTCGCGGCGAATGGCGCGGCGGCTTCCGCAGCGTTCCACGCCGGGGTGGCGTGTTTTTTGCCGCAAGCCGGGGTGGTGAGCAGGGCGAGACCACAAGCCAGGGCCGCGGAGCAAGCATGGGACCGCATGCGGGACGAGCGGGTCACCGCCGATGTTCGCGGGGGAATTTCAGGCATTCCAAGGGATCCCATGACAGAGTGATTGCTGGCGGAAAAAGGCTGAGGATAGGCCGCCGAACCTAACATGCAAATAAAAACTCACACACCGTTCCGCCTCCGACGAAAAAAATTCTGCGGGCCGATCAGCTTCCAACACAATCGTGTCGGGACCAGTTAATGCTTGCTCCCTCAGATTAAAACTGCCAACAATCCACAGTTGACCTAGACCTACCGACAAACCATCCACAACTAACAAAACCATGAAACCAAGCCGTCTCACCGTCTGCATCTTCTGTGCCTTGGCCCTGACCGCCACCAGCCGTGCCGAACAAAGCGGCAGCGCCCACTACCTGCCGGGCTCGATGGCCTCCTTCATGGACGCCTTCCCCGGCAAGCCGGGCGGACTCGCCGTCCTCGATTTCTTCACGTACTACGATGCCAGCGCGCCAGCCAGTCGGCAACTTCCGTTGGGTGGGTTCTTATCGTCGAACTCTAGCGCCACCGTTTACGCTGATACCATCCTGGCCGTCTATCAGACTCATCAAGACTTGCTCGGCGCTGGCTATGCCTTCGGCATGGCGGTCCCCTGCGTCTGGCTGAAAGTCGAGGGCCAGGCCCAACTGGTGGGCCCGGGCGGTGTGCCGGGCCCGGCTCACGCCCTCCGCGACAAAGCCAACGGGATCGGAGACATCACGCTCTATCCGATCATGCTGGGGTGGACCGAGCTTGCGCCTGACCTCAAGGTGGATATCCGCCTTGGCGTCTATGCGCCCACCGGTGAATATAAACAAGACCAACTCGCCAACGTGGGCAAGAACTACTGGTCGTTCGAACCGGGCGTCATGGTCAGTTGGCTCAGCAGCAAAATCGGCACGGAAGTCAGCCTGTACACCGGCATGGATTTCAATACCGCAAACCACGCCGCGGATTATACCAGCGGCACATCGCTGCACTTCGACTTGACGCTCGCACAGCACCTGCCCCTGTTCGGCGGCATCGTCGGCGTTGGCGCCAACGCCTTCTATTACGACCAAATCACCGGCGACAGCGGCTCCGGCGCGCGGCTTGGGCCCTTCGAGGGGATGACCTGCGGGGTCGGCCCCGTGGTCTCCTACGTGCGCCACGTCGGCGACTCCCAATTCCTGGCCGAGCTCAAATGGCTGCCCGAAATGAGCGTGGAAAAGCGCATGAAAGGTGACTATGTCTGGTTCAAATTGGGATTCTTATTCTGAAATATCTCACTTCAACGTTACCCTGACAAAAGTCCATGAAACCAGCACCGATTCTCACCACCCTAAGCCTCGCGCTGGGGACCTTCACCCTAGCGGCAGAGGTGCCGCCCGACCGCAGCATCTTGCCGATTCACGAACCAGTGTATCCGCACAGTTCAGTAATGGATGTGCGCAAGGCGCCGGCAGCGCCACCCCGCTTTGACATCAAGGCGCCAGCCGGGGCACCCAACGTGCTGATCGTGCTCCTTGACGATATGGGCTTCGGCCAGTCGAGTTGCTTCGGCGGTCCGATCCACATGCCCACGGCAGATCGCCTCGGCAATGCCGGGTTGCGCTACAACCAGTTCCACACTGCGGCGCTGTGCTCCCCGACCCGTGCGGCCCTCCTTTCCGGGCGCAATCACCACATGACCAACTTCGGCTCGATCGCCGAGACCGCCACCGCCTACCCCGGCAACACGGGCCAGCGCCCCGGCAACGTCGCCCCACTGGCAACCATGCTGCGCTACAACGGCTACTCCACCGCCGCCTTCGGCAAGTCCCACGAGACGGCGGCTTGGGAAGTCAGCGCGTCCGGCCCCACCGATCGCTGGCCCACACGCTCCGGCTTCGACAAATTCTATGGTTTCATCGGCGGCGAGGCCAACCAATGGGCTCCGACCATCTATGACGGCATGACACGCGTCGAGCTCCCCAAGGACCCGAACTATCATTTCATGACCGACATGACCGACCAGGCGGTCCGGTGGGTGCGCACGGTCAAGTCCCTAACACCAGACAAACCTTTCTTCATATATTTTGCGCCGGGAGCCATCCACGCGCCGCACCACGTGCCGAAGGACTGGATCGCCAAGTATCAGGGCAAGTTTGACCAGGGTTGGGACAAGCTTCGTGAAGAAACTCTGGCTCGCCAGATCAAGCTGGGTGTCGTGCCGCCCGGCACCAAACTCGCCCCCAAACCCGACGCCATCAAGGACTGGGATACGCTGGGCGCCGATGAGAAAAAGCTCTTCGCGCGACAGATGGAGGTCTTAGCGGGTTACGGCGAGTATGCAGATACGGAAATCGGCCGACTCGTCGACGCCATCGGCGACTTGGACCAACTCGACAACACGCTGGTCTTCTACATCGCGGGCGACAACGGCGCGAGCGCTGAAGGCGGCATGGCCGGGGTATTCAACGAGAATAGCTACTTCAACGGAATGTCCGAAACCGTCGCGGACGTTCTCAAGCACTACGACGAGTTGGGCGGCCCGAGTGCCTACAGTCACTGTGCCGCTGGTTGGGCGGTGGCCGGCGACACGCCTTTCACCTGGACCAAGCAGGTATGCTCCAGCTACGGTGGCACCCGCAACGGAATGATCGTCCACTGGCCTAAGCGAGTCACGACCCGTGGCGAGGTCCGTTCCCAGTGGCACCACGTTATTGACATTGCCCCGACCATCCTGGAAGCGGCCGGACTGCCGGAGCCGAAACGGGTGGACGGAGTGACGCAGACGCCCATCGAAGGCGTTAGTATGCTTTATTCATTCAATGACGCGAGGGCCAAAGACCAGCACCTGACCCAATACTTTGAGATTTTTGGCAACCGCGCGATCTATAGCGACGGCTGGCTGGCGGGCACCGTGCACCGGGCGCCGTGGGAACTCAAACCCCGCACTGCACTCGAAACCGACGTCTGGGAACTCTACGACACCCGGGCTGATTTCAGTCTCGCCAGCGATCTGGCAAAAAAAATTCCTGCCAAGCTCAAGGAAATGCAGGCCCTCTTTCTGAAGGAGGCGCAGAAATACAACGTGTTGCCCATCGATGATCGTACCCTTGAGCGCTTCAACGCCTCCCTTGTCGGCAGGCCCGACCTGATGGCTGGTCGCAACTCGCTGACAGTCTATGAGGGCATGATCGGCATGTCGGAAAATGTCTTCATCAACATCAAAAACCGCTCCCACACCATCACTGCCAAGGTCGAAATCCCCACCTCTGGCGCCAACGGCGTCATCCTCGCACAAGCCGGACGCTTCGGCGGGTGGTCGCTCTATCTGAAGGATGGCAAGCCGACCTATACCTATAACTTTCTGGGCGTCGAGCGCTTCACCATCGCCGCTGTGCAGGCACTGCCGCCGGGCAAGGCGATCCTCCGCTATGAGTTCGCTTACGATGGAGGCGGCCTCGCCAAGGGTGGCATGGGCGCGATCTTCATTAACGAAATCAAGGTGGCTGAAGGACGGATCGAACACACGCAACCGATGGCGTTTTCGGGGGATGAAGGAGCCGATGTCGGTGAAGATGGCGAGACGCCGGTCACCGAGGACTATGGGATTCCGGCACCCTACAAATTCACCGGCAAGATCGACAAAATCACCATAGACCTGAAGGAAATGCCAGCTGTTGACAAGGCCAATGAGAGCAAACTTCGCGAGGAAACCGACCGCAAGAAGGCGTTGTCAGACTAACATACCCCGGGCCGGGCGAACCGCTCGCTGGGGCGGAGACTCAGCCCCTTCGCACCATCCAACCCTGCCTCCAGCCTCCCTTCTGTGCATTCATCCCGAACCCCAAAGTTGCAAATGGTGGAGTAATCCATACCAAAAAATCCCTGCAATCTGTGGCTCATCTTCTCATTGCAGAATTTTAATTTCGGATTTTGGGCATGAATCATGCATGCGCGTTCATGTCCGCGAGCACGCTCACCAGATCGTTGGCTATCTCTTTGTGCATGCTCGCCACCAATTCATCCCCGCTGCGCGTGATGCGCACCAAAATCTTGCGCCGGTCGTCGTCGGCATGCACCCGCTTGACATACAACAGGCTCTCCAGCCGATCCACCTGACCGGTGGCGGCGGCAGTCGAATGACCCATTTTCTTGGCAATGTCCGACATGGTCAGAAACTCGGCGTTGGCGAGATATGCTAACAGAAAAAACTGCACGATCGAGATATGACCCTTGATGAGTTGCGCTGACAGGTTGAGCACGCACCTCGGTTGGGTAAACATAACAAAATCAGCAAGGCGCTCGGCGTCGGATTTTTCCGGACAATCCAGGATGGTTGTTTTCATGACGGCTGGGGGAACTGCTGATGCTCAATCAGACCACTCAGTAATCATAGCTATACCTTAATATATTCCCCGCAGAGCGGGTAGTGGAACCCTCTCCAAGAATTAGCCTAGCGAGGCTGCGCCTCAGACCGAACGAAATGCGCAGATAATTGACGATTGCCGATTGATGAGTGTTGATTTGTGATGTGAGCTTGAAATCGAGTGCTGCGCCCAGCAAGCTCACTTCAACAATCCAAAATCATCAATCGTCAATCAATTCCGTGGAGCGCGGCACCCCGAAGACTTGACTCATGCACATCGGCGGTCACAGGCCGCCGCTACAATCCATCTCAGATGCCTTGCACCAGTGATTATTGGGCGGGTTCTGGGACTCAGACTTACTTGGAGCGCGGTGGGACAGGTGGGACTGGCGGCGGCGGAGTGCTGCCGCCGAGCAGTCCGTTGAGACCGCCAATGAGGGTGTCGGCGGCGGAGTCGATGACCTCAACGCCTTTGCCGATGGTTCCAGAATCACCGAGGATGGATCGGGTGAATTTGAGGACCTTTTCGCCAGTTTCAGGAATAACGTCGAACATGCGGCTGTGAGCTGCGGCGGCCAGCCGTTCGGATAGATCCTCCCGTGGGTCGTCCAAGGTGCCGGAGATGCGCAGGGGAGACCAGAGCAAGCCGCGTTCCCCGGGGTGAAAGACCACGGTTTCCGCGCCGGGGATGGCGGCGAGGGTACCGGGGGCCAACCCCAGGCGCAGCACGCCGTCGAGCGCACGGCCGCGGAGGGTCAAACTCCCTTCGAGGCGGACCAAACTTTCGCTGGAAAGCAGCAGGTGAGTGAGCGCGATTTCCCCATTTTGCCAGCGCCAATCGGCGCGAGCCTCGCTGAGGGGCAGCACCCGGAAGCGGCGGGTGTCGGCATAGGCGGCGAGCGAGTCGAGCATTGGCAGAGCGGTTAGGACGCCATTTTTGATGGTGAGAGTGCCGGTGGCGAGAGGGCCGTTGCTGCGGCGCTCGATGACAAACGAGGAGGCGAGGTCACCGGTCAGGCGCTTGGCCCAATCGGAGCTGAGCAACTCATCGCATTGGATGCCGCGCACGTTACCTTCGGCGGCGTATTGGTGTTGCGAGGGATTCCACTCGCCGCCTGCCTCAATCCGCCCCTGTTTAAAGACTGCGGCGGTGGCTGTGGTAACAAAAAACCCGCCATTTTGATAGCGCATGCGCAGCCGGTCGAGGTCGACTGCCGGCAGCAGCGGCCACGGGAGGCGGACGTGGCCACCGTCAATTTCGGCGCGGTAGGCATGGGCGTCGCCAGTCCGTTCGACGCGCATCCTCATGCCGTGGGCAAACAATTCGCCGTCGTCCAACACGGCCTTAACGAGCAACTCGCGCAGGTCCAGACCGCTAATTTCAACTTGGCTCGGCAACCAGTCGTGGGTGGCGGCAGTGGCTGGAGCTTCCGCAGGGAACGCAGCTACGGGCGGCGAACCAGCGGGGCGGGTGCGGGCATCCAGAGAAATTTCCAGACGGTTGACGCTGGCCGCTTCGAGGTCCCAAACGCCGCGGCGCACGCCGGCGAGATTCACTTCGGTGTGGAGGCGGTCGGCGCGCAGTGAGCCGATCACGCCGCTACCGCTGGCCTCGAAGGAGTCGGTATGGACCACCAAGCCATCCCAGTTGAAGGGACCGAACTCACCCGTCATGGCGAGCGCCGCGCTGACCTTGGCCGAGAGCAAGCGGCGGAACCCCTCGCCGTGGAGATAAGTTTTAAGCGACGCATAGCCGAGAGCCGCGGCAAGCACTCCGGCCACGAGCATGGCCACGGCGATGCGTCCCAGCCATCCGCTGGCCGGGGTACCTCGTCGTCTTTTGGAGCGGCGGCTCATGGGCGGGAGCTTAGCTTACCGGTGGGCTGGGGCAAGCCCAACGATGAGGAGATTCACCCTGGAAAGAACCATGGAAAGGGTTGCAGCGACGTTTTTCGCCACAGAGATCACGGATTGAAGAGGATTCCACGGAAAATAAGACATCAATCTATCTACTCCTCGGCTCGCGCTGAATGTATCTGCCAAATAATTCACAACTCTTTCATTATCCGTTTAATCTGTTTAATCCGTGGTTCCTATTTTCCGTTCTAGGTTTACAGGCAGTCGGCGGCATCAGGGTTTGGGCAAGTCAATGGGGGTCTCTGGGGGCGGATTGGCGGGCAGGCCGGATACTGAATCTGGCATGTTGCGGACGAAGATTTGATTCATGCGGTCGAGGTACTTTGAGAGACTGTCATCGCGGTTGTGGGGCTGGGCAGCCAGGCGTTGCTTGAGGCGGAGATAATCTTCAAATACGCCGCTGGTTTGGCGGGCACGGGTGATTTCAAACCAATCCAGGTAATCGCGACCGCGGCTGGCCTTGGCCATCAGGGCGCCCCGGGTTTCCCGCAAATCGGCAAGTTGGTCGGCGGTTTTGCGGGTTTTGTGGCGGGCGATGGCCGCGAGGGCGGTTTGATACTCCCCGATGAGCGGCCGGTATGACGGGAAGCAGCGGTAACTGAGGTGAACCAACCCGTCCTGCGCCAGGCGCACAGCTTCGACCCGTTCGGCGGGCTTAAGGGCATCAAGCTCGCGCCAGTCGGCAAGGGGCTTGCGTTGTAGCCCCCCCTCGGCGGCGGCGACGTCCAAGTGCAACGCGTCGTCGAGCGCGGCTTCGGTTTCCGCGATGGTCAGCACCTCGGTAAGAGTCGGGGTGGTCATTTCAGCGAGCTGGAGGGCCCACCACTTGGCCAAGCTGGTTTCCGAGAGGTTGAGCTCGGGGAAATGGCGGCGCAGCAGGGCGGGCATTTCGCCGTCGAAAGCGGCAGATTCCGAGAGAAACGTGAGGAATCCCTGGTGGCCTTGGGGTTGCTTGAGCAAGGCCATCACGAGAGAACCGGCAGACACACGGAAGGCGGCATGCATGACCCCATCGAGTTCCTCGAACTGGCTTTCATTGAGGGTGAAGAGTTCGTCCAGTTTGAAAAGGCCGCCGTGTTTAAACAGCGCCTCGTACAAGCGGCGGTCGCCGGACTTGAGTTGCCAGGAGCTAGCTTCGCGCAAGCCCTCGACCAACCAGGGCGCGACCATTAGCGGGGTTTCCGGCCGGCCGGGGCGACGGCCGCGCAAGGCACGCTCGTAAAGCAGGATGGTGGTGGTGGCGTGTTTGAAGGATTCGGCTTCGATGCCGCGGCCCAGATGCACATCGAGGCGCAAATCATCGCCCGCCTCGCTGAACAAGAGCTTCATCGCCACCGAGCGCGGTGGCAGCGGGTCGCCCGGCTTGCCGTGGAGCACAATGGACACCGGCACCTTCCACTCGTCCTTTTCACCGGTGAGCAGCAACAAGTCGCCCTTGGCATCTTCTGCCATCATGGCCACGGTCCCGCGCAGCAACCCATCCGCACTGCTCACCCGGAATTGACCGCTGCGACTCGTCGCCAGCTCGCCGCCCGCTGCCGCTGGACCCGCCGGCGGGGCCACGGGGACGGCTGCCGCCTCCGGCAACGGCAAGGCCCGCGGCGGCTCTGCAGCGGGCGCGGCGGCGATAGCGGCGGCGATAGCGGCGAGAGCGGCAAGCCCGAGCAGGAGGATGGGTTTCATGCTAGAAAGGGAAAAGGAAACCACGGATTTCACGGAATTCACGGATAATGAATGAGTTATAAATTTTATGGCATTCGCCATTTGGGTTGAATCCGTGGTGAAAAAACGTCTCTGCAACCCTTTGCATTTTCCTTTTTAGCATCCGAACCCGGAGGGCGGGTGTGGCACCTGGAGTAACTCGGGCTAAGGAGCCACCCCATTCTTGTGGTGGTAGTGGAAGGGTGGCCCATGGGTACGTGCCGAAGGCTCTGTTTCTTGGCCGGTCCTTCCGCACGACGACAATAAAGTCGTCGCTCCATAACGGGCCGCAGCCGGGCCAAATTATTCAGAAGGTTCATGGGCTAGGAGGGCTGACTGCGATGGGTTTCGGTCCGCGGGGGTCGAAGGTAATGTGGCCATCAGCGATGTTGACCCGAGGCATTTCCACGAAGCCGAGGCGGAGTTCTTCGGGGAAAACCGCTGCGAGTTTTTTGAAAGCTGGCAACAGCAGGTGCAGAAACCCCTGCGGCACCGGCAACCGGCCGAAACGTCCACCACATTTTGGAAATGGCACATACGGATGAAACTCCCCGCCGTGAAATTGGACCTCAGTGGTCGTGCCTTGGTCGGTCTCCAAGTGTTCGACTTGCAGGTACATCGACACCGTCAAGGGGTGACCCCACAACTTGCGCTCCAACACCACTTCCGCCCGCCCCTCCTCCAAGCGCAACCACACGCCATCAAGCGCAACATGCTCGGCAAACAGGCCGCCTTGCCTGGCTTGGAGGCTGCTCTGTAGCCAGCCATTGACCTCCCCCTCGGTGAAGGTAACTGGGTAGGCGCGGTCGAGCGAATTTTGCAGCAGCAGCCCGAGGTTGCGACTCGGTTGCGGCCGCTCGTTGGGGGCGTAGCCGTGGATATGGCTCAGGTCCTGGGGCTGAGCCATGAAATACATTGCCACTCCTAAGCCCGCGGCGGCCAACATCAGGGCCAGCACGAGAGCCCGCGAGAGGCAGCCGCGCGGCGGGGGCTGGGTGGTTATCGCGTCGTTGCCGTCTGCCATGACGATGGCTTAGCAGCGGTGGCCGGACTTGCCAAGGCGATTGCGTGACGGATGGGGCTTGAGAGGAAATCGCAGATTGGCCAGCGCGCCGCGCAGAACGTCAAGAGGTGTGCAGGGGAATGAAATGCCGCAGCTACGCAACCCTGTCCCTTGCATTGTAGCGGCGCGAGTCTTGTCGTCTTGTCGTCTTGTCGTCTTGTCGTCTTGTCGTCTTGTCGTCTTGCCATCTTGTCGTCTTACAGTCTAGCTTCGCGGCGTGCCAGAGACCCGCATTCTAGAAGTTGCCGATGATGCCATGCAAGACGCCCTGCGCGAGGCCTGTGCCTTGCTCCAGCAAGGGGAAATTGTCGCCTTACCCACCGAAACCGTCTATGGTTTGGCGGCCGATGCATTCAATCCAGAGGCGGTAGCCAAGGTGTTTGCCGCCAAGCAGCGGCCGTCGTTCGACCCGCTCATCGTCCACATCGCCGCCCGCGGCGACCTTGCCAGCGTCGCTATCGTGCCCGACGACATCGCCGAGACAGTGAACCAACTCATCGGCAAATTCTGGCCCGGCCCGCTGACCTTGGTGCTGCCGCGCCATCCCGACGTGCCCGATCTGGTGACCAGCGGCCTGCCCACGGTGGCGGTGCGGCAAAGTGCGCATCCGGTATTTCGGGCGATCAACAAGGCCTTTGGCCGCCCGCTGGCGGCGCCCAGTGCCAACCTTTTCGGCAGTATTTCTCCCACTTCCGCCTCCGCTGTTATCAAGGAACTCGGCGGGCGCATCCCTCTCGTCGTCGATGCCGGCGCCTGCAGTGAGGGCATCGAAAGCACCATCATCTCCATCGAAGTTCGCCCTGGCAAAAAACCACTGTTCCACCTGCATCGCGCCGGCCCCATCACCAAGGAACAACTCCAGGAATTTGGCAGAGTCGAGAAAGCCCGCGCCCCAGTCGGCCAAGCACCCCAGACACCCGGCCAGCTCGCCAGTCATTACGCACCGAAAACTCCGCTCATTTTGTTGGAAAACCCCGAGGATTTCCAACCCGAAGAAGGCAAACGCTACGGCTTGCTCAGTTACACCGGTGCCGATGACGGCCCATTCGTCGGCCTCCACGACTGGGAATGCATCGAGTCGCTGAGCCCCGGCAGCGGCAAGCTCGCCGAGGCCGCCATCCGCCTCTTCTTCGTGCTGCGCCGCCTCGACGAGGCCGGCCTCGACGCCATCATCGCCGAGCCCGTCAGCGAAACCGGCCTCGGCGTCGCCATCATGGACCGCCTCCGCCGCGCCGCTTGCGCCAAGTGAACTTCTGACTAACTTGGCCCGGCTGCGGCATGGTAGGGAGCAACGACCTTACTGTCGTTATGCGGAAGCAACGCCTCATTGGGTTTAAGAAAACATGGAAATGCCAACTCAGCTGGAAGACCACGCTTGAATCTTTTCCCTCCGCGTCTATCTCCGCCTCCGCTGCCAAGTAAGGATGATGCCGCCAGGCCGGGTTATTCCGGCGCCGGGACGAGCGCTTCGAGCTCTGGCTTGCCCTTGGCGAGTTGCCGGATGCTTTCCAGCGTTTGCTCGCCTAAGTGGTGAGTGCCGTCCGGGAGTCGGTCGATCCGCGCGGCGCGGCACAAGCCCTCGCGCCACAGCGCGGCGCAACGTTGCGGATCACGTGCTGCCCAGGCTTGCGCCTGGCGCAACGGACACTCGACCCACGTCGGGTCCAACGCCCGCTCAAGCGCGTAACTGCGGTCCGCCAGCACAAATTTATCGTCGAAATGCAGCGCTAAAAACCCTTGGTAACGCAGCAGATCGCGGTCCAGCGGCGCCAACGGCGCGGCCTGCCTTAATATGCCCAGCGCCTTTTCGAGAAGGTCATCGGCGGGCGCGGGTTCATAGTCGCGGCGCTCGGCCAGCGCCGCTTGCTGCAGCACTTTATCTTCAAGATAGAGGTCGTTGGCCTGTTGCATGGCCGTGGAAGCCACAAGTTGGGCAGGTTGCAGCATGCCCCCCCATTGCGCCAGCCCCAGCCAAGCGGCTAACACCAGCAGGCCGACGGCGGCGAGGCGGTAGGGCCAGACCCGCGGCACGACCCGCAGCGCTGTGTGCGACGCGCCGTATGACGGCTTACCAGCCGGGCCGCGCAGCGCCAGCACAAACAAAAATGCCGCGCTCCAGGCCAGCGGCAGGCGGTGGCCTGGCACATCGAAAAGCCCGTGGATAGGCACCAACAAGGCCGCCACCAGGCACGCACTGCGCAAGGCCCGATCCCTGCCGCCAAGGATGGCTCGCCGCGCTTGCCAAAAGGCCACCATCACTAAGGCCGCCAAGGCCAGCGTGGCCGGCACCCCAGCCTCCGCCGCCATCCACAGCCAGTCGCTTTCCGGATGGTAACTATCCGTATCATTGGCGACCGCCGAAAGGTTCCGATATTGGGGGAAAATTGCATAGTACTGACCGGCCCCGATGCCGGTCCACTTGAAGTCGCGAATCAACCCAAGGGTGTCCAGCGCAATGGGAATGCGCAAATCCCACTCGTGCGCGGCCTCCAGCACCGGTTTTTTCCGCTCCATGGGCAAGCTGTCAGATGCATGGATCGCGACGCCCGTTTTCTCCACAGTCTTCGAAAAACGCTCTTTGACCCCGCTCTCAGCGGTGAAAAACAATCCTGTAGCGGCCA
>Ga0209084_1003247_pt1 | contig 12068 bp, 7 predicted proteins | sample C_130820_MF_Meta_FD_187309 | JGI IMG/M metagenome (GOLD analysis project Ga0209084, IMG submission 187309) | Freshwater microbial communities from Lake Croche, Canada to study carbon cycling - C_130820_MF_MetaG (SPAdes) (version 2) | ecosystem: Environmental > Aquatic > Freshwater > Lake | place... | reverse complement strand
AAATCCATCGTTTCAGTTAAGTCGGATGACCTAGATGACAATGGACATGGTATTATTCAATTTCCTAATGGGCAAAAGAGGGAAGTTTTAGTTGATATTCAAGAGCCAGTTGGCAGGTTGTTAGGTAATAGGTAAAAGGTAAAAGGTAAAATTAAAAGAGAAAAGAGAATCCTATTACCTATTACCTATTAATGCGAATTAAGAGTTGAAATTATCATTCGGGTTAGTTCTAAACGTATGTTTATAAGCGAATTTCAATTTGCTTTTCCTTAATTTCTTTTACAGAAATGCAATTTGCGGGCTAATTCTTTTTCTATGGCATTTCTTTTTTTGAAAAAAAAGAAACAAAAAAACTTTTTTCTTTTGCTTAATCCAAGACGAATCAGTCAGCTGGAGCTGACTGACCGATTTTCACTCCGCTTACGGCTATTTTCTTTGACCCTTTCGCACTTTGCCCATGCGCATTGTCAAAGCTCCGCCTTGCCGCTGCGTTCAAATCTTTCGTTAGGATTAAGCGTTTGCCATAAATGAAATATTTATAACGAATGACCCAATGTTTTTAACCCTTAAATCGCATTATTAATGCGAATTAAGGGTTGAAATTTCTTATAAATTTAGAAACTGTTAATTTGAACTTTTCAAAATGAGCTTTTTACAATTACCTGTTATTCCCGTTGAAAGATTTGAGTGACAACTGATAAATTACGAAATATCAATTAACCATTACTTTTACAAATCAGGACCTTGACTAGCTTTGTCGTGTTCACTTTTCAATTCCACGGATATCATCCGCGGTTATGGATATTCAACCCCTTCGGGGTTTATGTAAATACTACATCTTAATTATATGTAGCCTGAAAGGCTACAATGTGCATAACCTCAGATACAATCCATGGAGATAAAGATAGATGATAGAAGTAATAAGACAAACGTCTAAATTATTTCTTAGCCTCAAAACTTTTGAACATGATCTTGGGGCATTTATTAGCGTATTTAAATGCTTAAAAAACGATGTTTATCAGGCACTTATTCTAAATTTAATACTATTTTCCCATCTCATTTTGTTATTTTCTCTAAAAAAGTATTAGCTTATATTTTATTATTTCAACCCTTAATTCGCATTATTAATGCGAATTAAGGTTAGTTCAAATAGTAATGCAAGCCCAATCCTAAAGCTATTCCAGTGCTTCCATTTCCGGAAGAAATATTTAATTTTCCGGAACCCAAGTCGCCAGAAAGTTCTAAGTTTTCAGTTAAGCGCCCTTGCAGTCCTGCTCCTATGGATTAAGCTAAAAAGGAACGAGTTTCGTCATTAAATGCCCCACTTGGCGTACTGGAATATCGATAATTATAAGTTACGATACCTAAACCGCCAAAAACATAAGGCTTTAATTTTCCAAATTCACCTGTTTCGAAGTAATAGTTATATCGACCTCCGAAATAATTATTACTAAAATCGCCAACTGATACGGGGTTGAGGATACCTTGAATGCTTGATTTGCTATCCAAATTGTATTTTATGCTGAATCCCATCGAGTTTGAGTGATATTGTACACCCACGGCTAATTTATCGTTTTGTGCAAAAATAGGAGAGGCCGTTGATAAAAATAAAATAATGGCGATGGTAGAAAGAAGTTTTTTCATGAGAGTAAAAATTAAACGATTTGAATTTGAATTAAAACTTCAAGTTACTCAAATTTGCAAAAATGGAATTATACGAAAGAGCTAAAATATTGCATAATTACCCTCTTTTTTTACTTGAATTTTTGTCACCGTTTTTTGGTTTTCGGTGCCTTCGAGTGTTTGAAGAGCCTCAGCCACCGATACATTCAGCCACCGCATCTTGCACCGATGCCTTCGAGTGCCCTCAGGCACCGGTTGGCGTTTTAGCTATTGTTCTAATAATGTTTTTCTGTATAATTTGTTGGTTAAGCCTTCGGTGGCTGAGGTACTCGAAGGTACCGTTGAAAGAGGCTCTTGCTGAGGCACTCGAAGCCGCCGATAACGCAGGCGCCGGGTTGTAATTTAGCTATTTTTCTATATCTCGATATGCGATTGCTAATGCAGGAAGTAGTTCAGGTTTACCTGTGATCAGTGCTTCTTTCTTTTTTCTGTTCCATCCTTGGACTTGTTTTTCTCTTTCAAAAGTCGCATTTAGTTTACTATGTATTTCATAATACAAGAGTTGAACTGGCAAACGGTTTTTTGTGTGATTTGCTCCTTCGCCTTTTTGATGTTGTTCTAATCTTTGTTCTAGATCTAACGTACTTCCTGTATAATAACTACCATCCGAACATAGTAATATGTACATGTATCCTTTCATTTTTATTAGTGGGTTTTATTATCCTCTGCTTTCGTTGCTTCGAGAGCCTCAGCAACACCCTCAGGCACCGGCTGGTAGACCAACTATTTTTACAGGAATATTTTTTGTCATAAGTGTTGGGTAAGCCCTCGGTGCCTGAGGCACACTCTACCGCTGCCTTCGAGAACCTCAGGCACCGGTTGGTGTATCTATTATTTTTACAGGAATATTTTTTGTCATAAGTGTTGGGTAAGCCCTTGGTGCCTGAGTCACACTCTACCGCTGCCTTCGAGAACCTCAGGCACCGGCTGGTAGACCAACTATTTTTACAGGAATATTTTTTGTCATAAGTGTTGGGTAAGCCCTCGGTGCCTGAGGCACACTCTACCGCTGCCTTCGAGAACCTCAGGCATCGGTTGGTGTATCTACTATTTTTACAGGAATATTTTTTGTCATAAGTGTTGGGTAAGCCCTCGGTGCCTGAGGCACACTCTACCGCTGCCTTCGAGAACCTCAGGCACCGGTTGGTGTATCTACTATTTTTACAGGAATATTTTTTGTCATAAGTGTTGGATAAGCCCTCGGTGCCTGAGGGAACTCGAAGGCACCGGCGCAAGAGGTGGTTGCTAAGGCTCTCGAAGCACTCGAAGCAACGAAGTCACCAAATCTTTGGGCACTTTGAGGTAATTTTTTAAAAGAGGTCAAAATGACTCATAATTTATAATCCATAACTCATAAAAAAAGCCCAACATTTCTGCTGAGCTTTTGAGCCTCCTATCGGGATCAACGGGGACGCCCAGTCCAATGACCTACGATTACATAAAAAAAGCCCAACATTTCTGTCGAGCTTTTGAGCCTCCTATCGGGATCGAACCAATGACCTACTGATTACAAGTCAGTTGCTCTACCAGCTGAGCTAAGGAGGCGATTTAGTGATGCAAAAGTAATTTAAATCGCTTTAAATGCCAAATCTTGCGCCAAAAAAAATCGGTTTTTTTATTCTTTTTTTAATTTGTCCAAATCTGCCTGCGCTTTCTCAATCTTTTTTTCTACCTCAGAACGCAGTTTTTCCGAGTTCTTCGATTTCGCAAAAAACTCTAAGTTGTTGGTTAACACCGCAATGTCATTCTCCAAGGCTTGGATTTTTTTACGGGCGTCGCCGCTTGGTGCTTTTCTTTCTTCCGAATGTGTTTTTTCTTCGTTCGACATTGATTTCAACTCAAATCCCCAAGCAGCCAATTGCTCCTTCGGTTGAGTTCTTGCTAAATCAATCAGTGCATTCCAAGTTGTTCTGAATTTTTCCTGTATGTTTTTAACATCTTTTCTTGGTACAAATCCAACCGCGTCCCAAGCTGCTTTCTTTTGTCCTAGGCTAGCCAATAGGGAAGGATCTTTTAACATAGCCTCTAATTCTACGAGGATAGCTTGCTTAGCCACCAGATTGGCATCAAACTCTACGTCGTTAGCTCCTTTACCTTTTTCGCGTTTCATGTTGAAATAAGCATCACAAGCGGCTTTGAATTTGGCATAAATCTGGTCTTTATGTTTTTCAGGTACATGACCAATGTCTTTCCACTTTTTTTGTAAGTCAATCACCATTTGAGTGATATCTTGCGTTTCTGTACCTGTTTCTACAATGCCATTCACTTGATCTACTAATTGTTGCTTAGCTGCTAAATTGGCTTTACGCTCTGCATCAATTTTATTGAAAAAGTCGCTTTTGTGTTTGAAAAATAATTTCAAATCAGACCAAAAGGCATTACTTACCTCTTTACCACCATCTCTTGGTAATCCACCTTTTAATTTACTCCATTGTTCTTGTAAAGCCAATACCGCTTTAGATGCTTGGTTCCACTCTGAAATACTTGTTGAGGCCAATTGAGAATGGTGCTTCATTAAATCAGAAAGCTCTTTTTTGATTTTCAAATTCTCATCAAATACTACTTTTTGAGCCTCACTGATTTGTCTTTTTTGTTCAAATAAAACATCTAGCGATTTTTTAACTCTTTGCCATAATGCTTCATTTTCATCTCTATTTGCGGGTCCAATATGCTTGTATTCCTCAAATAATTCTTCTCCTTCTTTTAATAATTTTTGAAGTACACCACCTTTTCCTAATTCTACAGCTAATCCCTCTAATTTTTGAGCAATCAATTCTTTTGCTTGTAAATTTTTCTTGCGATCTAATTCCAATAATTCAAAAAAGATACTTCTATTGCTATAAAAACGGTCTACCAAAGCATGGTAGCTTTGCCACAAGGTTTGATTTTGTGGACCACCTGCATTACCTAAACTTTTCCATTCTTCTTGAATTTTCTTGAAAGCCTTGAAACTTGCATTCACATGGGAAGGATCCGAGTTTTCATCCGAATCGACCAGTTTTCTCAATTCAACGAGTAATCTATTTTTTCCTTCCAAAGATTTTTCCTTCTGCTTTTCTAAAGTTTGGAAAAAGTTTTGTTTGGTTATACGCAAATGGCTTACAATCGACTCAATTTGATTACCAATTTCATCTGCTTTGAAGCTGAAACCTTCCTCAGAATCTTCATTCGCTGCTTTAAATGCTTCCAATGCAGCTGAACGCTCGCTATTTTTATGCACATCATACGCCGCTTTGCCTTCTTTGATGATTTCATCCACTTTTTTGAAAAATCCAGCTTGCCGATTTTCCTCAGAAAGGGTTTTGACTTTATCGAAAAAGCCTAACAGAGCTTCCTTACTTGCAGTAGCAAAGTCCAATGTGGGTAATTCAAATGTTTTTTCCTCCACTGGAAAAATCGTTTCTGCAACCGCTGCTAATTGTTCCTCTACAGGCTTTTCGGTGGGAGTCTCCACGGTAGTTTCCAAGCTAGTCTCTATCGGTTTTTCCACTGGAATTTCCTGAGAGTTTTCAATTGCTGGGCTAGTTTCTTCGGTCATCATACTCGTCGTTGTTTGCGTTTTTAATTAAATGAGTTTTTCAAAAATACGCTCCATCGATACAGCATACCCAATTTTTTCTTTTAGGTCTACTATAGAAATGCGCTCTTGTTCCATTGTGTTTCGGTAACGGACTGTAACCGTATCGTCTTCCATGGTTTGATAATCCACTACCACACAGAATGGAGTTCCTATTAAATCATGACGAGTGTATCGTTTTCCAATAGCACCACTCTCGTCATACGTAGTGTTAAAGGCAAATTTTAATTTTTTCGTTAATTCTTGCGCTTTCTCCGCCAAACCATCTTTTTTGACTAATGGCATTACCGCTACTTTGATAGGAGCGATGGCAGGATGGAAATTCAAATAAGTTCTTTGTTTTTCTTGATCTCCTTCACCAACCGTTTCTTCTGTATAGGCATTGCAAAGGATTGCTAAAAATAATCGATCAGCCCCCACTGATGTTTCTACTACGTAGGGAATGTAACTTTCGTTGATTTCAGGATCAAAATATTGTTGTTTCTTTTTCGAAAGTTCTTGATGAGCTTTTAAATCGAAATCCGTCCTACTGTGAATTCCTTCCATTTCTTTGAATCCAAAGGGGAACTGATATTCAATATCAACAGCCGCGTTAGCATAATGCGCTAGCTTCTCATGGTCATGGAATTTTAATTTGTCGGCAGGTAAGCCAATGGCCTGGTGAAACTTCATACGGTTTTCTTTCCATTGGGAATACCATTCCATTTCCGTGCCAGGGCGAACAAAGAATTGCATTTCCATTTGTTCAAATTCCCTCATTCTAAAGATGAAATTTCTGGCTACAATTTCATTTCTAAATGCTTTTCCAATTTGTGCAATACCAAAAGGGACTTTCATTCTTCCCGTTTTTTGCACATTTAAGAAATTGACAAAAATTCCTTGAGCTGTTTCTGGACGTAAATAAATTAAGCTGGCGTCTTCAGAAACCGCACCCACTTGAGTAGAGAACATTAAGTTAAACTGACGAACATCTGTCCAATTAGCCGTATTGGATACAGGACATTGTATGTTTTCATCAATGATAATTTGACGAACACCTTCCAAATCACCCGCATCTAAGCATTTGGCCATTTTTTGCAACAATGCCTTTCCTCTTGCTTCATCACCTTCTGCATCATATTGGGCTGCTTTGTCTTCCAAAAGTGTATCTGCACGGTATCTTTTTTTTGAATCTTTATTGTCGATCATCGGATCATTGAAGGAATCCACGTGTCCAGATGCCTTCCAAGTAAGCGGATGCATAAAAATGGAAGCATCAATTCCAACAACATTGTCGTTCAGCATGGTCATGGCTTTGTACCACACTGTTTTTAAGTTATTTTTTAATTCAACGCCATTTTGACCGTAATCATAAACGGCTTGTAAACCATCGTAAATTTCAGAGGAAGGGAATACGAAACCGTATTCTTTAGCGTGTGATATGATATCTTTAAGCGCGGAAGCAGTGTCTTGCTTTTTATTTTCCATTAACTAATTTCAAAATTAGTGTGCAATTTACCGAAAAGTATGAAAGATTGAGGCTTAACGTGTTAAATTTCTTAATTTTGTGAGCTATTTTTAAAAAATGACTAAAATTCTTTGCATTCGTTTTTCTTCATTAGGAGATGTAATTCTCACCACACCCATTATTAGGGCTTTGAAAACAAGGTATTCCGATGCAGAAATTCATGTTGTCAGCAAACAAAATTTTATTTCTGTTTGGGAAAATAATCCCAATGTGGACCAAATTCATTCTTTTTCGGGGAGTTTATGGAAATTAGTTTTAGAACTAAGAGCAGAGAAATTTGATATAGTCATTGACTTACATAAAAATCTGCGTTCTACTCTGTTGTGTTTGTTGTTGGGCAAAATCCCTTATCAAATCAATAAGTTTACCAAAGAACGAAAGGCTTTCGTTCAAACAAAAGTAAATTATTTGCCCCAAAAACATTTAGTTGATCGCTATTTTGATTCTTTATCGAAATTAGATATAAAGTCAGATGGCAAAGGTTTGGATTTTTTTATACCACAAAATCAACAAGTTGATTTAAAAGAATGGGGTATTCCGGAGAAATACATTGTATTTGCCATAGGGGCACAACATATCACCAAAGTGCTTTCTTATCCTAAAATGATTGAATTATGTGATAAGGTAGAAGGTTCAATTGTTTTGATTGGTGACCATTGGGATGAGAATTTTGGGTATCGTTTGTCGACTTTGTTTCCAGAAAAGGTACTTAATTTATGTGATAAGACCAATATTGCTCAATCTGCTTCGATTATACAACAATCTCAATTTGCCATTGTTCATGATTCATCCATGATGCACATCGCTGCGGCATTGCAAAAGAAAATGTTTGTTATTTGGGGAAGCACGCATAGCGGTTTTGGATTTTATCCTTACCAAGCGGAATTTGCCTCCCTTGAAAATACGGAATTGACTTGTAGACCATGTACGACACAAGGAACGAATTTTTGTCCCTTAGATCATTTTAATTGCATGAATCAATTATCCTTAGAACCCATCATTAACGCTTCCAAAGCCTTATGAAAAATGTTTCCTTTGCTTTAGTGCAATTATCTTGTTCGGACAATGTTTTGGACAATTGGACTAAAACACTCCAAGCCATTCGAGAAGCCGCTCATAAAGGTGCTCAAGTGATTTGTTTACAAGAGTTGTTCAAATCGGTGTATTTTTGTTTTGAAGAAAAACAAGATTTTTTCCAATTAGCCGAAGAAATACCAGGAAAATCGACAGATGATTTAGGAATATTGGCAAAGGATTTAGGAGTGGTTATTATTGCTTCTTTATTCGAAAAAAGAGCTGCAGGCTTGTATCACAACACCACCGCTGTTATAGATGCGGACGGAACCTATTTGGGTAAATACCGTAAAATGCATATTCCAGATGATCCAGGATATTATGAGAAGTATTATTTTACTCCAGGCGATTTAGGTTATCAAGTTTTTGATACGAAATTTGCCAAAATAGGAGTACTCATTTGCTGGGATCAATGGTATCCAGAAGCGGCTCGTTTAATTGCTTTACAAGGGGCAGAGGTTTTGGTGTATCCAACAGCCATTGGTTGGGATTTAGAAGAGAAAGATGGAGAAATAAATAGAGAACAATACCAGGCTTGGCAAACCATACAACGCAGTCATTCCATTGCCAATGGCATACCTGTGGTTTCGGTGAATCGGGTGGGTACTGAAAATGGTCAACAGTTTTGGGGTGGAAGTTTCGTGAGTAATGCTTTTGGGCGTGTGATTTACCAAGCTCCTCATCACAAAGAAGAAGTCGCTGTAATCGACGTCAACGTGGATTCTGCTGAATATTATCGTCGTACATGGCCTTTCTTTAGAGATCGTAGAATTGATTCTTATTGGGATATTACGAAAAGATTTATTGATTAATGTAGAATTTAGAATTAAGAATTAAGAATTAAGAATTAAGAATTAAGAATGGCTATTATACATTTAATTGAAAATGTCCGCTAAAGCGTTTAAGTAAAAAATAGCGTGATTTGATTTTCTTTTAAACTCGGACACTATTTTCAAATAATGTGGAATGTAAATTTATTTTTTAATTCTACATTCTTAATTCTACCTTCTAAATTACTCAATCAGGTCCCCCAAAAACATCAAATAAGGCTGCAAAAAGTTTTTGGAATCGATGTCCTGAAAACGATGATAATTGCCGGAAAGAAGGTTTTCCAAGGTTTTTTTTAGTCTTTTCCAACGTGCTTCAGGTAAAAGAGCTCTTCGAGCATAATATTGAATTTTAGTATCCAATGGCTCGAATTTTTCATTTGGCTTGAAGTATTGTAGAGAAGTCCTTAATTCTTCCAACAAGATTAATTTTTCCAAATAAGGCCTTGTCTTTTCCAAATGAGGTCTTTTGATCCGCCCCAATAAACTTGGAGCTTTGGCTTGATTCCCTCTTACGCCCACTTGTTGTTGAGAATGCAAACGATAATGAATATACGCAGCGGGTAAAAACTCGATGCTATTATCCAATGCGGCTAAAAAGGCAATGTATGCATCATGCAAAACACTTTGAGGAATATTTGCAGGAAAAGGAAGAATTTTATCTAAGAATGCTTTTCTGATTCCCATTGTACATCCTGTTACTCGGTTTCCATCCAAAAGAATTTCCAAGGCTTTGCCTTCTTTCCATTGCTTTTGTTGCTCTTCTCTAAAACGAAACGTTTGCCACAAACGATTAGTTGATTTTTGGCCGTATTCGTCTACTAAAACGGCATCAGAAAATACCACATTCGTTTTTTGATTGTTGTTAAAATAGGTGGCAATTCTCTCCAATTTTTGCGGCTCCCAATAATCATCTTGATCAGCAGGAAAAATAATATCTCCTGTGCACAATGAAAATGCTTTTTCAAAATTCCTAAAAGTGCCTAAGCGCTCTGGATTGACATGGATTTGTAAGGGTAATTTATTTTTGAATTGCTCTAAAATGGCTAAAGTTTCATCCGTTGAGCCTTCATCGCATACAATTACCTCGTCAGCACTTAGGGTTTGATCCGCCAAACTTGCTAACTGTGTTCTCAGAAACTTTTCCCCGTTACGGGTGCAAAGAGCAATCGATATTTTCACAAATTCTACTGTTAATGTGCTTCTAACCAATTTGATCCAACTCCAATTCCTGTTTCTATTTTGACTCCCAAATCCAAGGCATGGCACATTATGTGATCAATTTTTTCACGAAGGTAGCTAATTTCATCCAAATGCGCATCGAAGACCAATTCGTCATGAACGGTTAAAATCATTTTTGATTTCAACTTTTCTTTTACTAAAAAATCTTGCACTTGAATCATTGCTACTTTAATCATATCAGCTGCAGATCCTTGAATAGGGGCATTAATGGCATTTCTTTCCGCAAAACCTCGTTCATTCATATTACTTGATAGGATATCTTTTAAATACCTTCTGCGGCCTAAAATCGTTTCTACAAAACCATCTTCTCGAGCCTTGCCTATGCTCTCATCCATGTAAGATTTAACTTTTGGAAATTCAACGAAATATTGATCAATGATTTCCTTGGCTTCGGTTCTTGAAATGCCAATTTGAGCCGCTAAACCAAATGCTGAAACACCATAAATAATTCCAAAATTAACTGTTTTAGCTTTCCGACGCATGTCGGAACTTACTTCTTCCAAAGGTACTTTGAATACTTTAGCTGCGGTGGCTTTGTGTACGTCTAAGCCTAAATTAAATGCCTCACACATGGATTCATCTTTTGAAAATGCCGCCATGATTCTTAATTCAATTTGCGAGTAATCCGCAGAAAGAATTTGGTATTCTTCATTTCTTGGAATAAAGGCTTTTCTGATTTCTCTTCCTCTTTCAGTTCGTATGGGAATGTTTTGCAAATTGGGATCTTTGGAAGATAATCGTCCAGTGGCTGTTACGGCTTGCATAAATGAGGTATGAATTCGTCCTGTTTTGGCACAAATCAATTGCGGCAAAGCATCTACATAGGTAGATTTTAATTTTTGTAATTCCCGAAAATCTAAAATCATGGATGCGATTTTATGTTCCGCTTCTAATTTGGATAATACTTCCTCTCCGGTCATGTATTGACCTGTTTTTGTCTTTTTAGCTTTCGGGTCTAGTTTTAATTTTTCAAATAAAATTTCACCCAATTGCTTTGGCGAAGCAATATTGAATTCTTGTCCAGCCAATTCAAAAATATTTTGCTGAACAATTTGTGAATCTACTTCCAGATTTTTAGAAAGCTCTTTCAAAAAAGGAATGTCTAAATTGACTCCTTCTCTTTCGATGCTTGACAAAACCCTTGAAAGTGGCATTTCGACTTCTTTTAGCAAACTAACCGTTTTAGGGTTTTGAGCCAATAGACGATCTAAATACGGTTTAATTTGCAAGGTAATATCAGCATCTTCTGCTGCATATTCTTTGATCAATTGTAACTCAACTTCTCGCATATTACCTTGTTTAGCTCCTTTTTTGCCAATCAAGTTCTCAATAGACATGGGTTCGTAGCTTAAATAAGCTAAACTCATGGCATCCATATTATGCCTTTTCTCTGGTTCAATTAAGTAATGAGCCAACATGGTATCATAAATTTCTCCTTTGATTTCGATTCCGTAATTTGCCAAGACACTCATGTCATATTTGATGTTTTGGGCGACTTTTTGAATCGATTCATTCTCAAATAAATCTTTGAAAAAATCGACTTGCTTTTGAGATTCAGTTTGGTCTTCAGGAAAAGGAACATAAAATGCCTCTCCACTGCGGTAGGAGAATGACATTCCAACCAATTCGGCTTCTATTGTTTGTAAACTCGTTGTTTCAGTATCAAAGCAAAAGCTGCTTTGGCGTTCTAAAAAGCTAATCAAAGATTTTATTGCGTTTTCTCCTTGAATCAAATGGTACTGGTGAGCCGTATTTTGAAGATTTTGTAAATTACTTTGAAAGGCTTCAGATTCACCTTCTTCCTCGATGGAATACTTTTCTGTTGCACTTGGACTAGCGAACATATCCATTTGGTTGATGTCTTTTTTGGGATTCACTTTTGGCTTAGGCACTTCTGGAGCCGTTGTTTCTCCTAAAATCCTTTTGCGTAAAGTCCTAAATTCTAATTCTTCTAACAATGGCTCTAATAAGGTCTTGTTGGGTTGTGTCGCAAGTAATTTTTCTTCTTCGTATTCAATCGGGACTTCCAGCATGATTCTAGCCAAATATTTGGAAAGAATTCCTTGTTCTTTAAAATTGATTAAATTTTCTTGCAGTTTACCTTTCAATTGATCGGTATTTTCGAGGAGATTTTCTAAGCTTCCGAATTGTCCAATCA
>Ga0209084_1003235_pt1 | contig 12086 bp, 16 predicted proteins | sample C_130820_MF_Meta_FD_187309 | JGI IMG/M metagenome (GOLD analysis project Ga0209084, IMG submission 187309) | Freshwater microbial communities from Lake Croche, Canada to study carbon cycling - C_130820_MF_MetaG (SPAdes) (version 2) | ecosystem: Environmental > Aquatic > Freshwater > Lake... | reverse complement strand
TCCTTGGACAAGCAAAAAAGCTCCTTGGACAAGCAAAAAAGCTCCTTGGACAAGCAAAAAAGCTCCTTGGACAAGCAAAAAAGCTCCTTGGACAAGCAAAAAAAATGTGAGTTCTGTTTAAACACGTTTTTTGATAATGGGACTAAAAAAAGACATCTTTTAACATGTAAATATCGCAATGATCCAATCAGACTTTTAGAAATTGAAAATGACATTGAACCAATTTTACCAGAATGTAAAACATGTTGTAGATTTTGTGAAAAAGATTTGAGTAGAATAAGTTATTTAAATAAACATTTATTAGTTTGTAAAGAACGTGAAATTTATCACGATTTAATTAAAAATAAAAATACTTTTACAATTAATAATACAAATTGTAATAATACAATTAATAATACAATTAATAATACAATTAATAACATAAATGTTTTAGGAAAAGAAAATACAGATCATCTTCAACTGGAAAATATAGTAAATTTACTTCGCGATGTTATTAAAGAATTTGGAAATAATCAAATAAGTTTAACAGCTGGTAATTTAATAAATTCATTTGACAATTATATCAGAGAAATTCCAGAAAACCAAAATATCATTATACCACACCACAAAAGTACATTTGGAAATATTAAAATGGAAACAGGTTGGAAAAAGATGTCAGCCGATAGGTGTTTAAATAGAGCCTTTAAAAGTTCTGCAAATGAACTATACAACCGTAAAGAAGAAATTGATAATCACAACAAACAAGTATTTAAATCAGCTACAAATAAACAGATATTTTCTGAAGTAAAACAATTTGGTGTAAATGGTCTTTCTGGTAATTCTGACGAAATCAGGCAAATTAAAACAACCTTCAAAATAGGTAAACTAAAAGAAATTGATTTATAAATTTAAAGTAAATTTAAAATAAAAGGTAAAGATAAATGTATAATGCAAATGGACCTCCTGGAGGATCAAATGTAACTGCTAATCAATCTAGTTATGATTTATTATACCGTGATGTCATTTTAAACTCTGTAAATGGAACTTTAAATACTAATTCGCAAACAGTTTCATTTAATATGTCATTAGATAATGTTAATAATATTTACAAAGCTGAATTAACTGCCGCCACCGTTCATTTTCAAACAAGTATACCTACTAATATTAGATATAATAGTTTAATTGTAAGTATACCTCAATTAAATGGAAAAACATTAGTTATAGCTGGAAATACATCTGGAACTAATATTAACCAAATACAAGTTCCTGGATCAAATCCTCCAGTTTATACTAACGTATCTGGTACTATTAATAGCCAAGGAAATAACCAAGTTCAAGGAGAAATATTTTGTCAAATACCAGATTTTTCTTCAGCATTAACATTATCCACAACAGATACAATAAGTTTATATATAGGACCACATATGTATGAAAGTATACAATATTATAATCCACCTATAAGCAAAATTAATAGATTAGACATACAATTATATGACCAATACACTAATTTATTAAATATAAATCCTACAATTCCACAAGCCGGTGATGTTCTAACCTTTTACTTTACTCTTAGAATTTATTATTTACAAAAACGTAATACTATAAGTTCTATCAGTATACCATTGTTTACTTACGGTGGCACTGGTACAATGGATTCTTCATTTGTCCCTATGAACAATTAAATAATATTTTCCATTTTCATTTTCAATACTATCGATATCTTTTATCAACCATTTTGGAAAAAATGTAGTGTCAATTTTTAAAGGTTTTGTACTAATAACTTTACCATTAACATTATTAACAAAGTTACTATTCCACATTTTAATATTAAATTTATATTTCTTTAAATTTAATTTTATTTTTTTGAACAATTTGTCCACATTCCACCAGACGCTATAATAAATAAAATAAAAGTAACTGCTATAGTAATTTTAATATAATTTTGTTGTTCTGTGTATGTATTAATAACTATAACATGATTAGTTTGATTTTCACGACACAATGGACATTCTAATTTTATTTTCATACATTCTGTAAAACAATTTCTATGAAATTTATTATAACAACACTTTGTTGTAAGAATTTGCTCTAAATTGTCTTCATTTGAAATCGAACTTAAACATATCGAACATATTTCAAGTTCCATTTAAATTAAATGTATTTCTTATCTTTAACTTTATTCTTTATTGAAAAACTTCCATCCAGAACTTACATGTAATTGTTTCATATTTTCAGGTTTTTCACAATGTATTTCACCTGTATCACTTGAATAAATTATTTTTTTTATACGATATTTAATCATCGTCTCTAGGCACTGGTTACATGGTCTTGAATTTCTAAGTAAGCCAGTTTTACTCATGCGCACAACCACTATAACATGATCACTAAGATCTATTATGTCTTTAAATGGTTGTACGCGCCTCGCCTTTTAAGACTTTATGTAAAACATCCATTTCAGCATGAGTCGAATAACAAATACAATTACCATTATACGAATTCCTCAAATGATTGGATCCTTTATACAAAGGCTTTCCATTTTTTAGTATACAAGAAAAATGTTGAAATCCATAAGTACAATTATGATCAGGTTCAATATTACAAATAAACTGGTTAAACATACGTGAACACATCTTTACAATTTAAATAAATATTTACATTTTACTTTAAGTTAAATTAAAATGTTATTTTAAAGTAACAATGAGTAAATTAAATTATCGTAATTTTGAAGAATTTGGAACAAAAAGTTACCTACCAGATGCAATTTATAGTTTATGTGGAGAATTTACACAGGACTGTAATGTATGCTCTAATAATGTTTATAGCCCAGTTACAAATAGTTATGTACATGATACCCAAAGAGGTAAAGTATTTTGCCCATTTGGTACAGGTAATTCAATGAATCAAATGATTTATCGCGATCAATGGACTATGAATACTTATAATTTAAAATCTAAACCTAATTATACATGCACAACATGGGGACGTGCTCCTCAATTAGATCCACGTCCACTAGCAAAAATAGGACTTTCTTGGAGAACAAGTTAAAATAAAATAAAATAAAATAAAAAGTTAAGATAAGTATGTCAAAGGGAATAATAATAGCAGGAATTATAATTATTATTTCAATTTTTATTTTTATTAAAAAAGATAATTTTTATAATTTACAAAAGCAATCTCAAGCTGATTATGATATAAATTATAGACCCCAGGTATTTAATGGAAATGTAACACCAGCATTAAAAAATAATGAAATTTTTACTAAAACTGATATGGCAAATTTATTTAAAATGATAAGTACATATACTAATGGACCTCCCAGTGGAGCAAATACTACAACTCATCAAAATAAATATGATCTTCTTTTTAAAGACATTTTAGTAAGTTCTGAAAAAAGAAATCAAGAAAAATATCCAAACCCAAATAACTATACAGTAACATTAAATTTTAATATGGATAAAATTTACAAGGCTGAATTAATTGATGTATATATACCAGCGGCTACAGATGATTCAGTTAATATACCAGTTTGGGCAAATAGGCTTTATTTTACTTACAATTATACAGATCCAGCTACTTCTATTTTAAAAACTACTACTGGATACGTTATTATACAAGCAGGAACATATATGAGCCCAGTAAGTATAGCTGACGAATTAACAAGGCAATTTAATATTGTTTTACAATCTGCTGGATTTGTATTAGGTAAATATATTGGTGTATGTGTTATTTATGATAAAAATTTAAATAGATATATCTTTAAGGATAAAAATTTTAATATATCTTCTACTTTATTACCCACTTTGACAATTTATCCTGATGATGGTACAATTATACCAAATGATATTGTTGAGAATTCAATTGCTCCATTATTAATGTTAAATTATGAAGGACCGTATATTTATCCACCTTATACAAGTGGTCCTAAATGTATAACAAGTATAAATGGAAATTTATACGTAAATGTAGGATCTGAATATGGAGAATATACAGATATAAACGGAATTATACAACCAGTACAAGATAATGTTGATTGTTTATTTAGTAATTGTATTATATCTGATGTTGTATTAACTCATTGTAAGTTATATTTATCTATTTCACAATTAAATGGTACAACTTGTAATTTAATTTCAGATCAAAGGACAAATGGTATACCTGAAAATGTACCAAATATATTTTGTCAAGTACCAAATAATACATGTATTAGTAGCGCATCAGTTAAAACTCTTTTAAATCAACCAAGTAATTTTAGCGCAATACAATTTTATAATCCAGTTTTAAGCAAACTAAATAAATTAGATATATCATGGTATTCTGATGATGGACAATTAACACGAATTTTAGATCATTGTTTTACACTTAGAGTTTACTACTTTCAGAAGAGAATTGATACAACTGACTTTTCAATTCAAATTCCAGTACCAACACCATAAATTCCAGGTAAAATAAAATGTAATGTTAAAGTAAATGATGTTTAAACTTTTAATTATTTTAATTATTTTAATTTTAATTTTATATCCTAAAAGCGATAAACGAAAATTTGGAAGTATTAAAGAAATCATAAATACCACCAGAGATAGCTGTAATAATAAATATAATCGAGTTTATCCATCTGGACATATTCCAGGAAGTAGATTAATTGTTACAGAACAGGAAAATGAAATGTTAAATCAAAGATTTCGATAATTTTACGTTTTTTTATTAAATTTTATAAATAAATGAATGATAAAGAAGCTTTATGGAATTTGAATTTAAAAATTTAAGTGACCTCATCGACTCCATTAAAAAATATAAATATAGGAAAAAAAGACCACGAAATCAAGATAAATATAGTCTTAGGCCTCAACTTACAAATGAATATACAATACCATTTAATTTGGATATGGAATCGCTTGTTGATTGTTTAATACCACTTGAAAAAATAAATAAATTGATAGGGATGGATGAACTTAAAAAAAATATAATAGATCAAGTTTTATTTTTTTCTCAAAATCTTAATTCAAATGAAATGATGCATACTTGTTTAACAGGTCCTCCTGGTGTAGGAAAAACAACTTTAGGTAAAATTCTAGCAGAACTTTATTGTTGTATGGGATTTCTTAAAAGTGACAAATTTAAATTAGTAACAAGTGCAGATCTTATAGGAGGGTATCTTGGACAGACTGCGTTAAAAACTAAAAAGGTTTTAAAAGAATCTATAGGAGGTGTTTTATTTATTGACGAAGCTTATTCAATTGGTTCCGGTGATGAAGATCGTGGAAACAGTTATTCAAAGGAATGTATAGATACTATAAATCAATTTTTATCTGAAAATACCTCTAATTTTATTATGATTATTGCAGGTTATCACAATGAACTCGAACGTTGTTTTTTTTCAATGAACGCTGGTCTTAGAAGAAGATTCCCATGGACATACGACATTAAAGATTATTCAATAAATAATCTTAGAGAAATATTTGTATATCAAGTTTCTAATAATAACTGGTCACTTGATCCTTCTTTAACAGACTCTAATTTAGATAATCTTTTTAAAGAATACCCTGGTATATTTAAAAATAATGGAGGGGATACATTAACGTTATTTGATAAAACTAAAATATGTCACTCAAGAAGAGTTTTTGGAAAAAAAACAAAAACCAAAAGAATTCTTAATATTGTAGATATTCGGTTAGCGCTAGAATTACTTAAAAGCCATAACCTTAAAGTTAAACCTACAGAACCTCCATTTGGGATGTATACTTAATTTTTTAAAAAAATTTTTACAAAAATTTAAATTACTTAAATTTAAATTCTTATCTTTAATTAAAAAGAATGGATATAAATTTAAATGATTTTGTTAACACAAGTATAAATGATCTTATGATTTGTTTAAATGATCTCACTACCAAAGCTCCTTCTAATGTTAATGCAAAAAAAGAATTAGAAAAATATGCAGCTACCGTCAATTTTAATAGACGGAAAGGCAGCACTATTATCGCAATGAGAAAATTTCATAATTGGGTAAAAAGAACACTTATTATAAATATAACAGAGTTTTATTATAATAAAAATCGCGAGGATGTTTATCTTTTAGATATAGGTGTAGGAAGGGGAGGTGATATTGATAAATGGAACCAGGCACTTATTTCAGGTGTTTTTGGATTTGATCCATCTAACGAATCTATAAATTCACTTGATCCATTTAACCAAGGTGCTAATGCTAGGCTTAAAAATTATAAATTAGATGTAAAAGTACAATTTGAAGTTGGAAATGCTTTAGACCCAAGCCCAGATCTTATTTCAAAAATTAAAACATTTTTAAATATACACGATATTCTTAATTTTCAAATTGTAAGTTGTCAATTTGCATTACATTATTTCTTCAAAAGCCAAATTGATTTAAAAATTGTTTTAACATTTGTAAGTAATTTTCTTAAAAAAGGAGGTTTTTTCATAGGAACTACGATAGACTCTGATAAAATAAAAAAACTATTTGAAGTAGGGGCTTCTAAAACTTATTCAACTGAGTTGTTCAAAATAGAACGAGAATTTAATAAAAAAATAACAAGTTTTTATGGTAATAAATACAAATTTACCATAAATGATATAAATGATCAAGGAAATTATTTTAATACTATGGGTGTATCAACTGAATATCTTGTAGATTTTAAAGAACTTAACCGTGTTGCAGCTGAAGTTGGACTATTACCAGTTAAATTAAACTTTTTTGAAAGTTATGGTAAAAAGGTTTATACTAATATGTCTTCCAATATTATTTCATTTGAAGATATATATGAATTATATCGAGAAAAACCACCACTTACTCCAGGTGAAATTGAGTTAAATAAACTTTATTCTTCTTTTGTATTTATGAAAGCATAAAAACCTTTGGATTTCCCTTCGGGGTTTAAACTTTTTTTACAAAAAAATAAAATACATAAACCTTTAAAATGATTAAACTTTAAAAGACAATGAATATATTTTTTTTACATTTAGATCCTAAAAAATGTGCTGAGCAACATTGCGATAAACATGTAGTAAAAATGTTATTAGAATTAGTTCAATTACTTTATACAGCTCATTGTACTTTAAAATCTGAAAATCTTCCAATAAATCATTATCGCCCTTTTAACAAAAATCACCCCACTGGAGTATGGGTTAGAATGTGTGAAGAAAATTATCGCTATACCATAAATTTAGCAATTGAGTTAAGTAAAGAATATACCTTTCGTTATAACCGTATTCACAAATGTGACCAACACTTAGATTGGCTAAAAAATTCTCCAATTTTTCAAAACACAGTTTATAATTCTAAAAAAAAAATAACGTTTGGCTGTTCTAAAATTGGAAAGACACCTATACCATTGGCAATGCCAGATGATTGTCATAGAAAAAATGCTATACAAAGTTATAGACAATATTACAATAGATACAAAACCCATTTTGCAAAATGGACTAATAGACCAGAGCCTTATTGGTTTACACCAAACAGGTTCTTGCGTTTTGACAAAGTTCTTTAAATTTTATAATAATATTATCAAATGTAGCTACCATAATTGGATCATCAGAATAAGTTGTTTTTAAATTACCAAGACCAGATAAAGCATTATCCATTTCATTAAGGACTCTTGTAAGAGTCCATTTATCTGGCGTTTTAAGAATAGTTGTTAAATTTCTAATAAGCTCTTTTATATAAATTAAAACAGTATCACGTGAGTCTCTAAATAACCATCTTTTAAAAGATCGTACATTACTTATATAATCTATTTGAAGATGTCCCTTGCGGATACATAATTTTTCATTTATCTGAATCATACCGAGTATTTTTATGTTTGTTATTATATTATCGATAAAGTCTTCCTCCATTTAAAATCAATTTTATTTTAAATTTTTAATTTTTACAAAAAAAATAAAAGATTTTTTACAAAAAAAATAAAAGATTTTTTACAAAAAAATAAAATACGTTAAATTAAATGGAAAAAGAACTTAAAGAGGAACTATTAAAAATACTTAAATTACAAGGTTCTGAAGAAAATCAAATATATTTTTTAAAAAGTTGTTTAAACGATTATATGACTACTTTAAATTTAGATCTATACAACAATGAAAATTATAACGCGTGTAAACTTCATGCTAAAAATTGGGAAGAAACTGAAGGTCTGTATTATCAAAATATACTTTGCTGTAAAGAAATAATGTCACCTGGAAAAAATAATAAAAAAAGTGTAGATGCATCTTTTAATAAAATAAAAAAATGGTTATCAAATGATATTCAAGATGTTTATAACCATATTTTAGATGATGTATGTGTACTGTGTAAAGGTCATACTGGTAAATGTCATAATACAGCTGATATATTTAAGGTACCTAAATCTACAATAGATAAAGTTAAAACTGCTATTTATAGTACTCCTGGTAATGATGATTTTATTTTTAAAAATCGTTCAAATAGACTTTTTCCTATAATGTTAACTGATTCCTTCCAGCGTAAAATAAAAAATAAAAATGAAAAATTATCATGTGCTATACCTATAAAAGATGCAAGTACTCCATTAATGCAAGCAGGTGCGTATCTTGATTATATAACTTTTTTATTAAATATTAAAGAAGTTCGTGAAAAATACATAAAACCAGGTAATATAGATTATTTAAATCTTATGGACAATCATAAAAAAGAATTAATTAAACGTTTTAAAGCAAACGGTAAAACCATATTTAATAAAGATGGGTTTACAATTTGTCCTGTTACTGGATACACCATTACACTTAACGATGTATCTGGAGATACTCGTATAGATAATAATAAATATGATATACAACTTGGACATTGTGAAAATCGTAATGAAACTTCATTTACGATCAGGGGTTTTAATATTTGTATGATGACACGTGAAGGTAATCGTTTAGTAGGTGATTCATCGTTTTTTGATAATTCTTGGTTAGATACACTTAAAACTGTCATTGAATTTCAAAATTTAAATCTTTGATTTAAAATATCTTTGATTTAATGTATTCAGCATAAATGTGTTCTTTTTCAATTAATATACAATTTCTACCAGTTTTTTCACAAGCATAACCAAAAGAACCAGTTCCAGCAAAACAATCTAAAAGTAAATCACCGGGATCACTGGTGTGAAGTATAATATTTTCTAATAATTCAGACGGCTTTGGCGTCATATGTACTTCATTTCTAGGAGCCATATCGTAATTCCATACAGAATGATGTGTTTTTAAATTTCTAAATTTTGGAACAATTTGGTCAAATGTTATTCCAAGATGTTTAGTAATTGGAATAATTGTAGATTGTGTTGGCATATTTTTTCCAGTTTCAATATTACTAAACCAACCAGTTAAACCACCAGTTTTACTTTTAATTTCTTGAGAAATAGTCATTTGTGTTACTTTTTTTTCAACTCTAACATTGTGTATAAGCGAAGAGTTATCAAATGTATAAAATAAAATGTATTCTGCCATTTTATTCCAATTATGCATTTCATTTTTTACAACAAATCCGTCTAAAAATCCTTTTTTACTTGAACCATCAAATCTTTTATTCCATGTTATCATTTGTCTAAAAACTAAATCAGTATTTTTTTTAATGGAAATCATTAATTCTGCAATTTGTTCCATATCGTTATGAAATATAAACATACTCCCATTTCTTTTCATTTTTGTCGTAAGAGTTTTTACAATACCAGTTAACCAATTTATATAATCCGGAACATTGTCCCATGTATCCTTTCCAATGTTGTAAGGAGGGTCTATACATACAGTTTGAATAATACCATTTTCAACTTTATCAAGTTCAGTGATACAATCTCCTTCATAAAACGTAATATTACCTTTGGGTAAACTTTCTTGTATTTCTGGTTTTTTGTAATTTTCAATTAAATTTTTCAATTGAATTACATTTTTCGTTGAACATCCTTTTATGTTTAATTTCTTGCATTTTTCTAATAAACTTTTTCGTGTCTCTTTAATGACTTCCATTCTTTATAATAATAAGGATATTTTTTTAAGTTACTTTAATAGGTATTTAATGTCTTTATTGATTGCTATAATTTTATTTTTTCCAAAAGCAAAATAACTATCTGTATCAAATTCTAAATCTATTTCTTCTTGTATTTGGTGGTACTTTAAAAAATTTTTGTTTTTTATCTTGTCCAAAATCAGCACTACCATGTGATTCAACTACAATAGTTCTACTTTCAAATCTTCTGTCAATTATAGGAAGTGGACTATTTCTAAATAATATACCGTTAATTGCTCCAAATTTCATTTAAAATAACAAATATTTTAAAATATATTACATTTTTTAAATGAATGAACTTATAGATTGTATAAATTTAATTGCAAAAGAAAAAGGTAAAAGTATGGAAACATTTATATCAGATACTCTCGAACGTTCTCTTAATTTCCCGGATTCTGGTATTTTAGGAAAAGTAGTTTATCCTAAATTAAATACTCCTGTATTAGTTCAAAATAATGATACATACGTACCTGAACTCGCTGATAAATTTATGCTTGGGTTTAATTACCTTGACACCGCAAAAAAAATTAACATTGTTTCAAAAAGAATGGAAGACTATCAATATATCACTAAATATAACGTGCCTCCTCCGCCAGTAGGGTGGTATATGTCTGAAAAATTTGATGGCCAACGTGCACTATGGGATGGAGCTAAATTTGTCACGCGTGGAAGTCCAAGTAATTATCCTCGAGTATATCCATATGTACCAAAATGGTTTATTGCTTTAATGCCACCGGGAATTGCATTAGACGGTGAATTTTTTATTAAACGTGATGCTTTTCAGGAAATTGGTTTTCTTAAAAGTAAATTAAAATCTCAAGAAGAACGAAAAAAAAATGACAATACACAAATCGATCTTGATAAAAAATGGAATACTATCAAATACCAGGTATTTGATTTACCAACTCAAGAACCATTTGAAGAAAGGCAGCAATTACTTAAAACTATTGTAGATAAAAGGTGTATTTTATGGAATAAAATTAATCTTCCTCCGTATCTTACAAAAGGAGAATGTCCATTAATTCTTACAAAACAATATCTTATAACCAATTCTTCGGAAATTGATAAATTTTATACCAATCTTATTTCTCAAGATGCAGAAGGTTTAATGATAAGAGCCCCTAAAATACCATATATACCAAAAAGAACAAGACTTATGTTAAAATTAAAACCTGAAGAAGACTCCGAATGTACTATAATAAATTACAAACCAGGAGAAGGTAAATATATTGGAAGTTTAGGTTCATTTTTATGTGAATCAAATGGTAAACAATTTTATGTTGGTGGAATGACCGATCAGATTAGAAAAGATTATCTCACAACTCATCCTAAAGGTACAGTGATTACATATAAATATACATTTTTAACGGATGATGGTATACCAAGACATCCTCGATATAAAGGAATTCCAGGTGATCGTTAAATAAAGTATACTTTTATTGGGAAAAGTATTTATTTTGTTAAAATAAAATATATTCTTATAATATAAACTAATGAATCTTTTTGCTAATAAAGGTATACTTATTTTAATGGTAGTAATTGGTATAGTAACACTTTATTTTATGTTTTTTAAAAAATCTGGTTTCACAACAAGATTAACAACTCCCATGCGAACATTAAATAAACGTCAACCTCGGACATTTCCTAAATTAACAACTAAACACAATGGTTTCCCACCACTGGCAAATCCAGTAGTACCTGAAGAAATTGGTTTGGCAATGGTATATCCACAAGGCACAGGTGTAGGAATGTCAAATTTAGATTCAGAAGCATTTACACCTGGTAAACCAGGGCCGTATCTTACGGATTATTCTATCCCAGAAGCATATGGAGAATCATCTTTAACTGATCCAAATGGAAATAATGGAGCAAATGAAGGTGCTAGAGTTATTAGACTTCTTGGAGCAGGTGATCAAACAAAATTTAAACCTACTGATGCAGCTGATTCTTTATGTTATGGTACTGCTTATTCTAGAGGAGAAACTAAAGCTGGTACTGCAAAGGTAAGTAACTGTGAAGATATCAATTACAATGATAACTTTAACCCAGAACATAATCTAACAATAACAACTTCACCTGGTCAACGAAGCCATCTTAA
>Ga0209084_1003232_pt1 | contig 12096 bp, 11 predicted proteins | sample C_130820_MF_Meta_FD_187309 | JGI IMG/M metagenome (GOLD analysis project Ga0209084, IMG submission 187309) | Freshwater microbial communities from Lake Croche, Canada to study carbon cycling - C_130820_MF_MetaG (SPAdes) (version 2) | ecosystem: Environmental > Aquatic > Freshwater > Lake... | reverse complement strand
TTTATATACACTATAAACATATTTAAAGTGTTAATAGCATTTAATCTATATATAAATGTATAGTTTTGTTGTTGCCATATATTAATACTATATATAAACATTTATATAATCATTTTATACTTTTAATTATATAATGTTTATATGTTTTATTATTTTGTTTATAAGTTATTGGTCTATTATTTATATAGTATTTCTCATAACAATCACTACATAGATATAATATCATAGGCACCATTATATACTTGTCATCTATATATAATATTTCTCTATTTCTTAATATACAAAAACAATCTTTACAAATATTCATTATAATTTAAAATAGATACATATATATTTAAATGATTGTTAATCCCGATATTTTACAAGATGAGAGCAAAGATGACTTATCGCAACCATTCAACAGAAAAGTTATTTACTCCATATAGGAAACCAGTTGCGGGCGATGCGACGATTTGACAAGCATTTGTATTTGCTAATGTTGAATTATATACTGGTGAAAAACTATTAAGGGTGACATTTTGAATAGATGCGGTTGTTCCATTGACGAAATTAACATAACCAGACCCAAATGCGGTCACCGTAGCACCAATAACAGAAAAGAATAATATAATTTCTCCATTGAAATTACCATTTGTTGTTGCTGAAGTATAAATCCAAGTAGCGACATTTTGTGTTCCACCCGCGTGTGTAATTTGAAACGATAGATTATTTGTGGCGGCAGCATTACCAGCAACACCAGAAAATCTATATCTCCAAGTTGAGCCCACAATTTGTTCGTTTGCTAATGTATTAACTGACCCCATTGACCCCGCAACACCGGTCATAATAAAAGTTCCAGTAGTAGAGTTTGATAAATTAGTTGGCATAATGAATTTTGATAATGATAATCTGGAATTGGCAGCAACTGGAGCAGTAATAGTTGTTGATATAAATGGCACATTTTGTTGTAAGATTGCTAATCCTTGAATAAGTGTGTTTGCGACAGTGTTTCTTCCTATAGTTAATGCCGTTTGAGTAGCAGTTCCAATATTCATAGCAACAGCAGTAGCAGTATTAATTAGAGGGGTTAAAACAGATGTTGCTATAGTCAAACTTCCAGAAATTGACCCCGGAATGCTTATCACTTGTCCCGTTCTTCCTAATGTAATAGTTCCAGCATTAGTAATTCCTATATTTAAAGCAGTATTTAAAACACCACAATCTAATGAAGGAGCAGTTCCAGTTATTTGTATATTTGATGGTATTGTTAATATTTGTGTATTCCTTCCTAATGTAATCGTTCCAGCATTAGTAGTTCCTATACTTAAAGCAGCATTTAAAACTTCAGTGTCAAGTTGTGGAGATGATGATACGAATTGAATTTGTGATTGTATTCTTAATATTTGAGAAGTTCGTCCAATATTAATAGTCCCCGCATTGTTAGTCCCCAAAAATAAAGTTGAATTTAAAACAGCAACATCAAGTTGTGAAAGAGTTCCTCCTATTAGAGTTTGAGATGGTATTGTTAATGTATTCCCATTTTTTCCTAATGTTATACTGGAAGCATTAGTTGTCCCAATATTCATAGCAACAGCAGTAGCAGTATCTAAAGAAGGACTAACTAAACTTGTTCCAGTAATACTTGTCCCAGTTAAAGCACCAGTTAAAGTTCCACCCGCTAATGGTAAGTAAGTAGCACCCGCAGATGTTGTTGTTAAGTATGTTGAAGCATCTATTGTTCCATCTGCTTTTAAAAATTGTAATGATGTTCCACCACTCTTAACTATACTTGTTCCAGTAATGCTTGTCCCAGTTAAAGCACCAGTTAAAGTTCCGCCAACTAATGGTAAGTAAGTAGCACCCGCAGATGTTGTTGTTAGGTATGTGGAAGCATCTAAATCACCATTTGCTTTCAAAAATTGACTTGTTAGTCCAGATGGCACAGCATATTTCGTAGCGACAATACCTCCAGTGCCCGTAAATGTAGTTGTTGTTGTATTAGCAGTTTGATTTTGTGTTTTATTTTCTAAAGTGGTTATTCTTTGGTCGGTTTCTATAGTATTAGTAAAAAAAGAAATCATGATATTGTGCCCACTTCCAAATTGATTGGCACCAGCACCTCCACTATTACCAGAATATACAACTGGGACAGCAACCTTATTATTAATAGTTATTACGGGTGTCCCAGTAATATTATATTGTATATAACTACTGCTTAAATTTTGGTCTTGTATATATAACTCATTTAATGAAGAAATGAATTTGAAAAACACTTCAACATCCACATTATCACGGGTTAGATGTGATATATAAACCATAGTAGCAGTTGTATTTACTGCCGAATTAATAATTACCTCACCAGCGATTGGTGATGTATTAGTTGTTGAATTAGTATTATTATATAAATAAAAATTAGAATTTCCAGAATTAGCAGAAGATGTTAATACACTTCCATTTGCCATCAAATATTGAATGCTTGTTCCTCCATTTTTAACAAAACTATCACTATTATTTGTTGTTGAATTTATAATTGTTATGTTTGCCTTTTCGGCAGTTATATTACTATTGCCACCAGATACAGAATTAATTAATAAAATATCATTACTATCATCATCAGTAAAACGAATTCTGTCCCCATAACTAATATTCACTTGTGCGGTTGGTAGTGAAGCATCATAGACTTCTTGTAATGTTGGTGTGCCGCCTCCACCAGCGGGAGCCCAATATGTATTACCAACACCATCAGTTGTTAATACATCTAAATTAACACCATTATTTGGTGTTTGTAGATTGTATTCTTCATTATTTAATGTTGTTATAGTGAATGACCCCTTTGTGATACTATCTGTAATAACCACATCAGTTAAATCTGCTGATGAAGCATTGCCGAAAATGTCGCTCATTATAGATATATTTTATATATAATATATTTATTTTTATATGATAATATTATTATTAATAATTATTTTGTTGAAATATTAATATTTATTGTTAGATTTTGTAAATTATGAATTGTTATATTTTGTAAATATTTTTGATGTTTATCAGAACCCTTATGACGAGATATAGTTGTTTTACTAAGCAAACTACCACAACCGCAAAGAATGTTTTTTATACCACGGATTTCATCATAGTTTTTAATATATGCTTTTCTTTGTTCTTTAGTAGTGTGCGCATTATATGTGTTTAAACTTGGATTAAGTAAATTCTTATAATGCTGTTCCCTTATTTGTAATTCTTTTTTGCTTTCAAATTCATTAGTTTCTAATATTTCAAATTTCCAATTATCAAATCCTTGATTTTCTCTTATATATTTATATACTTTTGAATTAAATTTTTTTGAATTAGGATTTTTACAATTAGATTTATGTTTATATTTTCTTTCTTTCATATCAAAACTACTCCCAATATAAAACTCTCCAACACCATCACAATACAATTTATATATAAAACCAGTTCTACTCATATTTTATTTTTAAGTAAAAAAATATATTATATCAATTTTAATTTAAAACTTTTATTTTGATGAATATCCCTCAACTCGGGGTTTTAAATAACATTTAAAAGTTAATTCTATTTCAGCACCATTTAAATCTACGGTATTAAAATCGGTATCTAATACAATAATGTCAATCTGTTGAATGTTTTGTTTTCCAGCATATGATTTTAAATCCAATAATATATCATTTGGCACATATTGTATAACAGAACCAAAAGGAACACTATTAGGTATGACCGCTAAAATGGCAAGATTTCTTACAGCATTATATAGGAGGGCATTTGTCCCTTGAGCGAGTGTCCTTGAAGCGATATAATAATTCATACTTCCTTGTAAATTTGGTAATGTTGGGGCATTAATTATTGTTGCGGGTGATGATGGATATAAAGTATCCATTTGTAAATTAAAACCGATTAATTTTGCTAATGGAGATATATATATTTGTGTTAGTTGAGCGAATGTATATTTTGGTTTTTGAGTTATAGGGTCAAGTGTTATTGATAATGCCGATGGATTTCCTACAGCAGTTCCAACTCCAGATATCAAAGCAGCAATTATTGAATTTATATTATAATGTCCCAAAGGTAATCCAAAAGCACGAGCAACACCATTATATATAAAATTAAAATTATTATTGTTTATATTAATATTATATGTGGTGTTTGGTAAAGAAACACTTTTTAATGCTAACTCTTGGATTTCAATAGTTGAACCAATATTATAACTGAAGTTGCTTGATGAGAGACTTTCGGGAAGTCTATTCCTACTATTTATAATCGCTAATGTTGAATTCGCCATTTTATATATATAGTTTTTAATATTTATAATATATTATTTTTATAATATTTATAATTATATCTATTTGGTAATTAAAGTTTAGATATCAACACTTATATTCATTCTAAATATCTACACGACTATTTAAAAGCGTCGAGCGTGAGCTGGTGACATACTCCAAGTAGGTCGTAACAATAGTGGCAACTACTGGTGCGGTATCATAATTAAGTTCAAAGCGAAGAGAACGAGAAGCATTACACGGCACTTGAGATAAAGATAAGGCAGAGTTTCTTTCAAATGAATTAGCATAAATACCATCAGTCGCTAAAAATGTGCTATAGTTGGTATCTGCTTCTTTATCATCAGTTTTCATCTTGTCAAATGTAATAAGTGCTTGATGATATGCTAATAATGATGTATCAATTTTAACATTAGGAAACTGCATACTTCCTAACTGATACCACCATTGACCGGACAGATAAGCAGTAGCAAATTGGTCTGCGGTATAATTATTTAGTTGTGTTTGTGTTTGAACGACAGTGAGTGCTTCATTAAGTAATGCCACAGATTTATTTACATCAATATTTACTGCCGAATTGTTAGCGGATTGAGAGTTGGTAGATGTGAATAAGTCAAGGTATAGATACTCAAGCGAATTTTTAGCAGCATTAGCATTAACAGCAGCAACAGCACTATCCATAAGAGAGGTGCTCATAAGGTTGAAATAGCAATCAGTAATTTCATAAGAAGCAATAGTAGTAAAATTTACTCCAGTAGCATTTACAAAAGCACCGCGGGCACTTTCTAAATCAATTTCAACTCTTAAACCAGATGCCATAACAGCGGGGATTAATGGTTCGCCGAGTGGGTTGAAAAATCCGTGTAATAAATTAAGGGGGATTTGAAAATCTTTCTCCAAGACGGGCACATTTTGCCCGTCGGGGTCTCTATAAAATACAACATCCTCGTCATAACCCATCAAAGCACTGCCAATAGAAGAAAACCAATTAGCACTTTTATTGTATCTATCTCGCTTGACAGAAAATAAATTTTGTTTAATAGTATTGGTATAAGTTGTCCCCGAACGATGATAAATGCGGATATTTTTGATTAAATTTTGAATACTTCCAACACCAAAATTTGCTGCTAATTTAGTGCCCGAATTTCCAGTTGTAGTGACTTTAACTTTAAGATTAAGAGTGGAATTCACTGGGTCAATAAAATCGGTCCCGGTGTTCCACTGCGAAATCATCGTAGTGTCATTTTGATAGTTTCTATTTTGAAAATAGTTTCTTTTCATGACACGATTAGTAGCGATACTTGAACTGCTCGGCAGTGTGTAAGTAAGGTTATTTGCGAATAACACTTGGTTAGCGGCATCACTTGTATTTACTTTTAACTCTTCCATTGGACGATATTTATATATTATAAATATATTTATTTATAATATTATAATTTTATTTATTTTTGTATTAATTATATTTTATAATGTTATTTGTGCTTCAGTTATATTTAATGGTATTGTTTGTTTTTTATCTTTATTAAATGCTGTTTCTTTTGTTGGTATAAAATCTGTTTCAATATATTGTAATGTATCATTTACAATAGATAGGAATAATTTTTGTTTTCTTTTTTTAGTTGTTTTTGGTTTATCTGTTGTAGATTTTTTAACCATATATTTATTTTGATTATCCCTTCTTATATACATAATCCGTAAAGCAGTATTAATCTCGTCAATTTGTTTTTCATCAAAAGAAATCGTATAGGTTTTAGTCATTTTATTTTTATTTTTAATATAAAATTTATTCTTTTATATCAATTAATTTTTATTTTAGGTTAATATATAGATAAGATACCTATAAAATGATATCAAGGGTAAAAAGGGTAGATTTTTTCAAATTTCCAAAAATATATACGAAAATATTTTCAAAATATTTTAAATTTATTTTTGAAAATATTTTATAAATTTTTTTTGTATATTATATAATCTTTTAAAAAATCTACCCTTATTTTTATGATATCATTATTTACTATACTTTTACTATACTTTAGTGTATATATATATTCTTTTCTTATTTAATAAAAAAAATATACTACTATAATAAAATAATAATTGATATAAAAGAATAAATTTTATAATAAAAATATGTCTTTTACATTAGAACAAGCAATTAAGGGGTTAGATGATAGAAACAATGGATTTTCAACATATACACCAGATGAATATGACGAGATGGAAGATATAATTGAAATGAATAAAACAATTGATGAAATACAAGACAAAAAAACTTTATTAAAACAACAAGAGAAAGATTTAAAACAACAAAAGAAAGAATTAAAACAACAAGCAAAAGAAAAAGAACGAGAGCAAAAGCAACAAGAGAAAGAAAAACAACAAGAAGAAAAGCAACAAGAGAAAGAGAAAGAAAAAGAAGAAAAGCAACAAGCAAGAGATAAAAAGAAGAAAAATGCTGAAAGAGTAAAAGAACTATTAATAGATAGAGAATGTGCGGTTGAATATGTTAAATTATATTGTGATAATGTAAAGATTATCAACAAAAAACCTTTAATTGCTTATATGTGGGATGAAAAATCTAAATTGTGGTTAGAAGTAGATGAATTTAAAATATCACAACCTATTTATAATGTATTGTTAAAGTATTTTAAAGAATTATTATCTAAAGATGCTGATTTATTTTTACTTGTTAAAGAAGCATTAGGTTGTGACGATAAGTTAAGAAAAATTAAAAATCAAGTGTATAATATTATTGACAAGGATAATACCTTTGATATACTAAATTTAAATAAATCTACTTATGAACTGCCAATAAAAAATGGCAAAAAAATCAATTTGAAAACATTAGAAGTTGAAGACCGAAAAATTACAGATTATTTTTCATTTGAATTAAATGTTGATTTTATGGGAGTTAAATATGATTTAGAAACTGTTAATAAATTTATGGGTGAGGTATATAAAAAATATGATGATGAAAAAAAAGAATTAATAACTGACCTTGAATTGGTAGATTATCATAAACGATTTTTTGGGTATTGTTTAAGTGGAGATATTGGCGATAGAAGTCTTCATATTAATGTTGGTGTTGGTTGTAATGGTAAATCATCAATAGTAAATATATTTAAAAATATTACTGGTAATTTTACCAAACAATTAAGTCCTAATGTCATGATTAAAAAATCAACATCAACATTAACACCAGAATTAGAAGTGTTAAAAGATGCCAGACTTGCTTTAATGCCCGAAAGTGAAAAAGGAGACGAAATAAAATGTGGTTTTATTAAATCATTTACTGGTGGAGATGAAATAGATTGCCGACCATTATATAGGAAAAACATAACATTTAATTCACCAGCAAAAGCAATATTAAACACACAATTTGTCCCTAAAATTCCAGATGACAAAGCGATGTGGGATAGAATTAAAATTGTAATGTATCTTGCGGTGTTTGATAATACACTTGAAAATACAGCATATATTAAAAAATTACAAACAGAACATTTAAGCGATTTCTTCACTTATTTTTGTTATGGAGCACAAGAATATTTTAAAAGTGGATTTGGTAAATGTGATAGTATGAATAAAGCATTAGATGACTTTAAATCAAATTCAAATGTGGTTTTATGTTTTATAAAAGATAAGTATGAATATATACCATTAAGTCAATATTATACATTATCAAATGATGAAAAATCACCATATAGAATACCAAGAACTCAAATATACACAGATTTTACTAATTGGTGTGATGATGAAAATAATAAAGAATATAGAAACCTTACACGAAACGAATTTTATAAGGAAGTAAGAAAACATTTAGGAGAGTTAGAAAACAACGGAATATATAATTTTATATGTAAATACAAGCAACCAATAGAAAACAACACAGCAATAGTAAATAACACAACAAATAAAACAGCAATATTAAATTTTATATCTAAAAACACACAACAACCAACAAATAACACAGAAATAGTAAATCAAATAATATAAAAATAAAATGATATAAAGAAATATTTTTTAATATAAAAATATTTAATGAATGTAATATATGAAATTGACGAAGGTATTTATAATCAACCAGATTATAAAAAAACATCTATATATATTAAGGGACAGAAATGGTTTTATGATTTAACACATAAAGAAGGAAATTCACTTGACAAATCATTAATGGGATATATAGGAGGAGAACAAACTAAACATACGATAATTGTTGCTTATACACCAAATACAATTCAAGGGTATAAAAGTGATAATAGATTATATAGAAAAAAAGATGGGTCATCTGTTTATTTGTATAGTGTATTTAAAGATGAATTAAGTTTATATGAGTATATGAAAAATATGAATGTTGAAAATAGGTGCTTTTATGAGGTTATACTTGGTAAAACACAACAAAAAATAAAATTTGATATTGATATAGCAAAAGACAATTTAACAGATACTGAATTTAATAAAATTTTTAATGATGTTTTTAATGAATTAATAAGTGGTATTGTTTCAACTTTTAATGATTTAGATTTTGTATATGATTTAAATAATATAATGCTATTTACTTCACATAGTGAGAATAAAAAATCGGGTCATGTAATATTAGATAGAGTAAATGTTAATAGCAACAAACAAGCAGAAAAGTTTTATAAAGATGTCATGATATATTGCCCTAATTATAAACAATACATAGACCATAAAATATATAATTCAAATCAACAATTCCGTTTATATTTATCATCAAAGATAGGACAAAATAGAATTAAAAAATTTATGCCATCATTTGTATATAAAAATAAACTTTATAAGTATAAAATAGATTATATAGATTATCATAATAAATTACCTAATACAACAGATGAAGAAAAAGAATTTAGAAACAAATTTAAAGAAATTAAAATATTTATTGGTTCATTAATTAATTATATAGATTATCCTTGTATAAATATAGAATTAGAGCAAAAAGAGGCAACTATACACGAAAGAATAAATAATGAAAATATAGAAGGACTTATTAATGTAATTAATAGAGATTATAAAAATATATATAAATTTGATAAAATTACAACTGATGGGTCTATTTGTTTAAAAAGACTTATTCCTTCTTATTGTAATGTATGTAAAAGAATTCATCATAATATAGATAGTTTTATATATACAAAAGATAAACAATATTTTTTAAATTGTAGAAGGTCAAATATACCAACTTTATTAAATTATACTGAAACGATTAAAATTGATATTAAATTGAATTAATAAGGCATAGACCTATATTTAATATTCAATATAAGAAATATATAATGAATTCATTATATATTTTAACTAAATTAAGTTGCTTTTAAAGCATCCCTCTTTGCTTTCTTCTGTAATAAAATCCTTTCTTTATTATCATGATAATATTTCTTCATTTTTTCATTGTGTTCTTTTCTTTTTGCTTCAAGGTCAGCAGTTTTAGTATTAATAGAGTTGATTTGTTCTTCTATCGTCTTTCGTGGTCTCCCTCTAACAACCACTGGTGTTTGTATAGGTGATGATGGTGCCGTTTCGGTATCACTCATTATATTGTTTTTATTACCAAAATTTATGCTTTAAATCATTTTTAAAATAAAAAAATAAAAATGATTTTTAAAAAAAATTAGTCTGTATAAAAATATAAATATTATATAATAAATCAATTATGACTACACCAGCATTGAAAACAGCACAATGGCGAGCAAATCTTCGTAATAATCTTGGTGATGATGCTTACCTTCAAAGACAAAGAGATTTAAAAAGAGCATATAGAGCAAGGAAAAAGTTAGAGCAAGCACAAACACAACAAACAGCACAACAAGTCCAACAGCAAGAACAACAACAAATAACACAACAAGCAGAGCAAGCAATCCAAGAATTACAAGCACATCAAGCAAAAGTAAAAGAACAACAAGTAAAGCAACAACAGAAAGAAAAGCAAACATTACAAAAACTATTTGAATTAACACAACCGCAACAACCAAATCCACCACCAAGACCATCAACCCGACCATCAACTGAAGTTATTAAACAACTTCTAAATAAAAATAAAAAACCCAATCCCCCACCACCAGTTCCACCTAAACTTAAGAAATTACAATTGCTATTAAAGCAGTTGAATATTCAAAAAAGTGGTAAAAACGATTAATATAATTTAATTGATATAAAGAAATATTTTTTAATATAAAAATATTTTATACACTATGAATATATATAATATGACAAATGATGAACTTGTTGAAAAACTACCTTGTGTTAGTTTAGTCAATCCACTTAAAACAATAGATAAGAAGACAAATAAACAGAATATTGAAAAAATCAAACTTCTATATAAATACATTCATAATACTGATTTTCAACCAAAACATCTAATTTATCCCACTTGGTTGAAAGATATTAATAATGTTAAAAATAAAGTAAAGCAACATTCAACAACAGCAGAAACTGAAAGGTCATATTATACAGCGGTATTATCAACATTAAGCAGAATAGATAAAGAAAAATATAAATCACTTATTGATACATATAGAGCACTTCAAAATGCTACACAAAAAGATATATCCAAAGTAAGACAAACAAATCTCCAAACAATTGATGAAAAAAGAAATTGGATTGATTGGGATGATATATTAAAATATACTAATGATAACTGGACGAGCAAAGATAAATTAATAAAGGCATTATATACATGTATTCCTCCTCGTCGTTTAGAATATGGTAATCTTATATTAACAGATGATAATACATTTGATGATGACAAAAATTATTTGGTATTGATTGGTAATGAACCATATTTTATATTATTGAATAGGTATAAGACTTATAAAAAATATGGAACATATGTAATAAACTTACAAAATAAAGAAGTTGATGAACTTAAATATTTAAATTATAAAAGTTTATTAGATGCTATTAAGTTATATTTAAAAGAAAACATTATCAAAAATGGAGATTATTTATTTGGTAAAAAATATGAAAGTGATTTTGGTAAAGAATTAAATAAAGTATGGGAAGGAACAAATAAAAATATATCAGTTGATTTATTAAGGCATAGTTTCATTACTGATTTTGTAAAGAAAATTAGACATAGTAAAGTAAATGATGCTTTTCTAAAAAAATATAGTGATGTAATGGGACATAGCAGTCAAATGTTTTTACAATATAGGAGAATAGATGTAGAATAAAAAGAAGGGATAAAATATATGTAAATATACATATATATTAAATGGTAAATGGTAAATATAGATAGATACCTTATATTATATGTTGTCTAATTATAGTAGTATATTATTTTTTTTAGTAAATAAGAAAAGAATATATATATACACTAAAAGAAGGAATAAAGAGAATAAATGATATCATAAAAATAAGGGTAGATTTTTTAAAAGATTATATAATATACAAAAAAAAATTTCAAAAAAAATTTCAAAAAAAATTTAAAATATTTTAAAATATTTTTTGTATATATTTTTGGAAATTTGAAAAAATCTACCCTTATTTTTATGATATAAAAGATTATAAGGGTAAAACAGATAAGTGGGAATGGTGGTGATAATATATGTATAAAATACATATATTTGATATGGTAAAAGTTAAATATAGATAGATACCTTATATGATATGTTTTCTAATTATAGTATATATATTTTTTTTAGTAAATAAGAAAAGAATATATATATACACTAAAAGGAGAGAATAAAGAGAATAAAGAGAATAAATGATATCATAAAAATAAGGGTAGATTTTTTAAAAGATTATATAATATACAAAAATTTTTTCAAAAATTTTTTCAAAAATAAATTTATAAATTTATAAAATA
>Ga0209084_1003231_pt1 | contig 12099 bp, 20 predicted proteins | sample C_130820_MF_Meta_FD_187309 | JGI IMG/M metagenome (GOLD analysis project Ga0209084, IMG submission 187309) | Freshwater microbial communities from Lake Croche, Canada to study carbon cycling - C_130820_MF_MetaG (SPAdes) (version 2) | ecosystem: Environmental > Aquatic > Freshwater > Lake... | reverse complement strand
GAAAATAATAGGAAAAGGAATGCATCCCGAAAAACTACAACAAGGGTTGCTTGATGTTAAAAAATATCTATCGGAAAACAGTAATGATACCTATAGAGGACAAATTAGTATAATATATGGATTACCATTAGAAACAAAACAATCACTCAAGCAAACTGAGCATTGGCTTTTAAATAATTGGCACACTGAGAGTCTAATCACATGGGGATTGGACTTAACAGACAATGATATTGGTACAAGTCATTCAAAACTTTCATTAAACTATGGAAAATATGGTTATAAAAAAGTTTCAGGTCCATATAGCTTTAAACAATTCAAGCAATCATTTTATAGTACACCCGGAGAAAATGTTAAAAAAGACAATGATGATAAAGAAGATGACGTAGTTAATTGGGAAAATGATCACATGAATCTTGTGTATGCTATGGAGAATGCTAGAAATTTTAAATATAATTTTAATCTAATCGGTGGCTTTCAATTAGGACAAATCTTTATAAACAAAAATACCGGAGAATCCGCGACCATAGAAGAACGGCTTAAGATGGGCGGTACAGACATAGACGGGGCATATACAGATTTTCCAAAATTTATAACCAATTATGTTAATAAAAAATTAAGTATTTGATTCAGATTCAATCTTAGTTCTAATTTTTTTAAGTTCATCATATATTTTTGCGCCTAGCTTCTCGCTAGTTATTCTATGATGATGAAATGGGCCTGCGCCGTGAGCATGGAACGGATCCATCCAAATGTCCTCTTGGTCTAATGTAACAAATGGAATCTTTGTTCTGTAGTGAGTTTTGAATCCTTTTGTACCCAAGTTTGCTAAACGTCTGATGTGTTTAATATCAGTGGGATCAACCATAATTTTTGTTGGTTTATAAAAGGGAATCCAGTCTGTGCGTGGTTGCAATGTGGGAAGTTTTACTATGTTTTTAGTATCAGTGTAGGAAAATTCTGTTAATAGTGTGTCTACTAATATGCATCTATCACCAAATATAGCAATCAATTCTTTGGTAAATTGCTTAAACAAGTCAATATTTTGTCCAATAACTTCAGCTTGGTCAAAACATCTATGATGTTGAGTTTTAATTAATTCGTCTGCTAACCAACTAAACGGAGAGTTTGAGTTCTTTAGTAGCTTTATCATAGGAGGAACAATAGTAAATGCTTCATTACTAGTCACATATTTTGTGTATAATTCTGCGCTAAAGTTACATACTAATATATCATTGGGGCCAGCGTTTTCTTGGTAGAATTTAATATAAGGAAATTTTACAATTTCATGGTATATCCAATAATGATCTATTAATGGCGGACGGTGTCTGATAGAATACATTGTATCAAATACTCGGTTTGCAATTGAGTTTGGTGGGGTATAGTATGACAATAAACTAGGTGACCTAATTGGCAATTTACCTACATTAAAGTCCAGATCATATGGTCTATCATTGTAATAATATTTGTCTATGTCAAATTCGCGGCGAATTGGTGATATATCGACGGCATCCCAAACATCACACGATCCAAAAACAAAAATCTTAGATTTGGGTACAGTATTACTAGATAATTCCATGTCGTATTTATGTTATTTTAACATTACTATTAAAAAATGATAAATACTAGTTTAAGGAGATCCATCATGATGGATGAACAGATTTTTAATCAAATAATAGTTTTTGCCCGAGAATTTAAAGATAATATAAATAAAGTAGAAGTAGTACTGACCCCGGCAGAACTTTCAGAAAAATTTATATATTCAAATATCAATAATACCGGCGATTTATGGCAATCACTTTTTTTAATTGCAGATGAATTAAAATCAATATTAGAGTTATATGACAATTCGGAATCAGGATTTTTCTTAGCATTATCTGATGAGAAAAAAGAAGAAATATTTACATCAATGGTATACTTATTCCATAGCAAGCTGAACATATTAAACCGAATAAAAAATGTAATGTCGGATGGCATTAATAACACAAATTTTCCGGGCATGGAGGAAGATATAGAGATTACCGGCAGACTGACTCAATATTTAATTGATAATAATTTGTACACTGCCAGCGTCACCGCATAAATTATAGAGAACATTAAAAGGAGATAAATTATGTATTCAGTAACAATTACTCACACTAGACCAAACACCGACACCCTATGGTTTTGGCAAACAGACTTAGCTGATCATGTAACTTATCAAGCTAAATTAGATAGTTATTATAACGGGTATATTACTACATCCAAACGAGATAGTTCAGATGATGGATTAACCGTAACTAATATTAATTCGTCGGAAAATAGCGATATTTATTATGATTGCAAAAAAAGGGGAGATGCTGATCCGGAATTAATAAAATATTGGTTAGAGCGTGATAATTATAATTTTGATAATAATATTTTTAGATACATACAGTCTCTTGATTAATTAAATTTGAAAAACTTTGGTTAGTCAATTCACTCACTAATGTTTCAAAATCAGGGAACCCTTCAAATTTAGTCTGTAATATGATTCTATTTGAAGGGCCAGTACATTTGGAAGCATGATATACATCTGTGTTTACTATGTACACATCTCCTTCACTTACTCTTGATTCTTCAATATAATCTATTGATTCATAATCATCAATATCAACATGTCTAGTCAATGAGCCAGAATAGCCATAGTTTGCCAATGTCTCCTTACCTAACTTAGTGACAGTTTCTTCATCATACCATCTTAACCAATCATCCGGATTGCATTGTATTGCAATATTAAGTGCTGCTTTACATCTAGTGCCGTCTTTGTGAATTCGTAGTCCTCCTCCGGGAGCCATGACAAAACCTTTTTGTATATAACGCTGTTGTTCTTTCCAATACTGTACTTTTAATTCAGGATTGCTAAATATTTCTAGGTACTTCTTATTTAAGAATTCATCAAACTGCACGTGTCCATTATCTAAAGTATCCATTCTTTTTAGTATTTCTTCTCTAAAAAAAGAAATAGTCTCGGGTGGCAATTTGCCTAAATGATGATAATGGTTACTCATAATGTATTAATCTTTAATCATATTTAGCGAATAAATATCATTATGATGAAAACCCCAGCTAAAATAGATTTGACAGATATCAATATTGTTACATTGAAAAAGGCAAACGATCCTAATCTATTTGTATTTTGGGTATTAGGGAATCAATGTACATATTCTTGTAGCTATTGTCCTGAACGGTTTCATTCTGGTACCTTTAAATATCAACCCACTGAAAAAATACAAAAGTTATTAAAAACTCTCCCTCCTGCTGATGTAATGTTTAGCGGTGGTGAGGCAACATACCATCCAGACTTTGAAAAGATTGTTTTAGAGAAACCTGATCACATTAAACTAAGTGTAATCAGTAACGCATCTAGACCAATTGGTTTTTGGGAAAGAATAACAGAAAAACTACATTGCGTAATATTAACATTCCATTCAGAGTTTGCTAACCTGGATAGATTCTTGGCCACTGCTAATCTAGTATACAAGGAACACAAACGTTACGGTAGAGTTAATTTAACAATGATACCAGAAAAATGGGACTATTGTATAAATGTTTACAATACGTTAATTGAAAACAAAATCCCAGTCATAGCTAAACCATTAGTTGAAAACTTTGGGTCCGGCTCAACTGGATTATTATCCGGCTATACAAGTGAACAACTGAAATGGATTTCAGAAGTTAGTAGCGAAGGTGAAATAAATGATATCATGTTGCTAGATAAGGATAACAATGTCATTCATAATACTAGCGCACCAGAACTATTAAGTTCACATAATACTGACTTTAGAGAATGGGAATGTCATACCAATACTAGTAGAATGTACGTTGACATGGATGGCTCAATCTTTGATACCGTTTGTAAACAACGAACACAGACTGGAAGCATATACACCGAGTACACGTTGCCAACTGAACCAATGATATGTAAACAAAACTTCTGCTGGTGTCATTCTGATATCAATGCTAAAAAGATAAAGATAACTCCTATATGACAAATTACAAATTAACTGAAGCAGATTTGTTATTGAAAAACATGATGCTATTAGAAGAACACGCCAAGCCGCATTATCCGTCGACTAGCAAAATGTCAGTTACCGGCGGGCTAAAAGAATTAAATAGTGTTTGGTTAGCTAGAGATTGTAACCCTGTTGCAGGCACCCCTCTTCCTAAATTTCGCAGAGATGAAATATCATACTTAGCTGAAGCTGCTAAATTATTAAACAAAACGGTTGATGATATACATTATGCTTACTATGCAATATTGCCACCAGACAGTCAGATTTACCCGCATACTGATGTTGCTCCCTACTATCATTCTGTTAATAGATATCAAGTGTTTTTCAATCTATCGGAAGATAACATTGTCATTCAAGAAGGTAATCTTACAGAAAGCAATAGCGTAGTTTGGTTTGATGCGTCAAAATTACACGCCTTTAAGAATCTATCTAAGACAGATAGCTGGCGCTTTATTGTGTTTGATATTTATAAAGATTAATGTAGCAACGGCAAGAAGATTCTACACGGATCATATTCCCACCATTTTCCGCTTACGCTAGTTCCAAAGTCAAACGATTTAGGGTTGTGGTGGTGATTGTTGTGCCAGCCTTGTCCCCAAGCAAAGTATCCTAGAAACATATTATTTTGTGAGTTATCATCTAATTCAAAATTTCTGTATCCTATCAAACCTTTACTGTGACCGTATACGTTAACTAGATTATCCTGAATTACCCCAATCATTGCTACCAAACAAAATGCAGTTAGTGCTAATTGCCAATTTAACAATGCTATTACTAAGGGAACGCCCCACAACACTTTTAAATGATGATGATGGAACCAAACGTGGTTGGGCTTTCTTAATAAGTCCACTGCGTACTTAATGTTAACTGGGTTGTTTGCTTCCGTGACTTTATACTGCCACCCAATGAACGCATTAACCTTACCATATATAGGACTATGTATATCTTTTTCTTTATCGGAGTGCGGGTGATGATACCCTCTATGTAGTGCTACCCAGAATATGCTAGCACCTTGTCCAGACAATGTACCGAGGAATAATAAAATGTTTTCTTTCCATTTAGGCAATGTATGTGTTTTGTGACTGAATACTCTATGATATCCTACTGCTATACCTAATCCACATGCTAGTATCCACATTATAAAAGTAAACCAAAGATAGTATAGTGGTATTAGTCCCAAAACAAAACACGCAATAGTTATTGATCCTAATATTATTGCGGGTATAAATTGAAACCAAAAAGATTTAGATATGTTTTTCATATGCGGTGTTCTTGTTTAAGATAATAACATCTAATAATTGCGTCGGTGCTTAAAAAGCTACGATTGAATAATACTTCCCAATGATTAGTATAACTACATCTAGTTAAGCTAGGAACGAATAACTCATTCACATAAGAATATCGTTCATTTTGATATTTATCCCACAATGATCCTAGGGAATTAAGAGTATAAAACTTTAATCTTTTATTGTTTTCGTTGTGAAAAATAACCCGGTCTAGTAATAACATGATATCATCATACTTAATTCCCAAATATGATGTACAGTACCAAGCTGGATCCTCGTCACTTTCATAGAATGATATTACTGCTTTCAATTCATCATTGATGAAGTACCCATATGCGTGAAAATTATTTAAATTAGTTAAATATATTCCATTAAACATTTCAAAACTCAATGGATTTGTACTTTTTAATGTGCTTGTGTCCATTAATTCTTTTACAATAGTTTGATGCTCCGGTAATAATTTAATTATCATATTGATCTCCAAACAATTGTTTATTCAAATCTTCTATACAAATTCCATCTAAACTATATTCTAATCTTTTAGTGTGGCTACGATAAAGACTATTGTAGGCTTCTATGTTTAACCCCATAAGTTGTTCGTATCCATGTGTCTTTGTTTTTTCTATTAGCGCTGGCATCAATGATTTTAGTACTTGATTCTTTGTGCTTACACTAGATAACTTATGTGGTATCTTGTTACTAATAAGGTCTTGTATAACTGGTTCGTTTAAATAGTAGCCCATCATTTCGGGAGTATAACTAAACCATTCGTTGACTAATGGAATATCATATTTCATACTAAATCTAATTGCGCTGGCATCTTCGTTTTCTCTAAAGCAATAGTACCAATTATTATTTGTTTGTCGCAGTAGCATTTCACCACCCATTATAGCAGGCGCTTGTAATTTTAGTATATGATGATAGACAGTTAAGTACGCTATTTGTCTACAATGAATGGCTGAAGCAAACTCAAATGCTTGTCCGCTTTTATAGAAGTCAACTACATCAAATTCAATTACCTCTAAACTAAGTCCTAAATCTGTAGTTATTTTCTGTGCGATAATCAAGTCATTGATATTATAGTCGTTAGCAAACTTAATAAAAATTAGTCTAGGTTTAATTCCTATATCATTAAATGCCCTTACTACAATTTCGCTATCAGTTCCACCACTGAACAATATAATCAAATCTTTGCCAAAATCTTTGTATATTAAGTCAGCGGTACGATATTGTTCTTGTAGCCAATTGCTAGTTTTATAATAATCTAAGTCAACGGAACCCACATTTACTTTAAATTTGTCATGTGTGGTTCGTCTATAACCAAATGTTCTGTTATCTATACTATATGTAAGATGATTGTTATGTGTGAAATTCATACATCATCCTTGTATTCAGCTACATACTGCTCGGTGTAGTATACTTCTTTCTTGCCAATTGGTTTAAATTTTTTATAGATTGCTGGCCAGTTATTAAACAACCCAGATGTTTTACCAGAGGCACTTCGTACAAACCATTGGTAAATACTATCATTATAGTCATTACAAGTTATCCATCGTTTGTCGTACTTACTAGTTTCTTCTATAGCAGCAGGCAATATATAATGACCCATATAATATTTTGTTCTATGTTTTGGATTAACATATGCTCTGGTTATCATTAATGCTACATTAGTATCTAATTCATATTCATTCCATCCTGCAGAACATATGAATTCTCCATCTTCTTCTATAACAGAATACTTACCAAAATCTTCACGGTATCTTCCCTCTTCTAATATATAGAACAAGTTACCCGGAACATTACTATAATCCGGGTGATAGTTTTTAATAATAGTATTATCCGTTATTTGTTCTAAAGCTGATGTAAGTAAATTTACAGCTTGTTTGTTATTGGTCAAAGAATGGACAGAATGTATTATCATGTGAGTTATATTTAGCAGCTAAATAGCAGATGACTACAATTCCAACTTGGTACTACAAGAGAGCAAATTTGCCAATGGGCAATCAAATTATAAAAGAATTTCAAGATGCATTACCCGCTCTCTTACAGTCGTTAGGCCACAAAGAAAGAACTTACAATCAACTCCCGGATATAAATTTAGTTAAAGAGTTAGTCCCTTCATTATCAATTGCACTTAAAGAAATGAACCTGTATAATGTATGGCATAGAGTATCATTAGTAGCTGCTTGGCCATATAGACCGTTGCCAGTTCACAGAGACGGATCTGCAACAAAAATACGTGAGTATGCGTTAAATTTTCCTATATATGGGTGTGAGTATTCTGAGACTTCATTTTATGAGCAAAAAAAAGAATATTCTAATCTACCAGATATAATCCATCAGCGAGTTAATTTATCTGGGGCAGTTTTTTTAGAACCCAATACAAAAATAGAAAAGCAACTAGAAAAAGTAGATAGCGTAATAGTCTCAGAACCCACTTGGCTTAAAACCGGAGCATATCATAGTGTTAGTTCAACTAAGCCTAGAATGGCTGCGTCAGTTAGATTTGAGCCGGAACCGTTTGATTATTTAAATTCATTATAATCTAGGTCAGCTTGTATGTCTTGTCTGATAAAATCAGTTATACATACCTTGTGTTTGTTTTTATTAAAACCCCACATCCATATATCAGCAGGAATTAAATCATTCTCCAAACAATATTTATGTTGATGTTTTTTAGCATGTTCAGTAATATATGTTGCTTTGAAGTTTGGTAATATGACTTTAGCACCTTCAACTGCCAGGCAGTTAAAATAATTATAGCTGTATGAAGCACTTATTGGCATGGTTAATGTTTGTGCCAGGTTGTCCCCGAACACTATGCCTGCCCTCAAGCCCGCTAGCATGAATGATTTACTCAAGCTAAATGCTACTGCATCAAAAACACTATCACTTGTGTCTAGTGTATCCAATGTGGTTCCATAAAAAGCACAGTCTAAGAATATCTTAGTATTAACTTTTTTACAATGTTCTTTCAATGTCTCAAACCAGGGGGTGATACAGCCTTCGTGATTTGGCTGACTAACTATTACATAGCTATTGGGCTTTATGTTATCTATATCAGAGGGTGATATTGCTTTGTAATTATATGGTCTAAGTATAGTATGATAGAAGGCATAGTCTGTATCAAATGCATAAAAGGTATCTACTTTTTTATTCAGATATGCTACTTGATTTATGATAGCGTCATGTATACCATTGGATAATGCCCAGTCTCTTTTATTCTCACATCCCGTGAAATCACTAATCCAATCAACCCACAATCTTCTATATTCAATCAAATCATTTTGATTGCCTTTGTTTTTTAGTTCCATCTGAGATAATTTTTCTCGGACTTGAGAAGGACAAAAACTATAGACAGCCATGTTAATTATCTACTGCACCAACCAAATGCAATCGGGGTTCTGATGAACAATTCATAAAAGTATGAAAATGTCTAGTATCTGTCCAATATGCGGCGCCGGCGGGCATATGTTGTATTAGTCCCTTTTTAAAAACAAAGTAGCATTCTCTATTAGTTATTATAGGTATATGTATTCTGGGTGATGAGTCCTGATGCATACTATAGCAAGTATTTGGGCCCACCCACAAAAATCTAGTACGAATTAATTTGTATTTGTTGATTATTTCTTCAAAAACAGTTCCTTTGTACAAAGGATTTAATTCAGAATAAGATTTTTCATTACAATAGTTTTTGCCGGTCGATTCAAGCCATATATCTATACCTTCAGAGCCGATGCGATACTGCAATCCTGATTGCTTCTTATTTGGTATATCCAACCAAACAATATCATTATTAAGTTTATTAAATTCAGTTAATACCAATTCGCTGTCGATTGTGTCAATTGTTTTTATCATATATCAAAATACCAAATAGTAGAATTATATTCTGCGGTGCGAGTGAGTTGTACACGTTGATTTAAAATAGTTTGTAGAAATTTAATATTCATATAAACATCGGGAAATCTATTTAAATCTCCCATATTAAAATCATGTCCGGCTATTTTACCTCCGGACTTAATTTTAGGCAACCAATAATCTATCCATTCTTTATCAGATGGATTTGTATGTGCTGCGTCTAAAAATAAAAAATCAATTTGTTGATTCCAATTTAACATATCCGTTGGATCGGATGCTTGTATTGTTGTGATATTTATGCAATCTTTAGTATTTTGCAAGAATGTATCAAGCGAACAGATTGTCCCATTAATTGGTTTGTTAGGATATCTGTTATCATATGATGCTTCACTAACTTCCCAATTATTCCACTTGTCTACACAATACAATTTTCCCAATGGGATACTATGACTTATTTCCCAACTACTACGACCCAAAAATGATCCAATTTCTACCCCAATACAAGTTTTTGAATTGTATTCGGTAAACAATTCCCGCAATATATGACATTCTTTTTCCGTCATGTAACCGGGTATTGTGTTCATTTAGTGCCAATCATCATATATCTAGTAAAGCTAAAATTTGGATAAGCAAAATCCATCGTACCAGTATAGTTGTATTCACTTAATGGATAATAATTAATAAAACTCTCAAGTGATTCAGTATGTACAGTATGCTCATCATCGTGTATCATATTATTTCCCTGTATGATTACTCGCATACCCTTAGGAAGATTGTTAAACCAATCCATAGTATGAAAATGTTCTGACGCAGTATTAATTATTAAATCACAATTGCCTTTTAAGGGAGCAATAGGTTTAGAGCAATCTTCTGTAAATGCTCCAAATCTTTTTTGAAATTTCCAATTCTCATTAATCATGTTTGCGATATCCTCGCAGCTAGGATCTAAATCAAAACTTTCAATATGATTTACTTTAAATATACCTCTGCTGAATAATAAAAACGCTGTTGTAGCATACCATCCGCCATATATGTGAGTAGTATCACTGACCCAATTTAACTTTTCTAATTCTTTACATAGCCAAATCTTACTTTCAATCTGACTATTCGTGAATGCGTCATTATTAAATACTATATGTGGCATAAACTTTATCTACAAGTTTTTGTTGTGAGAAATACAAATCAGTATCCCGATGTGTAAACTGATACAAATTTTCGCATTTAATCACGTTATCGGTTTTGTTAGATAACAAATATTCACATATATTTTCTATATTTTTTAATGCAATATTAAACCATTCTAAACTCTTATCTCTGTTATACCCTGACTTACCAAACAAATATATCCAACTTTCAGCTATTTGTGCTAGGTCTTGCCTTAAGATAAAAGTATGAGTGTTCTGTAATAAGAAGGGCTCAAACGTTCTATGATTCAACACTACAAAATTATTTAAATTATCGTTGACATATTTACTATCAAATTTGGTCTGTTTAGTATAATTATTATATGCTTCGTGGATCAGGGGCTTTTGAAAAACTCCTGATTTATCTACAATAGAACGTTGAAATGGCTCATCAGCAAATTCTTTTCCTAAATGTTCTGCCATGTCGATACAATATCTAGTGGCGCCCGATCTAGGAAAAGCTGTTACAATCATTTATATCGGCATTTCTTCATAATCCTCTTTACCACATCCGCATTCAGGGCAAACATGGTCATCAGGAAGTTGTTCCCACTTACCTTCTACATTTTCATCGTGGACATGTCCACATACTACGCAAACGTGATCCATTATAGTTTCTCCAATACTTGTTGATATGCCGCTGCATGACGTTGTTCAACTTTAGCCAATGCTGCAAAACGTTTTTGAGCCTTAGTCAATAGTTCTTTGAATTGCGCTGCATGTTCTTTTGATTCAGCAATTTGCATATTTGCTTCGTTAGCAAAAACTAAATCACCTTCAAATTCAGCAGTTTCTTTAAAGTCTGGATACATAATTTCAAATTCATATGTTTCCCCTTTAATAGCCATTTCTAAACATTCTTTAGTAGTTGGCTTCTTAATCATCAATTCTAAATGACCCCATGCGTGTAGAATTTCTTGATCTGCTGTGTGTTCAAAATGTTTAGCGATTTCCTCGTGACCTTCTTCACGGGCGATCTTTGCGAAATAGCGATATTTGGTGTGTGCTTGTGACTCACCTGCAAACGCATCTGCTAGGTTTTGCATTGTTTGTGACATAATTTCTCCTTGTGTGTCTATGAGTATAGCATACTCGAAATTATTTATCTACACAAATGGGTCAATCTTCTTTTTACGCAATTTTAGTTGCTCTCTGTACCAAGCTACTGCTGCGTCACGATCTTGTTTGGCGAGTTCTTCTGTTTTTTTATTGCGGATATGTTTAATGGTAAAGAATATACCAATCATAATCAATAGTAGAAGTAACTCCACATTAATCTTCTTTTATATACAACCCATTACTACGTTTATCTCTAGGGTGATCTATGTCTTGGTCAAACTTTCGTTCTTTGAGTGTTTTTTCACCAAATACTTTTTCGCTGTGGCATATTAAACATTTTGGATTACCACAATCTAATGCATGATGTTTTGCTAGTCTATGTGGTTCTTTAATAAATTTTGTATGACCCATATGCCCCATTTCTTTAACAATTTTCAATTGTTTGTTGATGGCATTGTCATCCTTAAGCAAGCGTCTGCTGTGCTTAAGTTTATCAGCTTCCGTACTCATTTTAGTGCTTCTTTCTGTAATCTTCTACTGCGGCTTTGATGGCATCTTCGGCGAGTATGGAGCAGTGGATTTTAACTGGGGGGAGGGCGAGGTGTTCGGCGATGGTAGAGTTTTTGAGGGTTGCAGCTTCATCCAATGTTTTACCCTTGACCCACTCTGTGACAAGACTTG
>Ga0209084_1003229_pt1 | contig 12102 bp, 9 predicted proteins | sample C_130820_MF_Meta_FD_187309 | JGI IMG/M metagenome (GOLD analysis project Ga0209084, IMG submission 187309) | Freshwater microbial communities from Lake Croche, Canada to study carbon cycling - C_130820_MF_MetaG (SPAdes) (version 2) | ecosystem: Environmental > Aquatic > Freshwater > Lake | place... | reverse complement strand
AAAGGACCCCCGATGAGCGCTGTGATTCTTGATGGCAAGGCAACCGCTGCTGCGGTCAAAGAACAACTGCGACTTCGGGTTGAAGTCCTGAAAACTAAGGGTGTTTTTCCCGGTCTTGGCACTATTTTGGTCGGCGATGATCCAGGTTCACATGCCTATGTTGGCGGCAAACATAAAGATTGTGCAGAAGTCGGCATCACTTCTATCCGCGTTGACTTACCAGCGAATGCTAGCCAGGCTGATGTGCTTGATGCAATCGATAGGTTGAATGCCGATCCGGCTTGCACCGGCTACATAGTTCAGTTGCCACTTCCTCGCGGATTGGATGCCAACGCTGCACTTGAACTAATGGATCCGAACAAAGATGCAGATGGCTTGCATCCCATGAACTTAGGTCGACTTGTGCTGGGCGAACCGGCGCCGCTTCCTTGCACCCCACGAGGCATCGTTGAATTATTGCGCGCTTACGATGTTGCGATTGATGGCGCTGAAGTTGTTGTTGTTGGCCGGGGAGTAACTGTTGGTCGTCCACTTGGTCTGTTGTTAACTCGTCGGTCCGAGAATGCGACTGTAACTCTGTGCCACACCGGCACCAAAGATTTAGTCTCACATTTGAAACGTGCTGACATCGTGGTTGCTGCTGCCGGGGTGCCACACTTCATTACTGCAGACATGATAAAGCCTGGCGCAGCGCTATTAGATGTTGGAATTACTCGCACAGATGCGGGACTACTGGGCGACATTCATCCAGATGCAGCTGTGATTGCTGGCTACTTAGCGCCAATGCCTGGCGGCACCGGACCAATGACTCGAGCCATGTTGTTAGCAAACGTTGTCGATACCGCTGAAAAACAACTAAATTAACTCAACCGGTATTTCGAAGACCGGTAGCAATTCCGTTAACGGTAACACTGAGCGCGCGACGAAGAGCAGCATCAGGTTCTTGACCAGAAGCACGAACTTCACGCACGCGCTGTAAGAAACTTACCTGCAGGTAGTGCAGTGGCAACAAGTACTTGTCGCGAATCAGAAGGGTCCGGGCAAGCGACTCACTATTTTCAAGCGCAGTTGCTTCGCCAGTAAGATTCAAAACCTCTTGTTGGGTCAACTCAAATTCAGCCTTAACTACATCGAACAGATGCTGCAGTTCAGTTGGCACAAGTTCTTTAACATAACTTGCGGCAACGTCCATGTCAGTCTTTGCCAAAGTCATTTCAACATTCGAGATGAAGTTTGAGAAGAAGTTCCACTCTTTCAACATGGCTGCCAGTGCATCGCCATGACCAGCTTCGCGAGCTGCTTTCAGCCCACTGCCAACGCCGAACCAGCCAGGCACAATCTGCCTGGACTGAGTCCAGCCAAACACCCAAGGAATAGCGCGAAGACCAGAAATGCCTGACGAAGTATCTGGGCGTCGTGCCGGGCGCGAACCCATGTGCACATCGGCCAATTCACCAACTGGAGTGGAAGAAGCAAAGTAGGCAGGCAAATCAGGATCTTGAACCAGCGAACGATACTTGCTCATGGCCGAGCCAGAAGCTAGGTTCATGACTTCATCCCATTGCGTCAATTTATCTTTTGGCACGATGGAATTTTGGTGAAGTACAGAGGCTTCAAGAGTTGCGGCCAGAGTTAGGGCAAGATTTTCGCGAGCCAATGGCGGCAGTAGATACTTATCCGAAATCACTTCGCCTTGTTCAGTGAGCTTGATCTCGCCATCAAGAACTCCCCATGGCTGAGCCATGATTGCCTCAAATGTTGGGCCACCCCCACGGCCAACAGTTCCGCCACGACCATGGAATAGACGTAAGCGCACGCCGTATTTGTTTGCGACATCGCGCAGACGACGCTGGGCTAGGTGAATCTGCCACTGCGAAGTCAAAATACCAGCATCTTTATTTGAGTCGGAGTAACCCAACATCACTTCTTGAACATTGCCACGTAGTCGAACATATTCGCGGTATGGCGCGGTGCTTAGCAGATCTTCCAAAATTCGATCTGCCGCAAGTAGTTCATCAACAGTTTCCAATAGTGGAACGAAATCTACGCGGGCTACTTCATTAACTAAATCAACCAGACCAGCTTCACGACCAACAATTACAGCAGCGAGCAAATCGTCGGCTCCACGCGTCATGGAAACAATTGCTGTTTGGCAAACTTCATGACCAAATCGGTTTTGGCCTTCACGGATTTCTGTGTAGGCAGCAAAAGTTGGCTGGGCATCTCCTGTAAGTTCAAGATTGCTCTGGCCAAGGATGCGATTTTGGGCTAATTCGTTGCGCAAAAAATCTAATCGCTGCGCCACATCAAATTCTAGGTAGTTAGCACGTGAGCCAACCAATTGTGCAACTGTGTCTTGATATTTCTCGGCATGTTCACGAACGTCAAGTCCGGCTAAGTGTAAACCGATCGCGCTAGCAACAATCATCGCGCGATCGAGAACTCTTAGCGCGACGCCTTCAGTGCCCAGAGTCACTAAGGATTCACGAACAGCATTCAGGTCAGCTAAGAATTCAGCAGTTTCACCGTAAGCACCATCCGGAACAACTTCCGCCGGCGAAGCCTCTTGTGTGTTAAACAATTTTTGGCGGATTGCAATCAGTGCAAGGCGCCATGGTTCTTCAGCGTTCATGCGGACATAGCGTTCATCTAAATCAGCAAGGGGTTGCACCGACTTGGCTAGGAATTCTTCGATGTGCGCCTCGTCGCCAGCAACCGTGCGACTGATTGATAGATCTTCAATTACCCGATCCATCAACGGAATCAAGTTACTGATCGCGTGTGAACGCTGCATGATGAAAACACTGCGAGTTACTTCGGCAGTTACGAATGGGTTGCCATCGCGGTCGCCACCAATCCAAGAACCCATAGTTAGAGGTGTTGCGCCGACTGGAAGCGCGACTCCGAGCTGTTCAAGAGCGCTATCTAAATCTTCAAGAACGTGTCCAAGTGGACCGCGGGCGATCTCGTCCAAGTAGTACAGGGCATTACGTGCTTCATCAAGAACTTCAGGGCGTTGAATGCGCAACTCATCTGTCTGATACAGCAGGTCGACTAGTTCTCCGAGACGATCGCGTAACCGGGGGTGGCCAGGTGAATACAAAAAGTCTGCGATACGACGAAGTTTGCTCAAAACACTTCGGCGTGCGGCTTCCGTCGGATGCGCAGTGAAAACTGGGCGAACATTTAGTCGGGATACTGCTTCTGAAACTTCATCTGCCGAAATACCGGCTGCTTTTATATGGGCGGCGGTGCGAGCTAATACTCCCCCACTGGCTTTGCGGTCTTGGGCTAGTGCCCGTCCTCGGTGTACCTGTTCAGCAATGTTTGCGAGGTTAAAATACGTAGAGAATGCGCGGGCCAAGTCGATAGCTGTAGCCAAATCAACATCAGAAAGTTGGGCTGCAACTTGATGTGCGTCGACTCGGGATGCAGCGCGTACCCGCTCGACTAAATCCAATAATTCTTGGCCTTTATGTCGGGTAATAGTCTCCCCGAGAAGTTCACCGAGGAGGCGGATATCGGAACGGAGTGCGGCATCGTCAACCACCGTCCCAGCGGCGTTGATAGGCATATGCCTTAGCCTACCGAATCCAAGGAAATGATTCACCTGCCCTCATTTCACTAGCGAGGCACAATGCTGATAACCTTAATTTCGCGCGCCGCTAGCTCAATCGGCAGAGCAACTGACTCTTAATCAGTGGGTTCGGGGTTCAAGTCCCTGGCGGCGCACTCTAGGGTTTAGCCCAGCTGGCGAAAATTCTGCCAGCATTCCCGGCCCTTAGTCTTCAACGATCTCGAATTCATCCAGAACCGATTGTGCGCTGTCACTGGAAATCTCCCGAACAACCTGCGTAATCTCAACTGGATCTTCCGGCGTTGGCCCTTGCACATCCAAACTGCGAATCTTTTTGGCTGTGCGAATTGCCGTGTTCTGGGCAGTACCAATTAAATCATCGTATGAAGTGATGGTCGATTTCAATGCGCGTCCAAGCTTGTTGATTTTGTCATAAAGCTTGGTGATGTCATCCAAAAACTTTTCAGCCAGAGTATGTATTTCATTAGCATTCTGCGAGACCTTCTCGCGACTGAATAAATAGCCAACAGTGCGAAGCAGCGCCATCATGTTGGTCGGGGTAGCAACTGTCACTCGTTGACTGAATGCGTAATCAAGCAGTGTGTCATCAATACGAAGTGCATCAGCCAAAATTGATTCAATTGGCGCAAAAAGGATAACGAAATCTGGTGAAGATCCCTGCTGGGCATATCCACGCTCGGCTAATTTCTTAATGTGGTCCTTGAGAGCCTTTGCGTGTTCCTTGAGCAAGATATCGCGTTGTGTCTCATCTTCGATCGCATAAGCCTGATAAAAATTTTCAAACGGAAATTTGGAATCAATATAAAGAACACTCGCACCAGGCATCGCAATCGTTACATCTGGTCGACCATTTCCCTCACCAGTTGTGGACTTTTGCACTGTGTAATGCTGACCTTCGATTAAGCCGGCATTTTCAAGTAACTTCTCTAACTGGGCTTCGCCGAACTTACCCCGAGCTTGTGAACTATTGAGTACTCGAGCAATCGTAGAAGTTTGGGTAACCAATGCGCTGTTGTTCTCATTCATGGTTCGAATCTGTGTGCGCAAGCCTTCTTCGGCTTCAGAGCGACGCCGATCAGCCTCAGTAGCTGAATTTGTGATTGCGAGCACCCCAGCTTTCAATGCAGAAAGCTCTGTCTGCAAAGCAATGGTTGCCTCAGTTTTACCGCGTTCCTGCTCTAGCTGAACTGAGAACTGTTGAACTTGCGCTTGGGCGATTGTGAGTTCGGTTTGAATAGCGCTCAACTGGCCAGTATCAACTGTGCCAGTTGCTTTTCGGCCACGACCAATTACGAAACCGAGTCCCACCCCAACAAAAAGGGCTAAAAACACATAAATAAACGCGGAAGAAATTGTCATGCCCCTATGTTGGCAGATTAGTACGACAAAACCTGTCACTGTTTACCCCGTTTCTGACGTAGCCAGTAGGTAGCCTGTTCTTAACTGATGAGTGTTTGAAAGTGATGAGTGTTTAATGCGAGTTCGAATAGCCACCTGCGTAACGATTGCCTTTGCAGTTTTAAGTTTTGGAATGATTCAAACATCCAATGCAACTTCTACTACGAGCGCCGCTTTTCTATTAAGCAAATTAAAAGTGTCTGGCGAACATGCAACTGGATACAACCGCGATCTCTTCAAACTGTGGGTGGATGCAAACCACGACGGATGCAACACTCGCGAAGAGGTCTTACTGGCCGAAGCCACAAAACATCCATCTGCAAACTCAAATTGCACGATTTCTGGTGGAAGTTGGAAGTCTGTTTACGACAACACCACGTTCACTAGTGCTCGCTCACTCGACATTGATCACATGGTTCCACTATCGGAGGCGTGGCAGTCTGGCGCCTACCGCTGGGATGCAGATACTCGAGAACGTTACGCAAACGATCTTGGCTACTCGCGTTCGTTGATTGCAGTTTCAGCAACATCAAACCGCGCTAAGGGCGATAAGGATCCATACTTATGGATGCCACCTAGTCGAAGCTATTGGTGTCAGTATGTTGGTGATTGGATTGCAATTAAATACCGATGGGGTCTAACAATCGACTCGAATGAGAAACGCGACTTGCAAACAAAAGTTACCTCATGTGGCGCTCGCACCCACACCATAAAACCTGCTCTAGCTGTGCGCCACTTCAGTTCAAGCACTGACACCAGTGGCTCAGGTTCAACTAACGGCGACACTTCAGGAACTACCGGCAGTGGTTCAAATTCCAAAACTGACCCGCGCTATAGCTCATGCAAGCAAGCAAAGGCCGCGGGTTACGGACCTTACTATCGTGGTCGCGATTCTGAATATTCTTGGTACCGCGATGGCGATGGCGATGGCATCGCTTGTGAGTAATTTGTGCCCCGGAGTTCTACACTAAATTCAATAAGTTAAGAGGGGTAGCACATGTCCGAGCTCGTATTTTTTACCGGCACGATGGACTGCGGTAAATCAACACTTGCAGCTCAGGTGAATCACACCCATAAATCGGCTGGACGTAGCGGCTTGGTATTCACTCGAAACGATCGGGCTGGAAGCGGAATTCTTTCGAGTCGCTTAGGTCTAGAAGTTCAAGCAATTGAAGTCACGAATGAAACAAACTTTTTTGATATTTGTTTGGAGCAGTTGCAAACAGACGAAGGCTTGGATTACCTAGTTTGTGACGAGACGCAGTTCTACACTCGCGAGCACATAAATCAACTTGCGCATGTTGTTGACGATTTAGACATTGATGTTTTTGCGTTCGGGATTGCCAGTGACTTTCGAACCGACTTATTCCCTGGCTCTTCCAGGCTATTTGAATTAGCCGACCGCATTCAGATTCTGCAGGTAGAAGCACTTTGCTGGTGCGGGCGTAAAGCTACCCACAATGCGCGGACTGTGAATGGACGAATGATTACCGAAGGCGATCAAGTGCTACCAGGAGATACTGGCGAGAACTCGGCTGAAGTTATTGGTTACGAAGTTTTGTGTCGCCGCCATCACATGGCTGGGATGACCATCAACCATCCAGAGAATTAATCGTCAGACTTTTTGCTTCGAGACTTCATGGCGATGCCGAAGAATGCCAAGACGCCAGCGCTAACAGCGGCAATGCGCTCGGCGCGAGGTTGACCTTCTGCATCTACAAAGAAACTAGTTACTTTTTCAATCCCGCGGTTTGCTACGTTGCTCGGGCGGACATATTCCTGCAAATCATCAACTGACTTAGTCAAACGCTCGCGGGTTTGCTGTAATTCACGCGCAATGTCGTCAGAGGAATTTTCGGCCATGAGTTAAGCCTACCGATGCATGCCACTCAAATAACCCCGATAAAGTGCAGTTTTTTCATTTCTACCTTAAAATCGTAATTGCAAAGAGTTCGCAATAAGGACAGAAAATGGCATTAACAATGAATAACGAAGAAACCGCGGGCCGCATCCGATTGCGCGACCGGTTAACCCGTGACGAGTGGCGCCGCATGGCATTGATGTTTGGCATCATTGCGTTTCTACACATCGCTGGCATAGTCCTGATGTTCGCTGCGACTCGCGGACATTACCAACTCAGCGATGGAACTATGTTCGGTTGGGGTACTGCGGTTCTGGCCTACACACTTGGCATGCGCCATGCATTTGATGCTGATCACATTTCAGCGATCGATAACACCACTCGTAAATTAATGAGCGAGGGTCAACGCCCACTTGCAGTCGGTTTCTTCTTCTCGCTCGGTCATTCATCTGTCGTTGCAGTGTTGGCACTGCTGCTTAATTTTGGTTTGAAGTCAATTGGTGGGCAGCTCAAGGACGGTAACTCGTCGTTGCATCACTACACAGGTCTTGTTGGTACAACAATCAGTGGCATTTTCCTTCTGCTTATCGCGGCACTAAACCTCGTAGTAATGCTTTCTATCGTCAAAGTTTTCGTCGCTATGCGTCGCGGAGAATACAACGAAGACGAATTAGAAAAGCATCTTGATTCTCGCGGATTCCTAATGCGCTTCTTCGGCCCAATCGCTCGTCGCATCGACAAGAGCTGGAAGATGTATCCGCTTGGCATTCTCTTCGGTTTGGGTTTTGATACGGCAACCGAAATTGGACTACTTGTTCTGGCAGGTTCATCTGTTGTTGCAGGCTTGCCATGGTGGGCAATTATCAGCCTTCCTTGCTTCTTTGCTGGCGGCATGAGTTTGCTAGACACGATCGACGGATCTTTCATGAACTTCGCTTACGGCTGGGCCTTCTCGAAACCAGTTCGTAAGGTGTACTACAACATCATCATCACGGGGCTATCTGTTGGTGTGGCGCTATTCATCGGAGGCATGGAAGTAGCGCAGGTTATTTCTGGGCAACTCAACCTAAGTGGCGGATTCTGGAATTACGCAAACCAATTCAACCTAAATCAAGCTGGCTACATAATCGTTGCAGCCTTCGCGATTGTGTGGCTGATTGCAATTGCAGTCTGGCGCTACGGCCGCATTGAAGATCGCTGGCATAAAAAAGCACACGCAGCTCAACTTGCTCGTGGTGAACAAAGCGACCACGTGGCTGCCGGAATTGAACTTGGGCCAATTGGAAAACCATTCACAATTGACTAGTGTTGCGGACTAATTGTGTCCCCAAGTAACTAAACAACTAAAAGACATCAGAGCGCGTGATGCGTAGGCTCTAGTGCATGCCGCTACCGAAAACCAAACAAAAATGGGTCACACGTAATTTGATCGTGCTCAGCCTGGTCTCACTTACCCAAGATGCTGCCAGCGACTTGATGTACCCACTTATGCCACTGTTCCTAACTGGGGTGCTAGCAGCACCAGCGATCGTATTGGGCATTGTTGAAGGCGCAGCCGAACTAACGGCTGGAGTCTCAAAATACTTTGCTGGAAAAGCTTCAGATCGAATTGGCAGCAAAGTGCTCATCACAACCGGTTACGCCTTTGCCGGCATTGGCAAACTTTTGGTGGCCAGTGCAGTGGTATGGCCAATGGTGCTATTTGGTCGAATGATTGACCGAGTAGGCAAAGGTATTCGTTCCGCGCCGCGTGATGCGCTTATAACCAAGTCGGTCGAGCCGAGCCATTATGCGCGAGCATTTGGTTTTCATCGAAGCGCCGATACCTTTGGCGCAGTTATCGGGCCGATAATCGCTCTTGTTGGATTAGCAGTTTTAGATAACAACATCCGAGCCGTGATGTGGTGGGCAGTCATCCCCGCAGTACTTTCTGTAATTTTCACATTCTTCGTTAAGGATGTGAAAATAAAAGAATCAAAAGAGACCGTAAGCGGTGCCAAGGAAAAGCTTGATCCGCTACCGCGACCGTTCTGGGTTGCGGTAATTCCATTTGTAATTTTTGCCTTAACAAATTTGCCAGACACCTTGTTGTTACTGCGACTCTCTCAAATTGGTACATCCATGACCAACGTGGTGCTTGCATACATTGGCTTCAACTTGGTCTATACCTTTGCTGCTTACCCGGCTGGCATTATTGCCGACCGATTGTCGGCAACTACGGTTTACGCAATCGGGCTGGCAGCTTTTGCAATAACTTTCATTGCTATCGGCCAACTCGATAAGCCATCACCGGCTATGTACATCGCCGTTGCGCTTTACGGATTCTTTCCTGCCCTAACGGATGGAATTGGCAAAGCCGTGGTCTCGCACACTGTGCCAAAAAGCATGCATGGCCGCGCGCAAGGCGTATTTCAGTCACTTTCAGGTGGGTCAATATTGATTGCTGGTATCTGGGCTGGCCTGCTTTGGTCTAGAGGATCAGGGCATGGATCGCTTCCAATGACCATCGCCGGCGGGCTTGCTGGAATAGGTGCGATTACTCTGCTGATTCTGCGTAGCACCCGCCCGTTGGAAACACACTAAGAAATCTGACACAATAGAGACTGCGTGCGGGAGTGGCGGAATTGGCAGACGCACTAGACTTAGGATCTAGCGCCTTCGGGTGTAGGGGTTCAAGTCCCCTCTCCCGCACCACAGTTTTAAAGTTAAATTAATTCACTGTAAATTTTGAAGTCGTCTGATAGAAAACTTTATTTCCAAGTTTGTCTATAACTGAGATCCAAAGCGTGTACTCACCTGCTGGTGCAAAACTATTTAGCATTATTTGCTGCAGGTACTTTCCATCCTTTTCATCGCCACTTGTTCGATCAATTGCATACGCACCATAGTCAATATAGGCACGGCCTTCGGTGTTAGCGAAACCATATCCATCTAATGCAACCCATGCGATAACACCCTGCACACCCGTTTCATCCGTTACGTCGTACGTGATGTCTAAAGTCTCACCATAGGAAAGTGTTGCCGAAGATAATTCAATGTTCGTGACAACAGGAGCGCTGGAATCAGAAGATCCGCCAGTAACTCGAAATGGTATAGACGAAGACTCAGCCATATGTCCGAACACATCAGTTGCATCAAAAAATGCCGTGTACTCCGTGTTCACTGCATCGCTAGGAACTTTGCAGGTTGCCGAGAAAACAGAACCTTGTGCTGTTCGTGATCCACGTGTACCCATCAAGCCAAAGCCACACCAGGTGGTAACCCAGCCACTCGGGCCACCAATTTTTACCGAACTACTATCAATGAGCGAATCATCTTTTACAGTCCAGACGAAAGTTAATGCAGAGCCGGCTGTAATGGTTTGAGTCATACTCATGTTAGAAACCACAGGTCTAGAACCGTCAATTATGCAAGCGCCCGAGATTGAGTCACCTGAATCGTCATCGCAATAATTTGTGCCGGAACCAGGAACTAACTTGTCTTTGGAAATGCCACCTTGAAGGGTGTCATCTCCTGCGCCACCAACAAGGACATCTGACCCTAAACCACCAGTTAAGCGATCGGCATCATCGCCACCTTGGATGGTGTCGTTGTCTGCGCCGCCCGCGAGTGTGTCTGATCCAGTGCCACCCATAAGTGTGTCACCTCCACGAAGGCCCTTGATGACATCTGAGCCAGAACCGCCAATTAAGGAGTCAGCGTCATTACCACCAAGTATTGTGTCATCGCCTTGTCCACCATTAATTAGATCTTGACCAGCCTCGCCAAAAATTGTGTCGCTTCCAGCATTGCTGTAGATGATGTCGTTGTCCACGCCGCCATGTATTGTGTCCTCACCAAGCGAGCCACAAATTACATCATTTCCCATTCCAGCATTGACTCTATGAACACCACTACCCTGCACAACGATTACATCAGCTGCACTTGTGCCGTTGATAATGCGTGCAGATGAGGTGATTGTCGCTGCCAAACCATTACAAGTCGCACCAGCGGCCTGGGCGCCAGAAGGTACAGCGATGAAGCCGGCACATAAAACTGAAAAGATCACAAACCTTCGAACTTTGACACGTTTAGCCAGTACCGACATTTGCAATTCTCCTGCGCACACTTGAGTGGAACTACTAACAGTCTTACCCAGCATGAATAGGGTCGCAACTGCTAGAAGATAACGATTTAATGAACTTTTATGAGTTAATTAAAGTCAACCTTTAAAGCAGGTTTTGCATTGAAATTGCTAATTTTCGCAACGCTTGGCCACGGTGGCTAATGGCATCTTTATCTGTTGCCGACATCTCGGCCGTAGTCACTGAGAATCCTGTTGGAACAAAAATTGGATCGTAACCAAAGCCCTCTGTGCCGCGAGGTTCTCGAAGCAATGACCCTTCAACAACGCCTCGTTCAACAACTTCGGTGCCATCAGGCAGCACTAGAACAGCTGCGCAAACAAACTGCGCCCCACGGCTCTCATCTGGAGTATGCAGCATTTGCTTGAGAACCAAGTTGAGGTTTTCCACATCGACATTCTCTGTAGCACCAGACCAGCGTGCTGAAAGTACGCCTGGTGCGCTGGCTAACGCGTCTACACATAGTCCAGAGTCATCGGCAATCGTGGGCAATCCTGTGTGCGCCACCAATGCGCGAGCTTTCAGCAAAGCATTACCTTCGAAAGTCTCTTCGGTCTCTTCAACTTCAGGAGCATCGGAAAAATCGGCAACGGTTAGCACTTCTATTTCGCTTTGAAGTGTTTCAAGTATTCGAGCGAGCTCTTGTGCCTTGTGCAGGTTGCGAGTGGCCAACACAATTTTGGTGGACATGTTTATTTACCTGACGCCAACGCGGCAATCTGCAAATTAGTCAGGTGCGCACAACCTGTAGTTGCTAGATCCAAAAGTTCATTTAGCAGCCCACGATCAAATGGTTCACGCTCGGCTGTTCCCTGAACTTCTACAAACTTGCCAGCACCAGTCATTACAACATTCATATCTGTTTCGGCACGAACATCGTCGTCGTAGTGCAAATCAAGAGTTGGCATGCCATCAACAATGCCCACAGAAACCGCGGCAATCGAGTCACGCAATACAACTGCAGATGGGGCAACCAAACCTGAAGTGCGGGCCCACTCAATTGCATCCGCTACTGCAACATACGCACCGGTAATGGCCGCAGTACGAGTACCACCATCGGCTTGAATAACATCGCAGTCAATCATGATGGTGTTTTCACCAAGTGAACCCATGTCTAAAAC
>Ga0209084_1003227_pt1 | contig 12103 bp, 13 predicted proteins | sample C_130820_MF_Meta_FD_187309 | JGI IMG/M metagenome (GOLD analysis project Ga0209084, IMG submission 187309) | Freshwater microbial communities from Lake Croche, Canada to study carbon cycling - C_130820_MF_MetaG (SPAdes) (version 2) | ecosystem: Environmental > Aquatic > Freshwater > Lake... | reverse complement strand
GCGAATGTTGTGATTGACGGTTTGGAATATCGAGAGGGCCTGAACGCTGTTGGCATCTCAGGCGGCATCGCCGGCAATGTGATTCCCGATGAGGCCATGGTAGAAATCAACTATCGCTACGCTCCGTCAAAGTCAGCTGATGAAGCGGCTGCTCATGTGGCCCAAATTTTTGAAGGCTTTGAAGTGGTTGTTGTCGACAATGCAGGTGGTGCTCTGCCGGGTCTAACTCAGGATGCACTTGCTGAACTTGTGCGACTCGTAGATGGACAAGTTGCTCCAAAGTTTGGTTGGACAGATGTGGCTCGCTTTGCTGCAATGGGCGTACCGGCAGTCAATCTTGGCCCTGGAGATCCTGGCCTGGCACACTCCCGCGGTGAGTTTGTGACCTGCGCTCAGTTGCAAAAGTGTGAGGCAACAATTTTCTCCTGGCTTGCTGGCTAACGCCTGACATTTACCTGTGCAAGCAGATAGCGTGGTCGTATGACTCAGGAACGCAATGTGCATCGCGAAGGACCCATTACCCGTAAGGGCCACGCACGAGTGGGCGGTACAACGGACCAGCGACTGCTTGATAGCCGTGGTGACACCGACTGGGTCCATGCAGACCCATGGCGCGTCATGCGCATTCAGGCAGAGTTCGTCAACGGTTTCGGCGCTCTTGCCGAATTGGGACCTTCCTTCAGCATCTTCGGCAGTGCTCGTACTTCGCGCGACGACCCGATGTATGCCCAGGCTGAAGAACTAGGCTACAAACTCTCGGCTCTTGGCTACAACGTGATCACCGGCGGCGGCCCAGGCATCATGGAAGCTGCCAGCAAAGGCTGTTTCGCCGAAAAGGGTCTTTCGGTCGGACTTGGTATTGAGTTGCCGTTTGAACAAAGCCTGAATGAATACATCGAACTAGCCATCGATTTCCGATACTTCTTCGCGCGCAAGACAATGTTCATTAAGTACGCGCAAGGATTTGTAGTTTTCCCTGGCGGCTATGGAACTTTTGACGAGTTGTTCGAGGCGCTCACCTTGGTGCAAACACAGAAGGTGACGTCATTCCCAGTAATCCTGATGGGTACCAAGTTCTGGGGTCCGCTCATCGACTGGATGCGCAACACAGTTCTAGAAGAAGGAAAGATTTCACCATCAGACCTCGACATGCTGCATATTTCGGATGATGTAGATGAGGTCATTGACATCCTGCTGACTGCTGAACGAGTACGCGCAAAGGAAGTTAACGAATGGGGACTTCTGCGCGGTTTGCGACATAGTGATAAACACTAGGTATGCAACATATTGAGTTATCGGTAGATATCCTCGCCCCAGCCCAAAAAGTATGGGATGCCATAACTGATTGGCCCAGCCAAGATGCCTGGATGCTGGGCACCAAAGTCCGACCAGTGAACGGCGACGGCCAAGGCCTGGGCGGTCAGATTGCTGCGTTTACTGGTATCGGCAAGCTCGGTTTCCTGGACACCATGACTGTCAGCAGATGGGAACCCCCACAGCGCTGCGATGTTTTGCATACCGGTCGAGTAGTTAAAGGCACTGGCACATTCATCGTGGAATCTCTCGGTGAGCATTCTTGCCGGTTTATCTGGAGTGAAGATCTGGAGATCCCATTAGGGCCAGTTGGGCTATTTGGATTCAAGCTCCTCAAGCCCGCATTTGTGGCAGGCGTTCGGCACTCGCTTCAAAAGTTCAGCAATATGGTCGAACAGGGTCAGATTTAGCCTAAAACTCAGGCTTTCTGGGGTGGATTTCGCCTCGTTGTTGTTCTGCGAGATAATAAGAGGGCAAGTTTTGTGCAATGAAAAAGGGGGACCGACATGGCGGCCATGAAGCCAAGGACCGGAGACGGCCCAATGGAATGTCCAAAAGAAGGTCGCGGCTACGTATTACGAGTTCCACTTGAAGGTGGCGGTCGTCTAGTGGTTGAACTCAATGCACAAGAAGTAAAAGACCTTGGTGCAGTTCTTGCTGAAACTGTCAGCACAATGCCTAAGAAGTAGTTCCTTAACGCTTCACTGCAACTAGCAAGCCACCACCAACTGGTAACAATGTTCCAGTTAGTTGTTCATGGTTTGCGATTGACTCCACAGTTCCACGCACACTAATTGTGTCGGCGTCGCGCTGCGCTGGATCAGCAACTTTGTCATTCCACAGTGCGCGATCAATCACGAGTAGTCCACCGTCGCGAAGCAAAGTGAGTGCCTGTTCAACATGAGTTGCTAAATCGGTTGGGCGCCCAGAAATGAGAACTAAGTCGTATGCCGCTTGGGTGAGGCGATCCAGAACTTCTTCAGGTTTGCCGTTGATCAAACGCACGCGATTTGCAGCAATGCCGGCCTGTGCGATTGCATCTTTTGCAATGAGTTGATGCTCAGCCTCGATGTCGACACTGGTCAAGACACCCTCAGCATTCATGCCATCGAGAAGCCATAGAGCTGAGACGCCTCCGCCGGTGCCGATCTCAACAACGTTCCGAGCATCGATGGCTGCCGCCAAAGTGCGCAGAACGCTACCTGCGCCAGCACTCACAGCAGCACAGCCTATTTCCGCTGCCTTCACGCGAGCATGCGCACGGATGCCATCCTCACCAGACCAAGCTTCTGCGTAGTCGCAGGAGGCGCGATGAATTGCCAAAATACGTGGATCAGTTGGTGCCATGTAAGTAAGCGTACGGCTCATGTTAGGAGAATGTGAAGAATGGTCCCTTCTTAGGTGTTCGTGCCGTAAATCAGGGACAATATCAACGAACGCACGCTACACGGGAGGATTGACTCATGACGGAATTGCCGCCAGAAGGTTCAGTGAATGATGATGTTCAGCCAAGTTCTGATGAACAGTCTCAGGTTCCCGACTCTTCGAAATGGGTCTATCAGGCACCGCAGAGTGCACCGGCTGACAAGCAGTCGACACAGATGTCGCGGACAACTCGCGCAGCTGTGATTGCAGGCGTGGTGAGCGGTCTACTCTCCGGAATTGGTGGCTACTCGATCGCTTCCTACAATGCATGGTCACCACAAGGTGCCATTACGCTGCCAATGTCACCAGGGGATAGTTCAACTCGCGCAAGCAACTCCATCGCGGGCCTTGCAAAGACAGTATTGCCGACCGTCGTTTCTATTGAAGTGACTTCAATGCAAGGTTCAGGTACCGGTTCAGGCTTTGTTATTCGCAGTTCGGCGACCGAGTCTTACATCCTTACGAACAACCACGTCGCTAATGGCGCTGGTGGTTCCGCAAACATCACTGTTCAGTTCCAGGACCAATCGCAGAATAAGGCAACCATCGTCGGGGCTGATCCTTCATATGACCTTGCCGTTCTCAAGGTGGCCCGTGGCGACTTGCCAGTGGCACAGCTCGGCGATTCCAGCGACGTTGTTGTTGGTGACCTCACGATTGCAATCGGTTCTCCACTTGGTTTGTCAGGTACGGTGACAAGCGGAATTGTGTCGGCACTGAATCGTCCAGTAACCGCAGGTGGTCAAGGTGATGCTTCATTCATTAATGCGATTCAAACTGATGCGGCAATTAACCCAGGTAACTCTGGCGGGCCGCTTATCAATGCAGCAGGGCAGGTAGTTGGCGTGAACTCAGCCATTGCCACGCTTGGTAATTCGTCTCTCGGAAGTCAAGCTGGAAGTATCGGACTTGGGTTCGCTATTCCGATGAATCAAGCACGTCGAGTCGCACAAGAAATTATGAATACAGGGTCCTCGTCGCACCCGGTCATTGGTGCCGAGCTTGATGTGTCGTACAACGGGGCTGGAGCGCGTATTGCCGGCCTTGTGCCAGGTGGCCCTGCGTCAAAGACTGCGCTCAAGGTCGGTGATGTCATCACTGCGATCGATGGCCAAAAGGTCAAAGATGGCGCTGAACTCATCGTTCGAATCCGAGCTCACATCGCTGGTGATGTTGTTACGCTGTCAAGGCAGTCGGGTAGCGACATTCGGGTTACGTTGAAGTCTTCGGTCACTAAGTAGGATTGCTAACAGCCAACAGTTGAGGAGTAGCCATGTTTGACATCGGGTTGCCCGAGTTTGTTGTGCTGGCCTTGCTGGCGCTCATAGTCTTTGGGCCGGACCGCTTGCCAACTATGGCACTACAGGCTGCCAAGTTGTTAAAGTCCCTCCGGGCTAAAGCATCAGCTGCGACTGCTGATCTGGCGGCCGGACTGGACCTTCCTGACGTGGGCACTATGGCTGGCAAGTTGCAGTCCGCCACACCCCTCGGTTTGGTGAACTCTGTCTTGAACGATTCACCAGCCCCTACGACTCCTCCAGGTACTCAGGCAGGTTCGCGTGCGATGACTCCAGTAGTCGCAACTTTCGACCCAGATGCGACCTAGCAGTTTCTAAAGTTGGCTGAAGGCATGCACAACGGGAATAGCTTCCAGTCCATGGCCATTCATCACGATTACTAAGTCTTCATCTCGAGGAGCAGCCAGCATCGCCAGCACTTCAGCATGCGACCAGGCTTGGTGATCTGTGTGCGCAGCGACAAGAACCTGCACATGATCACCAGTTTTCTCGACAATCTCATGAACGAGCTCAGGGTCTTTCGGTCCAACCAAGATGATGTTGTGTGCGGCCCGCGGTATGCCCACAAACTGACGCTCGCCCCGGTACACCATCAAGTGGTATGCCGCGACGGTTCCAGTAGTGAGCAGTACGCCAATCGCAAAGCGCATGCTGCGGAAGGTGTCTGAACTGAACTGACTCTGGAAGATGTCGGAGAACAGCATGAAGATGCCAGTAATCAGCGACACAATCGCTGCAACTCCACCGACACCAAAGAGAATGTACAAGTAACTGCGGCGAGTTGGTGCGCTGACTTCAACCTCAGGATTAGCCGCAACCATATTTTGAATGCGACTCCAGAACATCCACCACGAAGGTGTACCCACCAGGAGCAGGGTCAAGGAGAGCAGCAATGTGTTGGTCGCAGTGCCGCTGGTGATCAGGCGAGTTCCTGTGACTGCCTCAATTAGCGCCACCACCAAGATTCCGATGCCGGTTGCCACTGCAACCAAACTGATGCCACCCATCAAGTACTCGAAAATTCGAGTGACTTCAGTGCGTTTTTCCTTGCGGTCTGCGCGTAGCACGCTTTGGTGGTAGCCCCAAGTGACTAGACCGACCAACAAGTAGGCGCCATTGATCGGAGTACTAGAGAAATGTGCATGTGCATCTGTTGAGGTAGGCGTGCCAAGAAACCAGACAAATGTTTGATAGAGCGCTGAACTCGCCGACACTATGACCGTAACCAAACTGCCACCAACTCCAGCTAATAGGACGTAGGAAAGCCACACGGCGTTGCGCTGTGAATCGCGAGCGCCTCGAACCCAATGGAAGTACCAGACAGGCAAGCCGATAGCGACCGTAATCACGCCACGCAAGACAGGATCGGTTCCAGGGCTAATCAATACATCAGCACTCAAGCCAAATGCCAGCTGAACAAGGCTGCCGATGACAGCGACAAAACCAGCCACAGATGTGCCCAGACCAAGCAGCGATCCGGTGAGATTAACAGCTTGCTCTTGGTCTGGATGGGCGTAGATGCTGCGGACCATCGAGAGTTGTATCCATGCCACACCCCATACGAGGAGTCGCGCGGTTGGATTTCGCCAGTCCGAAGCGATGCCGGTGGACCACGTCAGGAGGTCATAGACCGCAACCATGGACATGGCAAGTGTGGTTGTGGATGCAACCGTCAAGAAGAGGCCGAAGGCAAGTGAATGCGCTTCCTTTGGATCGCGGTCAAACTCACGACGCGTCCAGTTTGTCAGGGCAGCCACGAGGGGAAGACCGACTACCGAGAAACTTACATCTCGCGCTAAAGCTACTGGATCTGACACGACATCCTGACCGAGGCTGAAGAGTCGAGTTATTAATCCAGAAAGCCCAACCGCAGACACTGCAAGCATGGCAAAGAGTAATCCATACTCGAAGAACCGCCTCAAGGTCTGGGTGCGATTTGCATCATTGTTCGAGCGTGTAGAAACTCTCCGCACTCCAGCTGTAATGAGTGCTAAAAGCGCTATGACAATAAGTAGTCCGAATATCATTTCTTAATTACCCCACAATCAAATAGTGGCCAAGGTATGCCAGTTAGTTGCCAGCTAGTGCCAAATCTGACGAGCCGGAGTGTGTGGCTTTCATTCACCACAGTTCCCATTGGGTTGCCTTGGTCAAGTTCAACGTTGATCTTCACTTGAGCGGTATTGCCACTGAGCGCAGCATTCTCAAAAAGAACTCGTGGCTTAGTTTGGACACCCATCTGATCCAAGTCTTGAACAGTGCAGAAGCTCGACGAACTGATGTAACTCGCGGCTTTCATTGTGTCTCCCGCGTAAATTGCTGCGAGATAGTTCTGCACAACACCCTGTGGAGTCTTGGCGTCATACGTCTTCTCGGTCGATTTGTTGATTACCACAACCACTATTGCGGTCGTTAGAAGTACAGCTGCCAGGACGAAAGTGAGTATGCGATTTGGCTTCATAACTTGATGCTAAGCAGTTGTCTCAATCGCTTTACGCTAATCAGAAATCCAGAGGAAATTGACAGGTTGCTAACAAATCTTGAGTGAGACGCGAGCGGCTTACATGTTCTGTTACTCAGATTTTAGCGTCGAATATTGATGTGAAACTTAGTTGGGCGAGATGTTCAAACTCTTGCCCACAAGACCACGCGGACGGCTCGCAATCTTCTGCGCAATATTCTGCAGAGCTATGGATGCTTCCGCTTGGGGATTACTCAGCACAAGCGGCTGACCTGCATCTCCACCCTCGCGAAGGCGTGGGTCAAATGGAATCTTGCCAAGTAGTGGCACTTCGTATTCCAGCTTTTCGGCGAGGACTTCAGATACCATCTGTCCGCCCCCTGAACCAAACATGTCGATGGGCTCATTGCAATGTGGGCAAGCAAATGCAGACATATTTTCGATGACGCCGAATACTCGCTGCTTGAGTTGAGGTGCGAGCATGCCGGCACGAATTGCAACATCAGCGGCGGCAGCTTGTGGGGTGGTCACGACAATAAGTTCACTCTGTGGAAGCAAAGCCGCAGTGCTGATAGCGATGTCGCCTGTGCCTGGCGGCAGATCTAAGAGCAGAACATCTAGGTCGCCCCACCACACTTCAGCAAGGAATGACTCAAGGTACTTGTGGAGCATTGGTCCGCGCATGGCCAGCGGTTCGTGACGACCACCAGGTTTCAGCGGAAGCATGGACATCACGCGAATGCCATGACCTTGCGGAGGCATGATCATCGAGTCCACACGCAGCGGCGGCGCAGTAATGCCGAGGATGTCCGGGATTGAATGGCCGTAGACATCCGCATCCAAGATTCCAACAGTCAAGCCAGTAGCTGCCAGACTTGCTGCCAAACTTGCAGTTACTGATGACTTGCCGACACCGCCCTTACCCGAAGCGATGGCATAGACACGCGTCAGTGAGTCAGGACGGTTGAAACGAATTTCTTTGACTGGACCCTGTAGTTGTTCACGCAGGGTTGCACGCTGTTCGTCAGACATGACATCAAGCACGACGTCGACCTGTGTAACTCCGGCAACCTCACCGACAGCCTCTTTCACGGTGTTAGCAATAGTGTCTTGCATCGGGCAGCTTGAGATTGTCAGATAGACCGAAACAGTGACGTGCCCGCCAGCAATCTCCACGTCTTTGACCATCCCGATGTCAGTGATAGGGCGACGAATTTCAGGATCAAGAACGGTCGCTAAGGCTGCATCTACCAGGTCGCGAGTGACACTCACACAAACTCCAATAAGTTGAAAGCTACTTGCTTAATTACAGAAGAACAAAACTACTTAGTGTCAGTTTCTTCATCGTTCTTGGCATTGACTAGTTCACTGAATTCTTCCAGCAAATCGCGAATCTCACCACGCAGGTAGTCACGGGTAGCCATCTCGCCGAGAGCCAAGCGAAGTGAAGCGATCTCACGTGTTAGGTAGTCCGCATCAGAGAGTAAGCGTTCAGTTTGATCGCGGTCTTCCTGGAACTGAACACGGTCACGGTCAGCCTGACGATTCTGCGCCAACAAGATGAGCGGAGCAGCATAAGAGGCCTGCAGCGACAAGGCCAGCGTCAAGAATAGGAATGGGTAACCATCGGCCTTGAGGTTGTCAGGTGCAAGTGTGTTCCACAGAACCCAAGCTGCAATGGCCAGAGTCATATAACCAATGAAGCGCCAAGAACCCAAGAAGCGAGCAACTCTCTCGCTTACTCGACCAGCTGTTTCAGAATCGACAGATGGGCGCAGCGATCTCGTGCGCTCTAGTGGCTGATCCAAACGTGGACCACGTCGTTCGTCGCGTGCCATGATCAGCCCTCCTCATCTATCTCGTTTTCTCGCCAGTCTTCAGGCAACATGTGGTCAATAACGTCATCGATGGTAACTGCACCAATCAGATGATCATTCTCGTCTACAACAGGCAGTGCTACCAAGTTGTAGGTCGCAAAATAGCGGGCTACTTGGCCAAGTGGCGCTTCTGGACCAATAGGTTCAAGCGACTTGTCGAGTATTCCAGAAACTAACGAAGACGGCGGTTCGCGAAGCAGGCGCTGCACATGTGCCACACCTAAGTAACGTCCAGTCGGCGTCTCGAAAGGCGGTCGAACAACGTATGCCTGTGAAGCAAGTGCTGGCGAGAGTTCAGCTACGCGCAAGCGAGCAAGAGCTTCAGCCACTGTGGCATCTGGAGCCAAAATGACGGGTTCGGTCGTCATCATGCCGCCGGCGCTGAAGTCGTCATACGCTAAAAGGCGACGCAGATCTTCAGCCTCATCAGGCTCCATGCCCTCAAGGTATTCCTCAGCTTGTTCTGGTGGAAGTTCACTCAGAAGGTCAGCGGCATCATCCGGATCCATTTCTTCCAGGACCTCACGAGCACGTTCCAGACCCATTGCCGTCATAATTTCAACGCGATCGTCTTCAGGAAGTTCTTCAAAAACGTCAGCTAATTTTTCTAGACCAAGGCCGCTGATAAGTTCCAAGCGACGCTTCTGTGGCAACTCCTGCAACAAGTTAGCAAGGTCAGCAGCGCGCATAGTTTCCGTGGAGGCAAGGAGAGAGTCGACAGCTTGTTGCTCAGACTCAAGGAATAAGCCAGTGACTGCATCCCATTCCACAGTGGTCGATTCCGCCCGACGAGCGAATCCTGAAGGCAACTTGCGAATGAAGAGCCGGGAGATGGCCCATTCTCGTGTGCGGTCTTGGCTCATTGCAATGTCTTGCACCGTTACAGTTTCGCTATTTGAAACTACCGTCACCTTACGGTCAAGAAGCTCAGCAATTACAAGCTTTTCTTCAATGCGCCGCTCAAACCTGCGCAAGTTAACTACTCCACTGGTGACAACCGCACCAAGATCGATCGAAGTCACTCGGGACATAGGCACAAAGATGCGGCGTCGCGGAGCAACCTCAACGACAAGTCCCAGCACGGACGGGGCCTTATTGTTCAATCGAGCAGTCACTACGACATCGCGAATTTTGCCTACCTGATCACCCGCGGGATCAAATACGGCAGTTCCGGCCAAACGGGCCAGGAAGATGCGGTTAGGCGTTGTGCTCACCTATGCAGATTACCGTTATTTTGGTCATGTTTGACTCACTTCAAGCGGGCATACCGCTGTAAGCCCAATCATTCTTGGGTCAAGTAGGCTCAGTTTCCATGCGAACAAGGCTCAGGAGGTATGCGGATGACCGTAATCAATGCTCGTCCTATGCGTTCGCGCCGCAGTAACTTAGCGGTTCCGGGTTGCAGTGTGCGCATGCTCGAAAAGTCGAAGATTCTAAGTACCGACCAAGTTTTCTTAGATCTTGAAGATTCAGTGGCGCCACTGGCAAAAGAACAAGCACGTGCCAATGTGGTATCCGCCCTCAATGAAGGTGGTTATGGCTCTCGGGTTCGAGCAGTGCGGATCAACTCAGTGGAGTCACCCTGGGGAGCAGAGGACCTTGATCAGGTTGTGCGTGGTGCGGGGCCAAACCTTGACTGCATCATGTTGCCAAAGGTCTCGACGACCGCCGACGTCTTCTGGCTTTCTGACCGCCTCGATGCACTTGAAATTGAACTTGGACTAGCTCCAGAAACAATCGGGATTGAAGTGCAGATCGAAGACGCACTGGGCCTTGTCAATGTTGATGCAATTGCTGCGTGTAGCCCTCGCATTGAAACTATCATCTTTGGCCCGGCCGACTTTATGGCTAGCCTCAACATGCGCACGCTTAGCGTTGGTCTGCAGCCACCGGGATACACCGAAGGTGATGCTTACCACTACATCCTCATGCGCCTGCTGGTTGCTGGCCGCGCATTCGGCAAGCAGGTTATTGACGGACCATTCCTTGGCATCAAGGACCTTGATGGATTGCGACTGACGGCAACTCGAAGTGCTGCTCTGGGCTTTGATGGCAAGTGGGTTCTGCATCCTGATCAGATTGATATTGTGAACGAGGTCTACTCACCATCGCAGGCTGACTATGACCATGCTGAACTTATTTTGGATGCTTACGATTTCTATACTTCGGCAGAAGGTGGCACGCGTGGAGCCGTCATGTTGGGTAATGAAATGATTGACGAAGCTTCTCGCAAGATGGCTCTGGTAATCAGCGCACAAGGACGTGCAGCGGGCCTTGTGCGTGCAAGCGCATTTGAAGAAGGTATGTAGATGGTTGGTCCAGGTACATTCTTAGGTCGCATGATTCGCATGGTGGCTCGAGTATCGGTCAGTGGCGTTGAAAACCTCGACATACTTGATCAGCCTGGCCCCGCACTGATCGTGGTTAACCACACCACAGTTGTTGATGTCATCGTGACACTTGGAACGCTGCACAATTTAGGCTTCACATCTGATGCCGAGTGCGAAGGTGAATGCACCCACCGTCGCCACATTCGACCGATCGGTACCTCCGACTTATGGGAGTACCCAGTCACTAAGCAAGTTTGTACTGGCAGTGGCATCATTCCGGTTGATCAACATGATGGACGCGCTGCATACCGTGCCGCACTCAGCGCATTGCGTAACGGTGATTGTGTTTTGATCTACCCAGAAGGTGACGTCAAGATCAACGACGATGCGGCTCCTCGCGAATGGCGACCAGGCGCGGCTGGTTTAGCCAAGTCAGTTTCGCTTCCGGTGTTGCCGATTGCGCACCATGACAGCCGCAAACTTGGTCGCGGATCTGTGGCTAAGAGTGTGCTGCAGAGTTTCACAGGTGCGGTGCGCTTCCCTCTGATTCGGATGCGCATCGGCAAGCATGTTCCAGCCGAATCGCTCGAGGGCATGAACCTTCGCGAGTTAACCGATTACTTGCAGTCACACTTGACCGACACCTGGCAGCAGGCCGCTACCGGTGTCGTGCCTGACTAGCTAGATTCGGAACTGTTGCTGCGACGACGCTGACGATTGCGTGCAGGCGCGTTTGGATCACGTGGCGCGCGTGCAGTTGCGGGCTTAGCGTCACCCTCACTTTTCGCGCCTGACGTTGCAGGCTTGTGTGAATTACGACCAGCAGACTTGCCACCACTGTTGCGCGAACCTGAACCACCACGAGAGTCACCAGACTGTGGACGCTTGTTCTTGCGCTGACCGGTTTCACCCAAGTCTTCAATCTTTTCGCCGGACAGGCCTTCTCGCGTGCGTGATGCATTCGGAAGTTGACCAGTAATGCCCTCAGGAATGTTCAAGCCGGTGTAAAGGTGTGGGCTTGATGAGTAAGTCTCAATTGGGTCATTGAAAGCAAGGCCCAGAGCGCGGTTAATCATCTGCCAGCGGTTGGTGTCCTGCCAGTCGACCAAAGTGATGGCGACACCTGAGTTACCAGCGCGACCCGTACGACCAACGCGGTGTAGGTAAGTCTTTTCATCGTCTGGACATTCGTAGTTGATGACATGTGTCACGTCTGCAACGTCGATGCCGCGAGCAGCAACATCGGTTGCAACCAAGACATCGACTTTGCCGGCACGGAATGCACGCAATGCCTGTTCGCGAGCACCTTGACCGAGATCACCGTGTACCGCGGCGGCAGCAAAGCCACGGGCATTGAGGTCGTCAGCAAGATTTCCAGCTACGCGCTTTGTTCGGCAG
>Ga0209084_1003226_pt1 | contig 12106 bp, 22 predicted proteins | sample C_130820_MF_Meta_FD_187309 | JGI IMG/M metagenome (GOLD analysis project Ga0209084, IMG submission 187309) | Freshwater microbial communities from Lake Croche, Canada to study carbon cycling - C_130820_MF_MetaG (SPAdes) (version 2) | ecosystem: Environmental > Aquatic > Freshwater > Lake... | reverse complement strand
GTTGTCAATCAAGAAAAGGCATGGGCAAAGTACCTCTTCCAAGAAGGGTCTATGATTGGTCTGAACGAGCACCTGCTTTGCGACTATATAGATTGGATTGCTTCTAAGCGAATGACTGCGATTGGTGTAACACCATTTACGAAGGCTGGTGCTAATCCGTTGCCCTGGACCGCCAAGTGGATTAGTGGCGCTGATGTTCAAGTTGCACCACAAGAAACTGAAATCACTTCTTACATCATTGGTGGTGTCAAGAAAGATGTAACTGAAGATACGTTTAAAGGATTTTCACTATGAAGGCTATTCGTGAAGCGATTAAGTCGCTAGATAACAGAGAAGAAACGTGTTGGGCTATGGCTCGTGTGTTTCTTGAAAACAGAGATGCTCATGGAGTTATGGATATGGGCGCAGAACTTCAATCCTTGCAGAGAGCAAAGGCTGAGTTAGTAAAGTTAGGAGAGTAAATGAAACTTAAAGATATCGACTGGCACACATGCAATAGTTGTGAGGCTGAGTTTAAAGTTATTTCAGACACAGATGAAATGGTAGAATACTGCCCATATTGCAGTGCTCTTATTGAAATCGTAGAAGACGACGATGAAGCATTTTTTGAGGATGACGACGACTAAATAAATCTTTCACTAAAGGTTTATTGATGGCTTGGTTATTTGAAGATGCTGAATTCAGCGAAGACATTACACAATGGTATGGCTATATTTACATGATAGAGAACTTGCTTAATGGCAGGAAATATATCGGGCGCAAGTATTTTTCAATGGCTGGCTATAAACAAGTCAAAGGGAAAAGAAAGAAGATCCGTAAAGAGTCCGATTGGACCGAATATTACGGGTCTTCTCCCGCTCTACTGAAAGATGTAGAAGAGATGGGAAAAGAAAACTTCAAAAGAACAATCTTAAAACTGTGCAAAGGTAGAGGTGAAGTCAACTACTGGGAAGCAAAATATATATTTGATCATGATGCAGTTTTAGATGGCAACTTTTATAACTCTTGGGTCCAATGCAAGGTCCAGGCTACACATGTGAAAAATCTGTTATTCAATCAACCCGAAGGGAACTAAATGACGTGACTAAACTCCTTGAACACAAACATTTGATTATTAGGGCTGAACTAGCCAATCCACCTAAATGCACAACTGCTATTGAACTTTGGATGAAGTCGCTAGTTGATAAGATCGGCATGAAGATTCTGATGGGTCCTTATGCAGTGTATAGTAACATGGTCGGCAACAGAGGCTTAACTGCTGTTACCATCATTGAGACTAGCCACATTGCAATGCATGTTTGGGATGAAGAAACTCCTGCGGTCTGTCAATTGGATGTTTATACCTGTTCCGCCCTAGATATCTATGATGTGTTTGAGATGTTAGAGACATTTGATCCACAAAAGATTACATATAAGTATCTTGACCGTGATTATAATATTGCTGTCTTGAGCAATGGCACAATAACTGATTGACTTTAAATGATGTATGAGATATATTGAAGATGGCCTATAAGAGAACTACACGCACAACAGGCAAAACGAGAACTACCACAACTCAAAACAGTAACGGGAGTAGAACATATTCTCAAAGTTCTGGACAAAAACTTGGTGTTGGATCTAGTACTAGAAAGACTATATCTACTCAATCTAACGGTAAAAGAACTCTTACACAAACAACAATATCTCCAAGTGGATGGGTTAATAAAAGAGTTACAGTTTTAAATAAACCGATACCTAAAAAAACTAAGTTTCCAAAAAGTACAGCACAAAAAATCAAAAGTCGGAAAACTCGTAAGTCAAAACCTATGACAATAGGTCAACTAAAAGCATTGAGTATTATTTTTGGAATACTCGTTCTAATCGCATTATTCACACACTAAAGGAAAATATTATGGGAAAGAAGAGAAGTCGGTCGAAGTACACATCTAAGGGTGTTCACTCTTCGGTATCTAAGTCGCTAACTGGTTTGATCAGCAAGGAACGTTCCACCGGTGATCGCTTGATGTTCAAGATCGATGCTTGGGAAAAGATGCAGAACCCTTGGTTGTCTATTGACACTGGTGCTATCGGCTCTAACAAGCGGTTCATCAAGGTTCGCGCTAATGACTACTGGGGCAAGCCACAAGGTCGGTTGTTTGTGCTGAAGCCTGAGAAGGCTGATAAGAGTGCAGCCGCATGAGTATCGTAATCTACTCACAACCATCATGCCCATCTTGTGTTAAGGCTAAGAACTTGCTTAATAGCAAGGGTATGATCTACACCGAGATTGTTATCGGCGAGCATGTTATGAAGGAACAGTTTATCGCAACATTCCCACATGTTAAGACTGTGCCATATATCATGGTTGCTGGAATGCCAATCGGCGGCTACGAGAAGTTGGCTGAGTGGTTGAACAAAACAAACGAACAGTTTCTAACAGAATAGAGAGAGATTTTATTATGACCGATACCGTAAACGATTTCCTTAAGAACACTCTTAAGGAGCGCATTCTTGAAGTTACTTTCACAAAGAAAGATGGCACAGAACGAGTTATGAAGTGTACGCTTCGCCCCGATCTTTTGCCAGCACAGACCGATCTAGAAGAGCAAGTTCAAAGCCGCAAGTCTAATTCAGATGTGCTTGCCGTTTGGGATCTTGAAGCAAAAGGCTGGCGTTCTTTCCGCCATGATTCGATCATGATGTTTACCTATGTTGAAGAGGCTTTTGCTTAATGCATATTCTTAACGGCAAACTGATCCGTGCTGATATGAATAGCAAGGCTCGTGGCGGCACAGAACTTCTCTGTGAACGCCTTGTTGAAGCAGTTGATCCAGAACTTTTGTCAGAGTTTCAGATCGTGGTGTCTCGGCTAGAGTTTCCACTAGAAGAAGATAAGATTAAGATTTACTACTTGCACGATCTTCCTGGCGATCCTGCATCAGAACACCTAAAGAATGGTGGATGGAAGAAGTTTGATTGGCTTATCTTTGTATCTAACTGGCAAATGCAAGCCTATATCAATCACTATCAGATTCCTTACAGCAAGTGTCTGGTTATTAATAACTCTATCGTTCCTATTCCAGTGCATGAAAAGCCTAAAGATGTTATTCGCTTTGCATACTGGTCAACACCACATCGCGGGTTAAACATTCTTGTTCCTGCTTTTGAAGAACTTTGCAAGCGGACAGACAAGAATATTGAGTTGGATGTCTATTCGTCATTCAAGTTGTATGGTTGGGAAGAACGTGATCAGCAGTTTGAGGCTTTGTTTGAACGTTGTCGGCAACATCCAAAGATCAACTATCATGGCACAGTCTCTAATGAAGAACTCCGTAAGGGTCTGGAGCAATGCCACATCCTAGCATATCCTAACACATGGGTTGAGACTTCTTGTCTAACACTCATGGAAGCAATGTCGGCTAGAATGCTTTGCATCCATCCAAATCTCGGCGCTCTTTATGAGACTGCTGCTGGTCTGACTAACATGTATCAGTATACGGAAGACCAACAACAGCATTTTGTGCAGATGGTGGGTATGATGCAAACATGGCTCGATCTGTATGACCATGAATATCTCCAGCAAAAGTTGGATGTTCAGAAGTATCATGCGGACACGAACTACAACTGGAATATCCAGGCGGCTAGGTGGAATAACATTTTGGAAGGCATTTCTGGTCAATCGATGCCCACTCACCAAACTGAATCGAAAGAGATGTTCTCATATACCGCTTGATTTATTTCTCTTAGTGTGATATGGTAAGTTATAGTTTCAAAAAGGACAATCGCATTGGCTATTGCGGCTAAGAGAAAGACAACTAAGAAAACCATGAGCAAAGGCGGCGCGGCTAGCGTTGATCTTAAGGCTTATGGTCCTGAACCTATCATTGAGGGTCTTTTAGAAAGCAACGATCCACGCTATCTAAAAGCCCTCAATTTTTATAACTATATGAAGGACGTAGAAGACGCTCGGACATATATCGTTGACTGGATGACGAAAGACAAGTATGTCAAGGGTCAGATCAACGCTGTTCGCCGGGCAAACAAGAATGATATTTCAACCACTGCTGGTTGGATCGCACGGATGTTGTCAAACGGTACTATTCTCAATGAGCGGTCAAGAGAGTTCTTTGCCGATAAGTTGATGATTATTCTTTCACGAGAAGTAAAAGTTGTCGCTGATACAACTAAACCAGTTGTCAATATTCAGGCTCGTATTGCACAGAAGACCAATACATTCATTGAATCGATTGAGAATGAAATCGACAATGTAATGAACGGTGGTACTTTCTCTGCATATGATTTCTTTAAGAACAACGAAGTATCAGCCCAAGCGGTTAATACTATTCGTGCTTTCTATCTTCCAGCATATGAGCAACTCAGTACTCCAGATGCTCAAACCAAAGAAGCCTATGGTAAGTCACTGAAGAAGTGGTTAGACTTCTATACTGCAATCATCTCTGACTGTGATCGATTTGCAAACAACAAGAAGGCTGTTAAGGTGTCTCGTCCACGCAAGACTAAAGCCAAGCCAGTAGTTGATGTTGTCAAGCAAATGAAGTTCCAGAAGGAAGACAAGGAACTTAAGATTGTCAGTGTACATCCGACAGAAGTTGTTGGATGTCAACAGTTGTGGACGTATAATACTAAATACAAGCAACTGACGGTGTTCAATGCATCTGGTCCAGCCGGTATTACAGTCAAGGGTACTACGTTGATTGGTTTTGATATCGAGTCCAGTTCGCAGAAGAGCCTTCGAAAGCCAGAAGAGACTATCAAACTATTGCTTGGTGCTGGTAAAGTTGCTTTGCGAAAGTTTATAGATACTGTTAAGGCAGTCGAAAAGAAACCGACAGGACGTATTAACGAGAACACCATTCTTCTTAAGGTCAATAAGTGAGCAATGTAGTACAGTTTCCAGTGGAACGCTTGAATGTTCCACCACAAAGCATCGAAGAGATGCAAGACTCTATTTCTATCATGCGAAAAGAGCATGTAGATAATCTGATGGACATGATGATTCCATCTGTCCTCATGCTATTCGAAACTAACGGCATGGATGTTGAAACCGAAGCATATGTTAAAGATAGCGCCCTTGTCATTGAATCCATCAAGGCTTTGATGTACAAATATTATAATCTAGAACACCCTCTAAACTTCATTGCAGAAACCTGTTTTGATGTTAGAATGAATAGTGATGAGAGTATCAGTTACAACTATGATATCTCTCTTAGTAATGAACCTAATGAACCCCTTGGAGAAGAGTGAAAACTCTTACATAAAATGATTATTGTTGATTTTAGTGCAATCACTATCTCTAATCTTATGATGCAACTCGGCAATCATACAGATACCAAAGTTGAAGAAAACATTCTTCGCCACATGATCTTGAATTCAATCCGATCATATAATCAGAAGTACCGTAGCGAATACGGTGAAATGATTATCGCGTGTGATGATCGCCAGTATTGGCGCAAGCAAGTATTCCCATACTACAAGGCTAATCGTAAGAAGGCTCGCGATAAGTCTGAACTTGACTGGACTTCTATCTTTGAAATCCTACACAGGATCAAAGCAGAACTCAAAGAGAACTTCCCTTATCGTGTCGTTCAATATGCAGGCGCAGAAGCAGATGATGTTATCGCAACTCTGGTGCAGACATACGCTGGTCAAGGCGAGAAGATTCTGATCCTATCTGGTGACAAGGACTTTGTCCAACTTCACACTCATATGGGTGTCGAGCAGTTCGATCCGGTCCGTAAGCGCAAGATCCAAACTAACAATCCAGAACTGTTCCTCAAAGAACTCATTCTTCGCGGTGACGCTGGCGATGGCGTACCAAACTTCCTTTCGCCTGATAACAGTCTTGTGGTCGATACTCGCCAGAAGTCTATCATGCAGAAGAAGTTGGACGTTTGGCTAACACAAGAGATTTCAGACTTTTGTGATGAAAGCATGTTGCGTGGATTTAAGCGCAATGAGCAACTGATCGACCTCACTTTCATTCCAGAAGATATCAAGACTGGTATTATTTGTGAATATGAAAGCGAAGCAGGCAAGAGCCGTGCTAAGATGTTTAACTACTTTATCGAGCATAAACTAAAAATCCTAATGGAGGCAATAAACGAATTCTAATGACCAGAAAACTAGCAATCTTTGAGATTATTCAAGGAGCGGACAAGATCGCTTCTGCTGAAGATCGAGCCGCATACCTACAACAACATGACAGTGAAGCCCTGAGAATCATTCTGCAATGTGCTCTTGATCCTCGCGTTAAGTTTGCACTGCCACCAGAAAGCCCACCATACAAGCCAACGTCATATCTTGATGCACATGGTCAGTTGTATAATGAGGCAAATCGTCTGGAACTGTTCATTGAAGCGATGCGTCCCGATATCAAGCAAGTCAAGCGTGAGATGCTGTTTATCGGTATGCTAGAATCTATTCATCCAGAAGACGCGAAACTCCTTGTTGCTGTAAAGGACAAGCGTCTTCCTAAGACTATCACTCCACATGTTGTTAACCTTGCATTCCCAGGATTGGTCTATGAGCAAGTCTCTTAAGCGCAATAAATACTACGATGACCACGAAGAAGAACACGATATGTATCTTGAAACCCGTAAGCAAAAGAGAGAAAAGCGAATTCAATCCGCGCTTAAATCAAAGAACGTTGACCGTCTTCTTGATCTAGATGAAGAGTTTGAATATTAATATGGCAGTTTATAGGTTCTATGATCTGCAAAATCGTGAAACTGGCAAGAAGAAGCGTGATCTACTTTCAGAAAAAGAAGTTATCGATCTAATCGAGACTTCTATCTGGGAAGTAGTACTGCCAGAAGAGAAAGGAGAAGCGCCTGCTATTATTTCAGGAAGAACTCCTAGACCCTCTGCTGGCTTTCGTGATGTGTTGAAAAAAATAAAAAGAAATAACATTCACAGCAAAATCAACACTTATTAGGGGTTTCAATGAGTAACAGTAGGATTACAAGAAAGCAACGCAGATCAGAAAGCCAGTCTACAGACAGAGAGGAAAGCCAGCAAAACAACCGACCATCGTTTAAGTCACCATCATTTAATCTTAAACGTGTAAATCCTATAACAGAGAACCAAAGAAAGACCTTCGAACTATTTGATGAAGGCAAACATTTGTTATTGACTGGTACGGCTGGAACTGGTAAAACATTCCTTTCTCTCTATCTCTCTTTAAGTGAGATGATGCTTCCTGACTGCGAACAGAATAAGATTTATATTATTCGAAGCGTTGTTCCTACTCGTGATATGGGCTTCTTGCCCGGAAACCAAAAAGAAAAGATGAAGGTGTATGAAGCACCTTATTACGGAATCTGCACAGAACTTTATGGGCGATCCGATGCTTATGAAATCCTAAAGCAAAAGAATGCCGTTGAGTTTATGTCTACATCGTTTGTGCGTGGTATCACAATGAACGATTGCTTTGTTATTGTGGACGAAATGCAGAATATGACCGCATCCGAACTTCATTCTGTTTTCACACGAATAGGAGAAAGATGTAGAGTAATCTTTTCTGGAGACCTAAAACAAAACGATTTGGGTAACGGAAGAGAAAAGTCTGGGTTCGCAGATTTCATAAAGGTGTTAAATAGAATGCCAAAAGTCGGTTCTGTTGAGTTTAACAGGAACGATATTGTGAGATCACAACTTCTAAAAGAATATATTATCACAAGAGAAGTTTTAGAAGAATCTGGTTCTATCGCTAAACTTTAAGTTTACATCTATCATTATGATATCTAGTGATGTTTGCAATATCCATAGTCTTGTTGCAGTGGATACAGGTTTTTCTTTCTCTGTTTCTGCTTGCTTCGCCTATCTTTTTTAAAGTATCTTCGCTCTTAGGTCTACCTTTATTTGGATGAACATATCCATCTGCATCAAAGGTTTTCCTAAGAGCGGAAACTTGCTTTGCTACAGATTCTCTTGATTTGGGTTTGCCTAACTGTGCCAGTCTTGCGGCTTGTTTTTGCGTGTCGGATTGTTTCTTGTTATACATTCCTATTTTTTTATCTTCATGAAGTCTTTTAGCACTTATACTTTTTTCTTTTGAAAGTTTTTTATGGCTATCAGATAGTTTAGCACAAGTGTCTTTATACATAGGATGTCCTTCATATAAAACTGTAATACCACCATAACCACCAAGAGCGATATTGTAGTATTGATCATTTTCAATAAGCGAAGCGTTGACAAGTTCTGCTTCTTTTTGGTTCATATCAAACTCATTATCAAAAACATGTAGAATATTTTTCTTGAAGTTCTCTGCGCCGTATTTCTTAATAGCATTTACAAGTCTTATACCAGAGCCTAGATAAGAATCATCTATATTGTTTGTTTGGTGTTTTCCTATATACTTTTTGCCATCGATCAGATTTGTTGTTTCATAGATAATGTAATACATGTTTGTTCTCCCTTTGAACTATTTAGTAAAACTTCACTTTACATGAGAGCGTTCTTGTGGTATAATGTGAAGTGTTGTGTTTATCAATAAGAAGTTAAGGAATATATCATTGCTCGCGAAAAACTTGGGCTTCAACCCTAAGACATTTGAATATGTGGGAAATGACATTCCCGATCTAGAGACTGAGGAGATCAACGGTAGGCGTTATTATGTAACGCAAGACGGGAGGAAATATCCTTCCGTCACTACCGCCCTCGGTGCTACTGCTGAAAAGAAACATCTTGATGACTGGGCAAAGCGTATCGGTAAAGAGGAAGCCGCAAAAGTTACCGCTCGATCAGGTAGACGCGGATCAGCCATGCATGATATCTGTGAACGCTATGTCCTAAATCAAATCGACTCGGTCGCGCGGGAAATGCCGATCAACGCATACATGTTCAAGCAAATTCGTGGAGTGCTTGACAAATCGGTAGATATGGTTCATTGTGTAGAGAGTGCTTTAGTTTCACACAAACTCCAGGTGGCTGGTCGTGTGGATCTTATTGCAGAACATGAAGGCACTCTATCGATTATTGACTACAAGACCTCTGCTAGAAATAAAAAGCCCGAATGGATCGAAGATTACTTTATTCAAACAGCAATGTATTCGTATATGTTCTGGGAAATGACAGGAATCATAACAAAGAAAATCGTGGTGGTTATTGCTGTAGAAGAAGAAACAGAAGCGCAAGTGTTCATTAGGAACCCTGCTGATTATATCGTTAAGGCGCAATCACGCGCCAAACTCTTTCACCAAGGAAATGTACTATGACTGCTATGATTGATGATGTTGAAGGTTTTATGGTATCGTGTGATCAACTTCTACCGTATACCGACCCAGCGATGGTTTTGCTATACCAAGAACTTGTCCGCGAAGAGCATCAGGAACTTGTTGATGCTTTGGCTGCTAATGATGAAGTTGAAACTCTGGACGCATGTATGGACCTTATCTGGGTTCTAATCGGATTATGTGCTGCAAAGGGTTATGACACTCGGAACGCATGGGACCATCTATCGGATAACAACTACTCTAAGTTGGGACCAGACAACAAGCCACTGCGGCGAGAGGATGGTAAGATTCTGAAGCCCGCTGATTGGACTCCGCCAGACTTCTCTCAGTTTATCCCTAAGTAAGTGAAAATATAAATGACTGATAAAAATTTACAAGAAGTTTTCACTAGAATTTATGATACAAAATATTGGTATAACGGGGAGAGTCTTAGTGGTCCAGGATCAAATCTTGAATACACTGCTAACTTAAGACAAGAACTTCCAAAATTATTTGATATTTTTAATATTAAAACAGTTTTGGATGCGCCGTGTGGTGATATGAATTGGATGCGGCATGTCCTTCATGAATGTAAAGATATCGATTACATCGGTGGTGATATCGTGTTGCGTATGATTGAAACCAACAAAAGATTGTATGGCAACAATAGGATTCGATTTCAAGTTATCGATATTACAACAGACAAACTTCCACCTGTCGATCTTATGATTTGTCGAGACTGTCTATTCCATTTACCAGAATATAAGATTCGTGAATTCTTTGATAATTTTCTAAAAAGCGATATCAAATATCTATTAACTACAACACATGAAACGGACGATACAAAGAACAGGTCTATTAATCCTGGAGAGTGGTTCAAAATAGATTTGCTATCATCTCCTTATAATTTTTCTTCCAATGCGCGATTTAAAATTGTAGATTGGATACCAGGAGAAACACCTCGACATATGTTTATGTGGGACAAAGAGCAAATCGCAGATTTTGTTTTTAAATAAGAAAAGAGGTCAGTTTAATCGCTGACCTTTTTTTTGTTTGCATTATTAATCTGGATAAGTTATATTAAGTTATAGACAGAAATCAAAGGAATGAAAATGTTGAACCTCGCTTACAATGTCGTCTCTTTCGTTGTTGTGGCCGCTTGCGTGGCTATGGTTTGTATCTTCGCAATGGCCGTTGGCTAAAGGAAATGGAAATGATCATCAAGACCTACACTACCGAACAGTTGGTTGACCAACTTTATATGAATTATTTCCATCTGGCAGTTCCTGAGAAACGGCATGAATATGTTGCGTATGCTCTTAAAAGCGCATTACGAATGGTCGCTGAAGGTGGTATTGATGAGTTGGTTGAATTGGTCGATTGGACCAATCAAAAAGTTGAAGCGAAGAGAAAGGTTGCTGCATAATGGCTCAAGCCATTCTGGATCATGGTGGCTTTGCCGAAAAGTTATGAAAATAACTCTTGCATTATTTAAATGCCCATGGTATATTGAGTTATAGAGAGATTTGCTCTCGTTTGAAATGGAAAAGAAAATGAACACCGATTTGACCAAGATTAAGGCTCGCATTCGCGCTCTTTCTGCAAAGACCGTTGCTAACGGCTGCACAGAGCAAGAGGCAATGTCAGCCATGACTGTTGTCGGCAAGTTGCTTCAAGAGTATAACCTATCAATGGATATGGTTGACCTCCACGATGAGGCTTGTACGAAACTTGAAATCCAAGCCGACACAAAGCAAAAGGGCGGCGTCTATTACGCAATGGCGGCTATCGCAAAGTTTACCGACTGTAAGGTGTGGTCAACTAAGAGCCGCTACTCTGGTCTGACCTACTCGTTCTTCGGTCAAGAGTCCGACTTGCTAATGGCTAAGTATCTCTATGATCTTGTCAACGGCTCGATCAAGTTTGAGACCAAGCAGTTCAAGAAAACTCCAGAATATAAGAGTGCCCGCACTGCTAAGGGCGCATCCTCTGCGTTCGCAATGGGTATGGGTGCTCGAATTGGCAATCGCCTCACACAGATGAAGATTGAGAGTGAGCGAGACGCCACCGCTTCTCGCGGTGGTAATAACGCTCTGATCGTTCTAAAGTCTAAGTTGGTCACTGAGGAGTTTGCCAAGATGAAGTTGCGTCTGTCTAAGGCAGGCAAGACCAGCGTCCGTGATACGGCTTCTTATTACAGCGGTGCCGCTGCTGGTGAACGAGTGAACTTGTCTCGCCCAGTCAATGGTCCAGGCGGTCAAGTTTTTCAGATTGCCTGCTAATACCGCTTGCATTATTTAAATGCCTATGCGATATTAAGTTATAGAGAAATGTTTCTCGCTGAAGAGGTTTGAAATGCTACCGTTTAAGATGTCTCTCTCTGAAAAGTTGGCTACCATCGTTGTTTCGCGCAAGTCTGGCAATCTCGGAACTTATGAAGATATGGGCTTCGGTCGCTGTAAGGTGACTGCTGATGGCGTTACCATTCTTGTCAGTGGCAGCGGCTTAGGCTGCTTTGTCTGCGTTCCTGGTATGCGCCCCGTTGGCAGTGATGCTGGACTAGAATATACCATCGAACTAGCCTTAGCGGCTTAAATCACAGGGCACTGATGCCCGCTTTGAAAAGGAATATTGTTATGGGTTTGGATATGTATCTTTCCGCCAAGCGTTATATGACGTATAATGACACGCAAATGAAGGCGCAACTTGGCGCTTCCCTCTTTTTGCCTGAAGGTCTAGAATTGGAAGGAGTGACTGTTAGTGCCGCCTACTGGCGCAAGGCTAATCAGATTCACAAGTGGTTCGTTGATAATGTCCAGGATGGCAAGGATGACTGTGGGTCATACAGTGTTGACCGAGAACAGTTGTTGGAATTGATTGGATTGTGTAAGCAA
>Ga0209084_1003224_pt1 | contig 12108 bp, 10 predicted proteins | sample C_130820_MF_Meta_FD_187309 | JGI IMG/M metagenome (GOLD analysis project Ga0209084, IMG submission 187309) | Freshwater microbial communities from Lake Croche, Canada to study carbon cycling - C_130820_MF_MetaG (SPAdes) (version 2) | ecosystem: Environmental > Aquatic > Freshwater > Lake... | reverse complement strand
GGCACGGTTGCCGCCTGGCAAGAGGCAAGCATTGGCGCTGAAATTGGCGGCTTGCGCCTCACCGAGGTTCGCGTCAATGTGGGCGACCAAGTCAAAGCGGGACAAGTGTTGGCGGTGTTCGCTACAGAAAATGTGTTGGCAGAAATCAACCAAGCCAAAGCTGCCCTGAACGAAGCCAAGGCAGTGGCTGCTGAAGCCCAAGCTAATGCCGACCGTGCTCGCGCCTTACAACCCAGTGGCGTGATCAGCGCCCAACAATTCAACCAAAGTTTGACCGCTGAAGCCACCGCCAAAGCCCGTGTCGAGTCGGCCATGGCCAATATGGCTGTGCACGAGCTGCACTTGCGCCAAACCCAAGTCAAAGCACCCGACAACGGTGTGATCTCTGCTCGCAGTGCCAGTGTGGGTGCTGTGCTGGGCCAAGGTACCGAGCTGTTTCGATTGGTGCGCGGCAACCGCTTAGAGTGGCGTGCAGACATGGTGTCGTCCGAGTTATTTCAAATCAAGCCTGGTCAAAAAGTTTCTATACAAGGCGCGGGTTCAGCGCAGATCACGGGTACCGTGCGCATGGTGGCACCCACGGTGGATGGGCAAAACCGAACCGGTACGGTGTTCGTTGATTTGCCCTCAAATGCCATGCAATCTGTCAAGCCAGGCATGTATGCACGGGGCGAGTTCGAGTTGGGTTCATCCTTGGCTGCTTTGGTACCCCAGCAATCGGTGGTCATTCGCGACGGTTTTTCTCAGGTCTTTGTGGTGCAAGCCGACCAACGGGTCAAGCTTTATAAAGTCAATTTAGGTCGTCGCCAAGGCGAATGGCTGGAGGTGACTTCGGGCTTACCTGCCGACGCCAAAGTGGTGGTTAAAGGGGCGGGCTTTTTAACCTCGGGAGACTTGGTTAAGGTGGTCTCAGAAACCTCTCCCAGCACAACCCCTGCAGCGACAAAACCATGAACGTCTCCGCTTGGTCTATTCGCAACCCCGTGCCGTCGGTGGTGTTGTTTGTGTTGCTGACGTTTGCCGGTTTGCTGTCCTTCAACCATATGAAGGTGCAGAACTTTCCCGATTTGGATTTGCCCACCATTGTGATCACCGCCGCCCTGCCAGGCGCTGCACCTGTGCAATTGGAGACAGAGGTCGCTCGCAAAATCGAAAACGCGGTCGTGTCGGTGTCGGGTTTGAAAAATTTATACACCAAAATTCAAGACGGCGCAGTGCTGATTTCCTGCGAATTTCGGATTGAAAAACCGGTGCAAGAGGCATTGGACGAAGTGCGCTCGGCAGTCAACGGGGTTCGCAGCGATTTACCCCCCGATTTGCTCGACCCCATGGTCCGCAAGTTGGAGTTCACGGGTGGTCCGGTACTGGCTTTCACCATTGAAGCCAAAGACTTGGATGCCGAGGGTTTGAGTTGGTTTGTCGACCAAACCGTCACCCGTCGCTTGCTCGCTGTCAAAGGTGTGGGGGCGGTCACCCGTGTGGGTGGCGTTGACCGACAAGTTGAGATTGCCTTAGATCCTTTGCGTTTGCAAGCTTTGCATTTAACAGTTGCTGATGTGTCTAGGCAGTTACGCCAAGTCCAAGGTGAAACCTCGGGTGGGCGCACCGATTTGGGCGGCTTTGAGCAGTCTATGCGCACCTTGGCGAATGTGGGTTCAGCGGCTGAGTTGGCTGAGATTGAATTGTCTATGGGTAATGGCAGACGCATACGTTTGCGCGATATTGCCAGTGTCAAAGACACGGTGGCAGAGCAACGCTCATCCGCTTTTTTGAATGGCAAACCAGTGGTGGGTTTTGAAGTGGCGCGCAGTCGAGGCACCAGCGAGGTAGAGGTAGGTACCGCGGTGTTCAGTGCGTTGTCTGAGTTAAGTCAAGCGCATGCCGGCATTTCCTTCACCACGGCTTTTGACTTTGTCACGCCTGTCAAAGAGGAATACCACGCTTCGCTCACACTGCTTTACGAGGGTGCTTTGTTGGCTGTGTTGGTTGTGTGGCTGTTTCTGCGCGATGTCAGAGCCACCTTCGTCTCTGCAGTGGCATTGCCTTTGTCTGTGATTCCAGCATTCATCGCCATGGATTATTTAGGCTTTTCTATCAACGTCATCACCTTGTTGGCACTGTCTTTGGTGGTGGGCATTTTGGTTGATGACGCCATCGTGGAGGTTGAGAACATCGAGCGCCACCTCTATATGGGTAAGACCCCGTTTCAAGCGGCGATGGAAGCTGCTGATGAAATTGGCTTGGCGGTGATTGCCACCACCTTCACACTGGTGGCCGTGTTTTTACCTACGGCCTTCATGAGCGGTGTACCGGGCAAGTTCTTCAAACAATTTGGTTGGACAGCAGCGCTTGCGGTGTTTGCTTCCCTCGTCGTGGCGCGTGTGCTCACACCCATGATGTCAGCGTACATGCTCAAACCGCCCAAACATGCGGCCGTGCAGCCTTTTTGGATGTCCACCTATTTGAAAATGGTGCGTTGGTGTTTGCGCCACCGTTTTTGGACAGCTTTGGCGGCAGGCGGTTTTTTTGTTGGCTCGCTCATGCTCATCCCCTTGTTGCCCACGGGATTTATTCCGGCTGATGACAACTCGCAAACCCAGGTGTACCTAGAGTTACCACCTGGCTCGACCTTGAGTCAAAGCATCAAAGCCACAGAAGTTGTCAGGCAACAATTGCAACAAGTGCCTGAAATTCAAAGTATTTACACCACTGTGGGTGGCGGCACCGCTGGTACCGATCCCGGTATGCCGCAAGGAGCAGCGCAAACCACTTTAGCGACATTGACCATTCAATTGTTGCCGCGTGGTGAGCGCCCTAAAAAGGGTGTCATAGAACAACGCATTCGTGAGCGCTTGGGCAGCATTCCTGGCATTCGTTACAAAGTGGGCTTGGGCGGGTCGGGTGAAAAATACTTGGTGATGCTCACGGGTGAAGATCCGGTGGCTTTGCAAGCCTCAGCCACCGCGTTTGTCAGAGATTTACGCACCGTTCCCGGTTTGGGCTCCATCAACTCAAGTGCCAGTTTGGTCCGGCAAGAAATTGCAGTTCGACCCGACTTTGCCCGTGCGGCTGATTTGGGTGTGACCAGTGCGGCCATTGGTGAGACCTTGGTATCGCCACGATGGGCGACTATGACGCGGCTTTGCCCAAGCTCAACTTGGCGCAACGCCAAATCCCCATCATGGTCAGACTTGCCGACTCGGCGCGACAAGACTTGGATGTGTTGGGCCGCTTAAATGTGCCCGGCAGCAAAGGGCCTGTCATGTTGGCAGAAGTCGCCACCTTGAGCCTGAGCGGCGGACCTGCTTTGATCGAGCGCTACAACCGCACACGCAATATTGTGTTTGTGGTTGAACTCTCGGGCACGGGGCTGGGTGACGCCAAAAACTTGGTCAGCCAATTGCCCAGCATTCGTGATTTACCAAGCGGTGTTCGGCTGGTGGAAGTGGGCGACGCTGAAATCATGGGCGAGTTGTTTGCCAGTTTTGCTCTGGCCATGCTTACCGGTATCTTGTGTATTTACTTGGTCTTGGTGTTGCTGTTCAAAAGCGTATTGCATCCGGTGACGATTTTGGCTGCCTTGCCACTGTCTTTGGGCGGCGCCTTCGTGGCTTTGCTGTTAACCGGTAAAAGCTTCTCTATGCCTTCGCTGATTGGTTTGATCATGCTCATGGGTGTAGCCACCAAAAACTCTATTTTGTTGGTGGAGTACGTGATTGTGGCCCAACGTGACAGCGGCATGGCCCGGTTGGATGCCTTGATGGACGCGTGTCAAAAACGCGCTCGTCCCATCATCATGACGACCATTGCCATGGGGGCGGGCATGTTGCCTATCGCTGCGGGGTGGGGCAGCTCAGACCCGAGTTTTCGCTCGCCCATGGCGGTGGCAGTGATTGGCGGTTTGATCACCTCCACCTTTCTGAGCCTGCTGGTTATTCCTGCCGTCTTTTTGTACATCGACGACTTGGGTTTGCTGATGGGGCGTTTGTGGCGGCGGTTTAGTTCAGCTCAGCAATAAGCTCGATTTCTACGCAGGCCCCTCGAGGCAATTGAGCCACGCCAAAAGCGCTGCGTGCATGGGTGCCGGCCTCTCCCAGAACTTGGCCCAACAACTCAGAGCAGCCATTGGTCACCAAATGGTGTTCTGTGTAGTCGGGGCTGGAATTGACCAAGCTCATGACTTTGACGATGCGTTTGATGCGGTGCAAGTCGCCACCCGTGGCAACATGCAAGGTGCCCAGCAAGTCGATAGCCACCGAACGGGCGGCAATTTGCCCCAGTGATGTGTCCATGTTGGTGCCCAGTTGACCCACCCATGGGTTGCCGTCTTGTTTGGCAATATGGCCGCTGACAAAAACCAAGTTGCCGGTCTGCACAAAGGACACATAGGCCGCGACCGGTGCTGTCAGCGGGGGCAGGGTGATGTGCAAGTCTTTAAGGCGCTGGTAAATATCCATGGGGAGTGTCTCCTGATTGAAATTTTGTCACCAGTGTAAAGTGCCTAAGTGACGGTAAAAATATGCGGGTTCAAAGATTCAAGTTTTGAAGTTCAGGGTCGATCTCTTCTCTATGAAGCCATTTCATTTCTCTCGCTTAGCTTGTACGGCACTGTTACTTGTCAGCCCTTGGGTTCACGCCGAGTGGGGTGAACTCATCAAGGACGATGAAGTGTTTTACGGTTGGGACAAAGATTCAGTTCAAAACCTGCATGTCTCTCGTTTGGTCTGGACCATCACCAACCTGACCAGCCCAACCAAGCTTGGTAACGGCAGCGATTTCCAGTCCATCCTCACCCGCTACCGCATTAACTGCAAAACAGATACTTTTTTAAAATTATCTGAAAGCGTTTATGAGCGCCCCGATGGCAAGGGCCGGGAACTGGTTACTGTCGATAAGCCTGAGTGGCGCCCCAATGACACCGCTATTCGCCCAGGTACGCACATCGCACTTCTGAAAAAACAGATTTGCGCTCCCACACAAACGGCCTCAGCCAATTAAATTTCTCTTCAGCGTTTTGCAGTTTGCAAAATGTCCTGAAGGGAATGTTTGTCTGCTAAACCCTCACCCCGGCTGAATTGGTTCAGTCCCTTGCTGCTGGCTTGGGTCTTGGGTAATGCTTTGCAACTGCGCGAACCGCAGTTGGGCACATTTCTTGACTATTTTGGGCCCATTCTTGGCTGCGGATTATTTGCCGGCTTGGTGCACATGGGGTGGCAATACCCCCCATGGCTGCAAATTCTGCGGCCGTACATGGCTTACTGGGGCTTGGTCAGTGTCTTGCTCAGCGTGGCCGCTTTTGCCTACGCGAGTGTGGGATGGCGCGCATTGCTTTACCAACAAAGCCAATTGCCTGCGCAACTGCAAGGCATAGATATGGAGGTCACCGGCTCGGTCGTGAGTTTGCCGCAGCGCCTAAGCGATGGGTGGCGTTTTCGGTTCCAAGTGTCGCAAGCCGTTCGCGTCGACAGTGGTGTCCATGTCGATGTTCCTGCACTTTTGCAATTGGGTTGGTATGCCAACGACAAAACAGATCAGCAAGATTTACCGTCCCTGAGAGCTGGACAAATCTGGCTTCTGCCTGTGCGATTGAAACAACCGCACGGCTTGGTTAACCCAGGTGGTTTTGATGTGGAGTTGTGGCTTTGGGAACAGGGCATCCATGCCACCGGCTATGTGCGCACAAGCACGCACTCTTCGCCCCCTGTGCTGCTTGGCCAGAGCACCGATGGAAATGTAGAGCAGTGGCGGCAAATGACCCGCGATGGCATACAACACAGCGTGAGTGAACCGCGCTGGGCCGCCATGGTCTCGGCATTGCTGATTGGCGATCAAGCAGGGCTGGACCGCAGTGACTGGGATGTGTTTCGGGCCACCGGCGTGGCCCATCTGATGAGTATTTCCGGCTTGCACATCACACTGTGGGCATGGGTGGCGCGTTGGTTGATCCTGAGGCTTTGGCGTTATAGCGATTTGTGGGGGCGTTCGTGGTGCTTGACATTACCAGCGCCTTATGCGGCGCAAGTGGGCGGTTTGTTGCTTGCTTGGGTCTATGCCGTTTTCAGTGGTTGGGGCATTCCCTCTCAAAGAACCGTGGCCATGCTGGCTACGATGTGTGTGTTGCAGCTGCAAGCCAAGCGCTGGCCCCTGCATACCCAATGGTTACTGGCCATGGTGGTGGTCTTGTTCATAGACCCATGGGCTTTGATGCAAGCTGGGTTTTGGTTGAGTTTTGTGGCGGTGGGCATGTTGTTCATAGCTCAGCCCACACAAGCGCCACCTGCGACAGCAGATGCAAAGCTGCCTCACAGGTATGGGCACAGCTTGTCAGGGCTTGGGGCTTATGTGCTGGCCTTGTGCAAAGAGCAATGGGTGATCAGTGTGTGCTTGGCCCCCCTGTGCATTGTCTTGTTTCAGCAGGTCTCGTTGGTGGGCTTTTTGGCCAATTTGTTTGCCATTCCTTGGGTGACTTGGGTGGTCACGCCCTTGGCCTTTGCCGGACTGCTGTGGTCGCCGTTGTGGCAGGCCAGCGCTTGGGCCGCACAGGTTTTGTGTTGGGTGCTGGAGCCGATGTCGACGGTGACTTGGGCGGTGTGGCACAGCAGCGCTCCACCTTTATGGGTTGCTGCCGTGGGGTTGGTCGGTGCAGTCATATGGGCTGGGCGCTGGTTTGGGGTTTACCGCTGTGCAGGGTTGTTATTGCTTTTGCCGTCTGTGTTGTGGCCTGCGTCTCGTCCGCCTACAGACACAGTTGAATTGCTGGCCGCAGATGTGGGACAAGGCAATGCTGTGTTGGTGCGAACTGCTCAGCACAGTTTGTTGTTTGACGCAGGCCCACGCTACGGCAGTGAAAGCGATGCGGGTGACAGGGTATGGCTGCCTCTTTTGCAAAGCATGGGTGAGCGATTAGACATTTTGCTGCTCAGTCACCAAGACGCCGACCACACAGGCGGTGCTTTGGCGATTTATGCGGCGCAAACACAAGCCCAGATTCTCAGTTCCATCACTTCATCGCATTGGTTGGGAAAAGCCTTGGCGATGAACCGTTGCCAAGCTGGCCAATCATGGCAGTGGGATGGTGTGCAGTTCGACATCATTCACCCGTTGGCCAGCGACTACGAAAAGCTCTTGTCACCCAATGCCCGCAGCTGTGTGCTGCGCATTCACGCGCAGGGTCAAACGGTTTTATTGACGGCGGATATCGAGGCGTTTCAAGAGCAAGCTTTGCTTGAACGCATGGGGACGGCATTGAAAGCGGATGTTCTTTTGGTGCCGCACCATGGCAGCAAAACCTCGTCTACTGAGGCTTTTTTAAGCGCGGTTCAACCACGCTTCTCTTGGGTGCAATCGGGGTACCGCAACCGCTATGGACACCCCGCACCCGTGGTGATGCAGCGCTATGCAGACAAAGGCATACCGGTGTGGGACTCACCGCACTGCGGTGCCATGCATTGGCGCAGTGACGCGCCCTCACACATGCTGTGCGAACGCGATGTGCAACGACGCTATTGGCAGCATCGCCTACCTTAGGTTTTGCGAATACTGGCCATGAACGAGTCGAAAGGCATTTCACAAAACTGCGACCACAACACATGCTCGTCTCGAAACTTGACCCAAGGCGTGTAAATTTTTTTAAACGCAGGGTTGGTGTCGTTGAGTTCGGTATAAAACTCGTTGGCTGCTTTGTAGCAAGCATTCAGCAGATCGGGTGAAAATTTACGCAACTGCGCACCACCCGAAATAAGCCTGCGCAGCGCTGCTGGGTTGGCCACATCGTATTTGGCAGTCGACCATTGGTTGGCTTCGGCGCATGCCACTCGCAAAGCAGCTTTGTAGTCGTTGGGCAAGGCATCAAAAGCTTTTTGATTGATGAACAGTGACAGCGTGGCTGAACCTTCCCACCACCCTGGGTAGTAATAGTATTTCGCGACTTTATGCAAGCTCAGGTGTTCGTCGTCTGCGGGGCCGACAAATTCGGCCGCATCGATCACGCCTTTTTCCAGTGCGGCGTACAAGTCGCCTGGCGCGAGTTGCTGAGGCACCACCCCAAGTTTGGTCAGTACCTTGCCGGCCAAGCCACCCACACGGAATTTCAAACCTTTGAAATCAGCCACAGTTTTGATTTCTTTGCGGTACCAGCCGGCCATTTGTGCGCCCGTGTTGCCCACCGGCATATTGATCACGCCGTAGTTACTATAAAACTCATTGAGCAATTCGATGCCGCCACCCACATACAACCATGCGTTTTGCCCGCGTGTGTTGAGGCCAAAGGGCAGAGCAGTGCCAAAACCAAAAGCGGGGTCCTTGCCAATGTAGAAATAGCTGGCACTGTGTCCGGCTTCGATGGTGCCGTTTTGCACGCCGTCCAGTACTTGCAGAGGCGGCAACAACTCACCGGCTGCGTGCAAGCTGATTTTGAATTTACCCTCGGTCAGTTCGGCCACGCGCTTGGTCATCATGTCGACCGCGCCATAAATGGTGTCAAGTGATTTGGGGTAGCTCGACGCCAAGCGCCAGCGAATTTCTGGTTTGGAGGATTGCGCACGGGCGGGCGCACTAAGGGCCGCAACACCTGCACCCACGGCGGTGGTGGAGAGAAAGTTTCTGCGTTGCATAGATGGCCTTTAGAAAAAGTTGAGTGAATACTAACTGACGATATCGAGTTTTTGTCGGGCTATGTCGTAATGCGGGTCGTTAGGGTCGAGCGCCCAGCCCGAGGTGAGCATGCGGTTCATGTATTGGCGGTTGTACAAAAAAGGAAATACCAATTGCGACAAACCAAACGAAACAAAGGTAATGACCAGATGCAAGACCCCCACACCTAATTCACCGCGTATCACCGGCACGAACCAACCAAACAAAAGGTAAGTCCAGCTGAATCCCACATAGCCGCTCTTGGCAATCCCAGACACCGAGTGGATGATGCGTACTTTTTTTTGCATACCAAAAAGCATGATGCCCAAAATCAAGGGCGAAAACACGATCAGCAGCAATATCCAAATCCAAAAGGTTTCCATCACCATTTCCTGTAAGTTATTTATTCGGGCTTGAAAAAAGTTTCCAAGACCTTGAACATGACTTTACTGTGCCTCTTGATATAGGCTTTGGCATAGACGTCTTTGCCATAGGCTCGGCGAATAACCTCAGCTTCCAGAAAAGGGAAATTCATTACCCCCAGCATCACTGGAAGCAAATGCTCTGCTTTGGGTTTAGCGTTGCCAAGTTTTAACTCTTTGCTGATCCTGTCGATGATGGTTTGGCCAAGGGCGTAGCTGGGCAGCAAAAAATGCGCAAAAAGCCACTCTGCGCGACTGCCTCCTTTGCCTGTTTCATCCACCACGATCCGGACCAGTTGTGGGTGGCTTGCAGCAAACTCGACCATTTTTTCGGAAATGAATTCAATTGATTGCATGGGGTTCAGGTGTGACAAGCGTTCTTGAAAAAGCATGGTCTCTGCCATTAAGGCTGCTTGTGCATCACTGACCGCCGTTTGCCACAACACCTCCTTGCTGGCAAAGTGGTAGTGGATGAGCGGCTTGGCCACATTTGCCGCTTTGGCAATTTCTGCAATGCTGGCTCGCTCAAAGCCGTTTTGGGCGAACACATTCAAAGCAGCTTGGCGAATGGCCAAGCTGGCGTCGTGTTGGTCGCGAGCAGGACGACCGCGTCGTCTGGGGGTATGAGAAATAGCTTGTGTCGCCATAAGTCGCTGACTCTAACTGATGCGAATGTCTAGGGAAGACCCTAGCTTGCAAATTTTATTATGCCAATTAGCATAATAAAACCATGAAAATGCCTACTCACCTTCATCTTGGCTACACGTCCACAGAGTTAGCCCAAAGCCCCTATGCCTCTTATTACCGTGACGAGTTCGCGCCTTTGCCCGAGCATGTGAGAGAAGCCTTGCTGACAGGTGGTCAGGCTTATGAACTCTTTCCCCTGGTGGATCACGCTAATGAATTGCTAGAGCCGGGCTACTGGCCGCTTGAAACTGGTTTTGGTTTAGGCCCCGATGGTTCGGTGCAGGTGTTTGCATTGACGCATATGCCCAAGGTGACACCCGCCATGTGGGACTGGTGGTTTGCGTGGCACGGCAGCGAAGCGCAGCGCTACAAGTTGTGGCATCCCCGCGCCCATATCAGTTCGAAGTGGACCGATGGACGAAGCGACTTGAACCATTACATCGGCCGCACCTCCCATGTGGTGGAGTATGTCGGCCCAGAGTTGCTCAGCCTCACTATTCGCTTTGTTGCACCAGCGATTTTGGGCTTGGATGAAGACCGATTGAAGCGCCAAGGCGAGGTGGCCATCTGTGCCCGTGGCGGCATTGCAGGCACACCCATGGAAACAGGGTGGTTGATCCACCACCTGCGACCCGTGGAGGGGGGGTGTGAAATGCGTTCTCGTTTCTGGTTGGGAGGCAACAACGTACGACCCCGCGGCATGGACAACGCCCTAGGAAAGTTGCTCGGGGGTGTTGCCGCGTATTTCAATCCCTTAAAGGCTACCCAAGGGGCTGAACTGTTGGTGCATTGCGCACAGGAAATGAACCATCTGGCAGCTATCTTGCCTGCCTTGTACGCAAAATTTGGCCCTCATGCATATGCTTAACTGAAAGAATCTAGATGAATAAAAACATCGCGAAAGGCAGCGTCGTTCACCGAGGCGAAGCAGGGTTTGAACAAGCTGTGTTGGGCACCAGCTTCACGGTGCGCGACCCAGGCAGGCGACCAGACATCGTGGTGCAAGCCAATGATGTGTATGAGGTGATGGCTGCGGTGCGACAAGCCGCGCAAGACAATATGCACATTGGCATGTGCTCGGGTGGTCACAGTTGGGCGCAAAACCATATCCGCGAGGGCGGGATGATGCTGGACCTCTCCCGCCTGAAATCAATTGAAATCAATCCCACCAAGATGACGGCCGTCATTGGTCCGGCGGTTCTTGCGGGCGAATTGAACCTTGCTGTGGTGCCGCATGGTTTGTTTTTCCCTACTGCCCACGCATGGACTGTGGGCCTGGGGGGCTTTTTGCTTCAGGGCGGTTTTGGCTGGAACAGCCGCAACGTGGGCTTGGGGTGCCAGAACGTCATCGGCATTGACGTGGTACTTGCCGACGGTACCTTGGTGCACGCCAATGAAACCGAGAACGCCGACCTGTTCTGGGCGGCGCGTGGTTCAGGGCCGGGGTTCTTTGGTGTGGTGGTGCGTTTTCACCTCAAGCTGCACAAGCGCGCCAAATTCATCGGCATGAAGTTGCAGGTATTTCGCATCAAACATCTTGAAGAAGTATTGGCCTGGGCCGATCGCGTGGGGCCCTTCGTGTCGCCCAAGGTGGAGTTCCAGATCGTCATGAACCCCAAGGCCAGCGTCATTAATGCGCATGGGATGGAGGTGATTGCCCCGGTGATGGCCGACAGTTGGAAAGAGGCGCGCGAGATGGTGGCCTTTATGTCCAACAGTCCGGTGCGCTCCAAAGCCAGCTTTTCGCTGCCACTGCTGCCCATGTCGCTGGACTTCATGATGAAAACGGGCGAGAAAACCCTGTTCCTCTCGAATACACGCTGGAGTGCCGACAACATGTGTATGGACACCCCCATCGACCCGCTGCTGCCGGCGATACGCAGCATTGCGGACACCCAGCCCCCACACCCCAGCCACGTGTTGTGGCTGAACTGGAATGGTCCGATACAACTAGCCGATATGGCCTTCTCCATGCAGTTTCGCACCTACTTGGCGCTCTATTGCGGCTTGGGCAAAGGGGTGGACGAAGCCCAACATGTGAATTGGGCAACCGACCACATGAAAGCTTTGGAGCCATGGAGCCGTGGCATACAACTGGCAGATGAAAACTTGGCTCGCAGGCCGGCCAAGTTTGTTTCTGACGCCAATATGGCCAGGCTTGACCAAGCCCGTGCCAAGTACGACCCGCAGGGGCTTTTTCATCCTTGGATGGGGCGTTTGCAGTGAGCCCTATGGGCCCCTACATTCTTTGGGGTACGCCGCACTCTCTCTACACGGGGAAAGCTCGGTCGTGCCTCATCAAAAAAGGGTTTGCATTTGTAGAGCGCTGCCCTTCACACACAGACTACAAAGCTCGCGTTAGACCCGC
>Ga0209084_1003219_pt1 | contig 12121 bp, 18 predicted proteins | sample C_130820_MF_Meta_FD_187309 | JGI IMG/M metagenome (GOLD analysis project Ga0209084, IMG submission 187309) | Freshwater microbial communities from Lake Croche, Canada to study carbon cycling - C_130820_MF_MetaG (SPAdes) (version 2) | ecosystem: Environmental > Aquatic > Freshwater > Lake... | reverse complement strand
CTAAACGGATCACCGTTGGCATAGAAATAGTTGTCAGTATAAATTGCATTTGGTAATAAATTGCTAGAGATGTTTACATTTATTGCATCAATGTTGCCATATACTAAGGCATATGATGATGTAAAATTAGTAGTATATAACATACTATTTGATTGGTCCCATCTTAAACCAGCACTACCACCAAAGTTACCTGAGTTGTTAAATTGAATTTGACTATTTGAACCACCGACCACGCCGTTACCGGATCCGCCGCCTGATACCCAAGCAAGTGTTCCTGTGCCATCTGTTTGTAAGTATTGGCCGTTATTACCACCTGTTACACGGAATGTATTGATGTTTAGATTACCAACTCGTGTTATATTTGGTTGATATGCGTTTACTACTGTATATGCTAAATTAGCTAACCCAGCCGGCACAAAGTTTGCAGTACCTGCACCTGCTAATATTAAGTTACCTGTTATTTGTAGATTTGCTTTTTGTGTTACTGGTACGCCTGCCATATTAACTACAGGTATTAATGTACTAGGTGCAATATTATTGCCTATATTTGGTAGTGATGTTATTTTAATTGCTGTATTAGACGTTGCCATTTATTATTCCTTATTATCCAAACACTACACCGTTTTGACCTATACAAAACCATTTGCTATTAATGTATTGTAATGTGCATCCGTCACCAATATCATTGAATGTGATTGTTCCTGTACCTGATGCTTTCCATCCAGCATTTGATACTGTGATAACCATATCGCCCCCATCTGCGACCATCATAAATGTTTTGATTAGTCCGGCAGTGCCTGCTGCTAATGTAGCTGTGCTTGCACCTGTCGTAGTAAAGTAACTTGCTGTTACACTTAAATTTGCTGCTGCACCATTAGTTAAATTCTCACTACTACTACCAATTGGTGATTCTATATTGATAGTGCCAGTAGTAGTTATAGTGCCATTAGTAACAGTCAATGAATTACTAGCTACGCCAACACTAGTTACTGTGCCACCAAATTGAGTGGATGAGATTGTAACATTTCCATTACTGCCACTTAAATTTATACCAGTGCCTGCGCTTAATCTAGTAACACCTGTATTAACGATTGTTATATTACCTGAAGTAGTTACTGGTGACCCGCCTGATATTATCAATCCGTCACCTGAAGTAATTATACCTACACTTGTTACTGTACCAACTGACGCTGCATTTGCTATATTAGTTATTCTACCGTATTGGTCAACAGTAAGCACAGGATATGAATAATTTCCGGCTGATACACCAGTGTTTGCTAAATCAATGGTAATTGTACCTGAACTTATTATTGGACCACCAATTGAAGTAATTCTTGCGTTACCTGCTGCCCCAACAACATTTACATTTGATACACCGCCACCGTTCCCACCACCACTGGCAGTGATAATTATATTACCATTAGAACTTGATAAAGTGATACTATTATCACCCGCAGTGAGACTGGTTACACCTGTATTGGTAATTGTTACAGTATTTGTATTTGAGTTCGCATCAGCAGTAATCCCTACACCACCGGTAAATGTATTATATGGGCTGGCACATGCAAATAATATATTAAAATTGGTTACTGATTTGGTAAAAGCCTGATATAACGAATCACTTCCTGCTGATTCGTTGGGTAATCCAATTTTTATGTCTACATTTCCTAAAATTGCCATGATTTAATCCTTATTATGTATTTATCAATAAGGACTAAATCGCTCTTACCCCGGACTAAAGCTGCTGCCGCACCCGCATGTTGTCTCTGCATTGGGGTTGTTTATCACAAATTGACTACCGGATAAGTCATCTTTATAGTCAATTTCTGCCCCAGTAACATATTGCATTGACATTGAATCAACTAATACACTGGTAGATTTTATTGGAATTTCCCAATCATCTTCGTTTTGATCTTCATCTAAGGTGAATCCATAACTCATTCCTGAGCATCCTCCACCCTGTACATACATTCGCAGTTTTAATGAAGGATTATTTTCCTCTGCTAAAATGTTTGTTATTCTTGCTTGTGCTGATTCTGTTATGGTTAACATTATGATGTTCCTTCGCTAAACCATGGGTCAATAATTACCGGTTGACCGTTCTTTCGTTGCATGACATTTGCCGTATGCAAATCCCACCCAAATTTGTTAATCATACCTGTGTTGTATAATACTGACATACTATTATATAGTTGTTTGTACATGGCGTAAGATTTTTCATTATACATTAAATCTTGCCATTGTCTAACATATACATTAACAATAGATTTTGAATTCTTAGTATACGGATACCATTCCCACGTATCTGATAAACCCATTGCATGGTCTACTTTATTCCATGTCTCTTTTGCCTGACAAAAATCGCTAAAGAACCAAACTACACCTTCCATGAAAGTACCCTTTTCTATAGGGTTTAATCTTTCCATCTCAATCTGAGTATAATCTTTGCCGTTGATATCAACTGTGTTTACTTCATTAAATCTTGGCATACAAGCCAAATCTTGATGTGACATTGCAAATTCATAAAACTTACGGAATACTTGTTCTGCTTTATTGCCCAAATCTTCTGGCATTAATATTTTAATGATATGACTATCATCCTTGGCCCATACAGTAGAATCAGCACCTGTCCCTACATTTGAGTATCCTGCTGCTTTTAATTGGTTAGCAATTGTTTTGGCATTTGTTGTACCTACTTCTGCTTCATCAATTGGTTCTTCATCTAACTCTGCTAAATCAACATAATTGATTGGTACACCCTTAATCGCTGCTGCTAACGCACGATGATTCCCGTCAATGATTTTGTTATTAGCAACAACTATTGTTTTGCTTGCTAGTGTTGGATCATTAACATATGATTGAACAATCTCTTGCTGGTCATTATCTAACATATCAGTTATGTCATCAATGTGTTCTGCACGATATTGACTGAGTAACATAATCAATACTTTGTGCTTCTGCATTGTTTCAACTGTCAATGCTTGTCCAAGTTCACGGGGAGTAACATAGTCCCAAAATTCTTCATCACGATCAGGAAAATGTCCACCGTACATATTATTCAATGTAGTTTTACTTTCATTGATGAATTCTTTGGCTCTCATACTTTATCCTGAAATATTTGTATTGGTGAATGACCTAACGCTTTAGCTTGCCAAACATATATTTTTCCACCGTACTTCTCAACAATCTCCGGAGTTGGTTGAACCTCAATATCTATGCCTCTTGGTAGTAAAACTTCGTTTTCGTAAGTGTGATTACTTATTTTTTTAAGGCTAACCGCAGGTGTTCCAGCCGGAAGTTCTATCATTAATAAATTATTTCCACGCCCAACAGAAAAACTGATTCCTTGAAGAAAACTAGTTGATGTACTAGTATATGCAGGTAAGTGTAATCTAATTGGCTTAGAACGGTCAGCTTTGTATTTTTTATAAGCATGTTCTACACTTACGGGTACCCCTGTATAAACTTTTGCTGGTTTAGACAAATTGAATCTTTTAAGAACTTTGTCCATCTTTTTGATAAATTTAGCTACAGGAGATTTTGGATCAACTTCTGTTTCACCTCTATAGTGACGATGCAAGAAATCATTTACTGTTCTACTGCCTAAGGTATGATAATATAAAGGATTTAATTCTGGATCATTGGGGTCTGCTCCTACATCTTTATGTATACCTTCAGGGATGAATTCACTGGCTCTCATTAGTTTTGCCCAACTATTGAATATTGACCTTCTGGGGCAGGGGCAAACTCACCATGTGTATCTTTTGCTAGGTCCCAGTGTCTACCTCTGTCAAGCCCCCAACGTTCGCCCAATCTCGCTGAGTTTTGTTCTATCCATTCACGGGCAAACTGTAGTGCTTTATCTTGTGACGGTGCATCTAATCTATGAAATACTTTACCTCTATATTTGTTCAGGCCATAAATTACATACTGTCCTTTTACTTCTGGTGGTTTTATATTATCAGCACCTTCTGTTCTTTGTAACATCACCATCTCATCAGCAAACCCGGCAAGTCTAGGTCCAATTTGATTAGTAAGTTCCTTGTTAGTTGCTATAAGTTTATTGTAATCATCCAAACTTTGTACAATAGTTTGATATCCCGGAAATACTTGTCTACGCACCATTGCTTTGTACATGCTTAACTTTTTAGGATCCTCTGTTTCAAATACAATATATTTGGGCTTGTATATTCTACAATATCTATTAACTGATTTTACCACTGCACCTAAAATTTTGAATTGATCACCTAATCCCGATGTATCAGTACTGCCTTCAATATTAAACTCTACAAAGATTAAATCTACATTGGCATCTTTGATTTGTTTGATTACTACTTCACCTTGACGTCCATATTCATTTTTATCATCAGGATCGGTAACAAAGACGTATTTAAGCTGTCCGTTCTGTACTGTATCACCATAAGGCACTGAATTTATTTCATAGCCGCTGTGGCTTTGAAATAACTCAGTTAAAAATTCTTTTGCTCTCATAAACTCTTACCCCATCTTGTGTTAATTACATTCCAGTTTATGATTTTCCATTGTTCTTTAATGTATTTCTTTTTGTCACTGCCGTAATCTAATATCCAGGCATGTTCCCACCAGTCAATCAATAGTAATATGTCATTACGTACTTGGTGATTAGGTATCGTTTTAATCTTGCCGTCAGTAGCTAAGTATATCCAACCACTACCCTGTATCTTCATAGCTTCGGTTTCAAACTCTGACTTCATGCTATCATAGTCACCGTAATGTTTATTGATGAATCCATACATAGGGCCGTTAGGCTTGTTATTGTTTCTTACTTCACGGAACTGCGGGAATAATGTATTATGCAGGAAAGCACCTGCATAGTTGAAATCTCTATCACCCTCTTTATTATTATAGCGTTCAGCGTAACCGTGGGCTAATTTCCCGTAATGTAAATCTAGTGTATCTTTAGATAATACGGGGCTGACCTCATTTGGGGTGAAGTTTAGGGGTATAATTTCTATGTCTTGAGGTTTACTTTTTTCCTCAAGCAATGTAAGAATGTCACGCATAATATGTATTTATGCGTACAGATTACTTTGAGGATACTTTATACCTCAGCTAATACATCTGTTTTTATGTCAGATTCACTAGAATTTTTAGCTATTACATCTAGTAGTTTAGCTTTGTATATATTAAACAATCTTACTTTTTTTCTTAAAACAGATAAGGGTTTAAAATCTTTTGTAGGGGTATTACGTAATTGTTCAAACGTATACCCGTGATTTGTCATTGCAACAAATCTAAACGCGGATAATCTACTGAGTCCGGGATTTTCAAATCTAATTGAATTAAATTCAATGGCCATCTTTTCTGCAATTTCAGAACTCATATGTTCATTAGTCCAAGTATCAATTGCTCTAGTATAACCGTTTTCAGTTTTGAAAGTTTCGTGCTTAGTATATCCATATTTTTCAAAATTTATGTCAAACTCACTTTGAAAATGTCCATTTTCTTTAAGTAATAGCGGGAAATAATTAGAAACCAGCGGGGTTGCATTTGCCCAGTCAAAGGTAGCTTGAACACTTTCTATAGATTCACCCGGTAATCCAATAATAAAACTAGTGGTTATTAAGATTTCTTCTTTCCAATGTTCATAATATAATTCTAATAAGAATTTCTTTAACTTTTCAGAATTCATGCCCTTGCCAATAATTTTAGCAGATGTTGGGTTTAATGTTTCAATACCCATAAAAGCATGTCCAAGTCCCATTTCTTTTAATAAAGTAATTTGCTCTGGATGGGCGTATAGTAAATCTACTCTTATATAAGCAACAAAATTAATTTTAAAGGGAAGTTTTGTTATTACATCATGCAAACGTTGAAGTTTATATGTTGAATCATTGAATGTATCATCCGAGAAAAAGTAATTTGTAGTACCATACAATTCGTAATTTTTTATCAACTCATCTCTAACCCGAATAGGATCTCTAAGATAATCGAATTTCTTTTTGCCAATTAAGGGGTAAGAACAAAATTTACATTTAAATATACATCCTCTAGCTACTTCCATCGGAAGTGCTTCATTTGGCAATACGCAATCATTTTCATGCCAAAAATGATCAAGGTTTTCAATATCAAAATGTTCTGCTGCACCGTCAACAATAGTTAGACCGTTAGATTGAGGATAAATTCTTTTTTTACCGGTTTTAAGTCCTATCAAATATTCTACAACACTTGATTCACTATATCCATGAAACACTACATCAACTAATTCATTATCGGTTATTCTATAACTATTTGCTCCACCGACTATAATTTTTATACCGGGGTATTTTTGTTTTAATAAAAACAGCACATCACCAATGTGGCTAGGCAACGTATCATAACGTGCCGGTTTATATAAATTTGGACGGGCTGTAGATTTGTAATTTGTTACTTCAGCATCATCATCCCTATCAAAATTAAGAAAAGTTGATGATACGCCGATGGCTAATGTATCTTCACTGACACACATGCTAATTATCTTAGCCAATTCTTCTGGATCAAACATACTTGCAAAATCGATTACCTGTGTGGTAAATCCGTGTTTTCTTGCATGATGCGCTACTTGATATGCACCAATACTTCTTTGAAATGTTGTGTCTGATGTGTCGGTTATTAATATTAATTCATTACGCATGAAATTATTTATCCCCGACGTAAGTTGATTTTCAAAATCTTACCTACGCCGAGTAATGCGTCCTTTAGTCAAGTCGTAGGGTGAAAATTCAACCTCAACAGTATCGCCAAGCAATATTTTAATGTCGTTCTTACGCATACGACCACTGATGTACCCAGTAATTACACTAGTTGGGTTCATCTGTACTTTGAAAACGGCATTGGGTAATACGTCAATTACCTTACCGTCCATCTTAATTCCCTCTTCTTTTGCCATTTTAGTTTTATTAAACTCCTTATTTAAGTGTTTGGGCTGATAATTTCACCCACATGAATTTCTTCATCATTTCTTCATCTTTGGTTACATACGCATACCCATGCTGTCCGCGACCTTTAACAATCTTTATTCCGCCCTTAGGGCCTTGACGCCATACTCGTTTACTTGCCCACAATGCTCTAGTTTGCCAGCCAACAAAATACCCACCCGTGTAACCTTCTGATGCGTAAACGCCTTTACTCCAACGATTTATACCATCATGGGTATCTTCATCTATTTCAAAATAATATGTACAATTATTAATTTTAGCCACGGCGCATCCTTGCGATATCAATTGCGTCCTGATCACAGAATACAGGAACTGCGTTACTTTTATGTAGTTGACCCACACCAATCATTTTTGATCCTGTGTATTTTTGTGCAGGCTTGCTGGATACTGGGCCTGAATGACCAGTATCTAAACTCTTAATGTGATGTGTGTTTGTACGACCGATAGGCGTGTCAAGTGAATAGACCAATGGTTGTGCTGCCATTGCTCGTTTTTGTTTCTTTGTTTCTTGCTCAACTCCCCATTTTTTCTGTAGGTCGTGCCAATCTGATTGAAGTTCACGGTATTTCCGTGCTTCCTCACTATTGCGAAACTTCATTTTGCCTTTGCGTTTGCCGGTCATTGTTAGAGCCGGCCCTACAAGATGCATGGTCATACAAATAGAAACATAGTTAATATGACCATATTATAGCAGGGAAACCATTTATTGTCAACCGTCATCGTTTCAGTATTTCCATAATCTTTTCTTTTTCCAGAATATCAGCTTCCAATTCCTGATATTGTTTACGCAATTCTTTCAGTTTTACCCATTTTTCTTCTAATCTTTCGTTGGGATGTAGTATCGCTAATCGTTCTTCTATTTTGGATAATGTATCATTTAGGCTTTTACCTTTGAGTTTGATATCACCATCAAACTCAGCATTACCTTTTACTTGTAAAGTGCCAGTTCCAGGATTGATATTGCTTAGTGTTATTGTATCGTCAGCCCAATTAGTAGTAGTACCATTAGAATACATAAATTGTCCAGCACTACCGGTACCGCCGACAGATATAGGTCCAGTATTGTTAGTTGTAAATACAGGTGGATGCATTGTATTAATTATATTTTGTGGTATTGGATAACTCATGTTTTCTTTAATATGTAGCGGCCTTCAGTATCAAATCCGATTTCAATGTTATCACCTTCTTTCCAACCCATTTGATCTAGTAGGGTTTGTGGAATAGGTAAATATAAATCATCATCATTATTGGGACTTGGTTGCGTTATTACTTCATAACGTATTTTTTCCTGTCCGGGTTTAGTTGTAGCCATATGTTATTTTACACTAATTGTATAGTGATTATCAACTCTTATGGATAAACGGAGCATATATCTTTTCAAGCTGTTGAATAGTACCTGCGGTATTGCTATCCTCATGCTTGACAGCAATACCACCTGCACCACTCCAAGCATCTAAATACTTACCAAAGTCATCTACTAAGACATTTGGTTCACCGTCTTGCGTGGCGTATTTAAATTTAGCAGCAGTAAAAATGGCATCACCACTAGTACCCGGATTGAATTCGTCTAACCAATCTTTTTTAGCTTTTACACTAGCACTAGAAAAGGGACCACGTAATGGAGCAGATAATACTGTATATGGGATTTTGTTATTATGTAACCATTCAATAATACGCATTCCACCGGACAATGGCTCTAATTGTTTAAAGAATTGATAAACTTGTTCTGCACTAGAATTTGCTAATAAATTTATATCATCTTCTCGTCTAGGAATCTCTTTATATGTAGAAACACCGTGTTTTTGTGCCCATGCCCCAAAGAAATCAGCTTGGACACCGTCCATATCTAGGTATAGATGTGGCATTTTTTTCTCGGGTATGGGCTCAACTTCTTCAAATAACTCATTTATACGCATCATAATATTTATCTGTTAACGGATTGAAACGAATTTATCGCTAAATACAATAGTACATTATAACATATAATAACAATAAGGAGTACACAAATGGTAACAAAACGGGTTACTACTAGAAGAAAAGTAGTTGCGCCACCTCCCCCATCAGCCAAAAGTTTCCCCACTGCCGCCTTAGGTGTGGGTATGGTTATCCTTACCAATTATCAAGCAGAAGTAAAGCAGATAATGGGATTAATAATGAAAGCATTAACATGAAAATATTAGATAAGATTTTAGAATACAAGAGAACTCCATATGTTATTGCAGGGGTTATATTCTTAAGCAGTTTGATCGTACTTAGCTGCTTTAAAAGCGCAGAAACTCAATTGACCACACTTAATCACGCTGCGTCACTTAGCCGCACTATGGCTAAATCGTCAGATGATTTAACTAACTATGCTAGATTTTTTGTAACAACTAAGAGTGAACAATGGCGAACAGAGTTTAATAATGTGCTTAAAATACGCAACGGTGAAGTAGCGGACGACAAGGGAGTTACAAAATCATTTAAAGTTAGAGTAAAAGAAGTACCATTCTTACAAACTGAATTGGATAAGTTATTGAAGGCAGAAGAATTAAGTAACAATCTTGCTAAACTAGAAGTTCAAGCGTTTGCCCTGATTGACAAAGGCAAACCTGAACTAAATTTTGAAATACAAACGTATCACTATACAGCAGCACAGATGTTGATGTTTGGGGATGATTACAAAAAATATAAGAAAGAAATTGTTGACACTACTGATGAATTTTATATAATGGTTGTGAATAGATTGCAATCACAATATTTGTTTTACATGACAGCAGCTTGGACAATGATTATTGTTATAAATTTAAGTTTAATTTTACTAGTAATGGTTATCAAACATAAAGAAATAGTTGATAATAAACCAGTTAGAACAGTTGCTAAAAAAGTACCGGCAAAGAAACCAGTAGTAAAAAAAGTTAATAAGGAGAACAAATAATGCCAGAATCACGCTCAGAAAGAGAAGCACATATCAAAGATAGAGCCGGATGGACCATCACAGTAATTGCAGCATTATTAGCAGTTAACACATATGTTGCCAATGGGATTAGCAGTAGTGTATTAACTAATACAATTAAGGCTAATGATACATGGAACTTTTATCAAGCAAAAAGTATCAAACAAACTATAGCAGAAAATGCTAGAGATGATGCACTTGCTCGTAAGGATAACAAAAAAGTACAAGAGTTAACAGCTAAGATTGATAGATACGAAAGTGATCCTATCAAGAATGAGGGCAAGAAAGAATTAATGGCTAAGGCTAAAGGACTAGAGGCCGAAAGAGATGAGGCTAAAAAGCACAGTCCATGGTTAACCTTTTCTGGTTCTGTATTACAACTTAGCATAGTACTATTATCTGCTAGTATTTTAGCAGTTAGTATGGGCATGTTTTACTCAAGTATTGTAGTTGGCTTAATTGGGGCTATATTAATGAGCCAAGGCATTTGGCTATGGGTTCCTTTATAAAGTTATTTGCTAGCTTACTACTATTATTAACAATGGTAGTATCCAGTGAAGAAAATTCTAACGGATTAAAGAAAGATGAAGTTTGGTTATGTGTTCGTTGGCAATGGACAACTACCCCAGTACAAGGGAAAACTAATTGTGTTGAGTGGGCAAAAAAAGATTGTTCTAATAGAATGTACCCAGAAATATGTAAAAGAGGTGGGTAAATAATGGATCCAATTACCATTGGTCTTGCGTTCACGGCTGCACAATCAGCAATTGGTCATATTAAGCAAGCCATAGCCTTGGGTAAAGATGTTAATAGTATCATTGGACAAGTAGGACATTTCTTTGAAGCCGCAGATCAAGTTCATTTAGCCAGCATTAAAGCCAAACATGGTGCTATGGGCAAAACTGATGCTCAACTTGGGCGTCAAGCACTTGAGTTTGCTATGCGTAGCAATCAATTGCGTGAAGATGAAAGAGCATTGAAGGACATGATTTATTGGCAGCTTGGCAAGCCTCAAATCTGGGAAGAAATGATTGCCGAACGCACTAGATTGATAAAAGAAAAGCGTGAGGGTGAAGAAGCAATAGCAAAAGCCAAGCAAGCACATAAAGAAAAGATGGCCAAGTACTTTATGATTACTATGTATACTATAGCATTTGGACTTGTTATTTCTGCGTTTGTGATGTTAGGAGTACAGTTTTATAGTATGGCTGAACAACAAAAAGAGTTTGAGGCTGCACAAGCAAAAGCATTAAAAATTCGGAGAGAGCAGCAATATATGAGAGAGCAAGAACAAAAGAAACAAGTTGAAGCAGCCGCAAAAAACGGTGCTTAATGCCGATTTCTATCGTTAGCCCAATCTTTGAACATTACCCAAAATATCATAATTAAAGGTATGCATCCAAGTAGGAATATCAAATCGTTGAGAGTGATGATAATATTAAAATACATTTATTATTTATTGGGTAAAACACAGTTTTATATACAGACAAAACACCAATTGATAAATACTACTATATAAAGAGGAATAGTAATGGCAGATAGATATTGGGTGGCAGGCGCAGGAACTTGGGATACAACAACGACTACCCACTGGTCAGCTACGTCTGGTGGAACAGCCGGTGCAAGTGTGCCTACTGCGGCTGATAACGTAATATTCAATCAAGCAGGTACCTATACCGTAACAATGACAGGCGCGTTGGCATGTCTAAACATTACTGTGTCAGCCGGTACTGTTACATTCGCAACTGGTACCGCACCCACACTTCAAGTCAATGGTTCTATGTCATTGGCAGGTGTCACGTGGAGTAGTACCGGTCTTATAACATTTAACTCTACAACCACTGGTCAAACAATCAATACAGGTGGTACAACAATAAATGCTCCTATCACATTTGATGGTATAGGTGGAGGATGGAGTTTAAGTGCCGCATTAACAACAGGTGTTACTCTTACTACTACATTAACTAACGGCGCATTATCTCTTAACAACTTTAACTTAACGACTGGTATATTTGCTTCCAATAATGCTAATACTCGTTCAATTGCATTTGGTTCAGGTAATATTATTCTATCACATACCACTGCTGCTCAAACTGTGTTAAGTATGGCCACTGCTACTGGTTTCACTTGGACAAGTAGCACTAATGTCCCGAACATAACTACAGGCTGCTTTCAAGCAACCATGTCAGTAACTAGAACATTTGTGTTTGGAACAACCGGAGGCGCAGCA
>Ga0209084_1003212_pt1 | contig 12136 bp, 21 predicted proteins | sample C_130820_MF_Meta_FD_187309 | JGI IMG/M metagenome (GOLD analysis project Ga0209084, IMG submission 187309) | Freshwater microbial communities from Lake Croche, Canada to study carbon cycling - C_130820_MF_MetaG (SPAdes) (version 2) | ecosystem: Environmental > Aquatic > Freshwater > Lake... | reverse complement strand
TTATTCAAAAAGAATTTGATGAATTAGATAATGAAGATATTAAAGTAAGAGCAAAATATAGTGTATTTTATATTAAACATTCTACTCAAAGAATTAAAGATTTAAATTGGTTAGATTCTAAGAAGAAAACATTTTTTAGTTATTCTAACTCACAAATATTTAAATTAATAAAACTAAAAGAAAAACTTTTAGTGACACATAGTATGCCATTTTAATAAACAAAGTTTATTTTTTTTCATAAAATAAAAATGAAATTTTATTTAAACAAGCCAATTATATCAGAAAAGGAAAAATTATCTTGGGAAAAAGGTGATAAACTACCACGAATTAATTTAAGTCAATATGAGATAATTGATGGAACACTTGATGATATAGAAAAACACATTATAGAATTCGTAAAAAAATCATTTACTGATATCAAAGAAGCAATGACTATAAATGAATTTGAAGAAGTTTCTATAATAATGCCTGCTTTACAAATGTGCTCTGTTGATGAAATTGATATCATAGATGTTAATATAAAGATAGAAAATATTGAATATGATGAGGTACAATGGTTTTTAAAAGAACTATCCAATAGTTTAACAGGAGAACTAGTTCAAGAGTTTGAAGGTGAATCAGAGAGAATTATTGAACCAATAGAAGAAGTTGAATCAGATGATGAGTATATTGAAGAAGAAGTAATTAATGGAGAAACTGAAAATCCAACAGCAGATGAAATATCCGAAATGGAAATGGATATAATCAGAAAGAGTATTTTAGGTGATGAAGACAAAACCATGTAACATCATGATGATATTACTAACATATATACTGGTGAAAAATGACATCGGATTTTTTATAGTCTAATCCATTCTCTAAATCTAATTAAAGATTCATTTAATGTTTCTACAAAATTAAATTCTTTAAGGAAAGTTGAATACTCATCTTTATATCCTTTTTTAGTTTCATCAAACTTATCTTTAGTAAATTGCCAGTTAAATGATAATTGAGTTGGAGTTTTAAATCCAAAGAAACCTAATACTTCCTTTTCAAGTTTCACAGCTTCTTCACCATTCCAATTGTGACCTACTGCAACTATACCACATTCTTTATCCTTTAATAAATTAGACTCACCTAAAGTAGTATGTCTATTTTCTAACCAAGTTAATCTTTCAATTAATTGAGTATAAATAGCATTCATCTTACCCCAACGGATAGAACCAAAGAATATAACTATATCAGCATCATAAATAGCATTTGCAACTTTATGTAACTCATCTGATTTATTATTAACTGAAGCCCAACATCTAATAAACTTATTAGGATCATTAGTCTTTAAAAGAGCATCTTTGACACCACAGTTATTTCCTTTATGTGATGATACATTACCCTCACAGGGAAATATCTTAAGCTTACTGACATTAATTATATCAACATTGTCTAATCTTTTTTTAAGTTCATCAGCAATAATAGAAGATTTAGGAAGTTCTTTTTCACCTTCCCATCTATTAGACGTGGTTAAAAAAACAATCTTTTTACCTTCTTGTTTCTTTAAATAATTATATAATCTTTTAAGCTTATCCATTAAAGTATATATAAATTTTTAATATATACTTTATGAAACATTTAAAATATTTTGAATCTAAAAGAAAAAATCCACAGGAATTATTAGATGAGTATTCTGATGATATTGTTAGAGTTTTACCTTTATACTATAATAACTTCTCAACTGATAGTTTACATAATCAAATTGATGAATTAATATGGGAATGTAGAGAAGCTGATAGACTAAGAGGAGATGATGAAGTTTTAAGTGAAGAAGTTGTTAGACAACTTATTGAAGATTTAACTGGAAATTTTTATATAATAGATAAGTTACTTAATATTTATTATGATTGTTTACCTCATACTAAAAACATTAATAAAGATAAAATTGAAATATTGAAAGAAATATTCCTTGATTATTCAGATGATGGTGAAATATCAATAAGTAAGACGGCTAAATTCCGTGATGAAAGATATGAAGTGAGATTAAAGTTGGAAAATGTATTTTTAAAAATAAACTTTGAAGAAGTTATGGGTAGAATTAAAGAATTCACAGGAATTGAAAATTATCAAATTACAGGAACAAAAGATTTAATTACAATTGAATTTTATAAAGATTTACCAAAATAAAATAAATAAAATGAAAGTAAAATCATCTATAAAGAAAAGAAGTGCAGATTGTATATTAGTTAGGCGTAAAGGTAAACTTTACATTATAAATAAGAAAAATCCTAAATTTAAACAAAGACAGAAATAAAAACCCACTCTAAAGTGGGTTTTTATTTTAATTAATCATATTATTATCAATTCTCTCTCTTAATCTTTTAATAGACAATACAAGATCATCTGCTATCTTAGCTACAATTGGATGATTTACTAATATACCTGCCTCTAAACTTGATAATCTATTTGCCAATAAATCTATATCTCTTACTTCACTTTCTATACCTCTCAACTCAGTTTCTAAATCAGAATAAATTTTATTCTTATTAGCTTCAGTAATCTCATTCATTTTAGACTCTAACTTAGATTCTAAATCTTTAACTTTTTTGAATCCTACTTCTAATTCTTTCTCTCTCTTAGAAAGATCAGATAAATCAGAATCAATTTTATTTTGTAATTCAGTATATTTAGAATCTATTTCTTTAGAGGACATAAGAGCAGATCTATCAAGATTTCTTTCTCTCTCATTTAACTCTTGAGTTTTATCTTGTAAATCTAATTCTTTTTCTGTTATAGTTCTTGTTCTTGATCTTAACTCATCATCTTTCTTTTCAATTACTTTAAGATCTAACTTATACTCATCTTCTCTTTTTTCTACTCTTTTAATTCTGATATCAATTTCATCTTCTTTATCCTTAATTCTTCTTTCTCTTGAATCTAAATCAGAATCTTTTCTATCTAAATCTCTTTTAAATGTATTTAACTCAGATTCTCTTTTCTCAACATCTTTCATTAAAGTAGGATCAATAGATGTTCCGCTTGATTGTTGTATAGAAGACATAACCATCTCTTCAAAGAAAGGAATTAATTTCTTACCTAATTGAGCAGGTTGGGGTAATTTATTAATCTTCATGAATGTTAATAGCTCAGCTTTCCAATCTATGATTTCGAAAAATTCCGGATTATTATCAATGATTGCTTTATCAATAGGTATTAACTCACTTTTAACTTTGTGAATATACTCTTCTAAAATAGTTCCAGACTTAAGGATAAATATTTTCTTATCAGGACTTAAATACTGAAAATCATTTATTACTTTATGTTTAATTTTCATTTCAAAAAATGTATTTTGTTTTATATATTAAAAAATATTGATATTGTTTTAATTTTTAGTATATTTGTATAATGGAAAAAAACCAATTAAATAACCTAATTAGATTCTGTTTTAATTTTCATCAATCAATGGATTGTGATTGGACTATGCAACATCCAAGTTATATTTCAGAGAAGTGGGATAAGTATATTGGAGTTGAACCTAATAAAAGAGAGTTGTATCCAACAAATCCACACATTACTAAATGGCTAAAAACTTGGAATGTAAGTAATGAAGATTGGGAAAAGCTAAAAGAGATTGTTACCTTTATTCAAGTTGTTAATACTAGAGCACTTACTTTACCTGGTAGTAATGACTCAAAAAGATTTAAACAATGGTCACCATCCGAACTATTGGATGAATTTGAAAGATTGATTGGAGATAAGAATAAAATAAACAAAGATGAATATAAAGGTTTGCATGAGCTGATTGATAGAGAAATGGATTATTGGTTATGGCAAACAGATAATAAAAGAGATTATAATTTAAATTTATTAGTATAAGTAAGAGAAGCTATCGCTGGTAGAAATATTAGAGAAACTTCAACACTACAGAACCCAACACGGAAGAATAAGTAGAGAAATTGAAAGTTCGTTATCACCGAGGAGGTAGCAACACATACAGACTTAGGGTATCGGTTCCCTTATAATGGTCGGGTTGTGGCAGTCCTTCGGGACCACCGAAGGGTGAGATAAATGATGGCTTAAAGCAAAATGTTGGGTAAGCTCAACTTATACTGGTAAATTTTATAAAACAAATAATGAAAGAAAATAATAATAATAATTTCAGTAATGAAATAAGAGACCTGCGATTAGCAGTTCTAATAGATGCGGATAATGTTCCGTATTCTAATGTAAAACAAATGTTTGAGGAAATTGCAAAATACGGAACCCCTACATTTAAAAGAATTTATGCTGATTGGACTAAACCAACAGTATCTGGTTGGAAAACCGTTCTACTTGAAAACGCAATTACACCAATACAACAATATAGTTACTCTACTGGTAAAAACTCTAGTGATAGTGCGATGATTATTGATGCGATGGATATACTTTACTCTGGTAAAGTTGATGGATTCTGTATTGTATCAAGTGATAGTGATTTCACAAGACTTGCTACAAGATTAAGAGAAGCTGGTATGAAAGTAATTGGTATTGGTGAAAAGAAAACATTAAAACCATTTATTGTTAGTTGTGATAAGTTTATTTACTTTGAAATCTTAAAAGCAAATAAAAATGTAAGTGCTGAAGGAACCGTTTCTGTGGCGGCTGAAACAACATCTAAAGTAGATAAAGAATTAATTCACTTAATTAATGATAGTATTTCTGACTTAGCTGATGAGACTGGGTGGGCTTTCTTAGGAATGTTAGGAACTTTGATATTGAAAAAGAAACCAGACTTTGACTCAAGAAACTATGGATTTGAAAAATTACTTCCATTCTTAAAGAGTCTAAAGAAATTTGAGATTGATGAAAGAGAAACTGGAAAAGGTAAAACAAAACATGTTTATATAAAAACAATTTCATAGTATATGAAAAAAGGTGATAAACTAATATGTTTAGAAAACATAAATAATCCTTTCAACAAACCACTTTTTAATAAAGATGGAATTTATGAGGTTCTTTATGTTGATAATGAAGGTGTCACACCAACAGTTTGCATAAATCATATTTTATATGCGAATGAATATAGTGATTTTGATTTAGAATGGGTATTAAAAAATTTTAAGATATGTTAATTAATAAAAATAAACAAATAATTGATACACTTACCGAGGTAACCAAAAGTGGTGAGTTAGTGTGGATAGAAAATGATCCTACTTCTGATAAAAGAAAACATCAAAGAGATATGTATGCCTTAGGTGAGGATGGTACTAAATATGAAACTCAAGTTAGATTCCATATTGTTAGTTCTACCTTCGTGTTGGAATCTACTCCTTCTTTATGGCTTAAAAATAAAGATTTACCTGGTGGTACTTATTACATATATGGTGGTAGTGCTGATATTACCAGTAATCTTGTTTCTTTAAGAGATGCTATTAAAGAAACATATTGTTCAGATATGAATCCTATGATTCAAGATTTAGAAGACCAACTTGAACAAATATGTAAGGGTATTTCTATTTCAACATATAGAGATAATAAGATAAATAAGATAATAGATTAATTGATATATACAAAATGGATTTAGGTATAACAATATTAGTATTAATTTTAACAATAGGTCCTTTACTTATGGCGTATCTTCTTGGATCAATACCAACATCTGTTTGGATAAGTAAATGGGTATATGGGATTGACATCAGAAAATTTGGAAGTAAAAATGCTGGAACAACAAATACTCTCAGGGTATTAGGTAAATTGGCAGCAACTCCTGTTTTAATAGTAGATATTTTAAAAGGATTCTTTGCGGTTTTTATAACACATTATACTGTAATGACTGATAATACAACAGCAATGTGTTTGTTAGGTTTATTTGCTATTATTGGTCATATATTTCCAATTTTCGCGGGGTTTAAAGGCGGTAGAGGTGTAGCTACTTCGGTTGGTGTGTCAATTGCTTTATTTCCAATGGCTACTTTATTATGTATTCCTGTTTTTTTAATATCTATTATCTATTATAGAATTGTATCACTTTCATCAATTATTGCAAGTCTTTCACTTCCTGCGTTTGTTTATATCTTAACAAATGATCAAACTCTTACAAACTTCTCAATGGTTATACCTGTTATCTTAATGATAACACATCATAAAAATATTAAAAGAATAATTAATAAAACAGAACCTAAATTTACTTTATTATGAGTAGCTGGGATGAACAATTCTTAAAGCCGTGTCCTTATTGTAATGGTAAAATTACAGATCATTCTTATGATAGAAGGATAGTTTTCAAGTGTGAACGTTGTTTATTATATAAAGATTATCCAGGTTTACTACAAACTAAAATAAGTCCTGTTCCAGTTCCTTATGTAAATAAAGATGGTAGTCCAGTGGATCCAAAAGATGTTAAGAATCAAGAGTATTATCACCAACATGCTGGTGAAGAAGCTGTTGATGAATTTAATAAATGGGTAGATAAAGAAAATCTACAAAAAACTAGAGAAGAAAAACTAACAAAAATATTTAATACATAAACCCCTATGAAAAAACTAATAATCTTATCAATATTTTTTGGAGCTTGTAATAGTCCAAAAATTAAAGAGGTTGTTCCTCATGTTGTAACTAATATTGATACCAATCAGGTATTTGATCCAGTTACTCAACAATATAACAATATGTATATCATCAAGATTGATGATTCAATTAACACATGTGTTTCTAGAAACATCTATAAAGTAGGAGACACTGTTAATTTTCTTTATTATGGTCATTAATATAAACTTTATTATTATTTTATTCTAAAATACTAATGGAACTAAATAAAATATACCAGGGTAACTCCTTAGACTTACTTAAACAAATGCCTGATAACTCAGTTGACCTTGTTATAACATCGCCTCCATATGCTGACCTAAAAGTTTACATAGATAATCCAGGAATACTTGCAGATGATTATGTAGAATGGTTTTTACCATTTTGTAATGAGATATGTAGAGTTATAAAACCAACAGGATCTTTCATTCTAAATATTAATGATAAAGTAGAAAATGGATTTAGACATCCTTATGTTTATGATTTAATATCAACAATTCACAAAAAAACAGATTTGAAAATGTTTGAGAGATTGTTTTGGAATAAAATGAAAGGTCTTCCAAATAGAAGTAGATTTGGTGATAGAGTTGAATATATATTCTGGTTTGCTAAAGAAAAAGGATTTCAATTTTATATTGATGAAATGAGAACCGAATATGCCGCAAAATCTATTGAAAGAATGAAGAATCCTCTTAAAAAGAGATTTGCTAGAAATGAGGAAAATCAAGATGCTAATGAGTATAAAGATTGGGCTCCAAATCCAAAAGGAGCTTTACCTACTACTTTAGTTAGTATATCATCTGAGTCTAAAAGAATCGCTGATAATCATGTAGCTGTTTATCCATTAGAATTAGTTAAATACTTTATTAAAGGATCAACTAAAGAAGGTGACTTAGTTTTAGATCCTTTTATGGGTACTGGAACAACTGGATTAGCATCTAAGTTATTAAATAGAAATTGGATAGGTTTTGAAATGCAGCAAGATTATATTTCACTTGCAGAAAAAAGAATTGGTGATTATGTGGAGAATATCTAAAGAAACAAATAGAATTAAATCAATTAAAAGAGGTGACTATGACATAGATAGTGTAATTGTTATACCTGGTGTTTGTTCTTATGAAAACATTTATACAAAACAGAATTTTATATATTTTTCAAATAGTGATTGGGCTAAATCAATAGTTGTTGAATTTGTATCAGAGGGAGATCTTGATAGATTCTTCACACAATTATCAAGAGAGAATAAACTAAATCAAATATTAGGTGATACTAAAGATAAAAGATAGCTTTATGAGTGAAGGTTTATTGTAAAAGAACGGTTTTTGAAAAAAACACAAATTCTTATCCTATAAATGGTAAGGAATATGGTGAAAGTTGGGTAAAATGGCAAAAGGATAAATATTATGAATTTAATATTCCGGAAGATATTGAGAGGTCAATGGGTATTCATTATTATATTAAATCCGAAAGAGAATCACTTTGGTACCCAATAAAGAAAAAGGAATTTGATAAGTACTTTACTGATATAGATGAATTAAGAAATAATAAAATAGAACAAATATTAAATGGAACCTCTGAAATTTAAAATACAAAATGTAATTTGTATACCAATAAAGTCAATGAATGAACAACAATTATTTGCTGTTTCTGAATCATATACAATTGCTTTTACAGCTTTGATGACTTTTAAAAAAGATGGATTTGAGAAAATCTGGCTTGATAAAAATGGTGAATATATTATTGCAAGTGAATTTGGTGGTGAATTTTCAATAAATTCATTATATTGTCCTATTACAAAAAAGGATAGAGATTCTATACTTAAGGTTAAACCAATTAAGTCACCTAAAATGCCGAAAGATGAAAGGTCTGTTGGAGCTTATAAGCATTATCTATCTAAAGGATTTGATGTTAAAACTAAAAGCTTAGATAGAAAAGCTGAATACCTAGCAAATGCTGAAGAAGTTGTTGAGGAAGATAATGTAGAGATTATATTAGATGTTGATATTATTTTAGATAAGATATCTAAATTGGGAGTCAAGGCTTTAAGTAAAGAAGAAAAAGATTTTTTAGATAATCAAATTAAAAACTAACAAATAAACTTTTTTAATTAAATACAATACAAATTATTATTATGAGATACAAATATTTATCAGATAGTGAAATACTTAGATGGAATAAAAGATTAGATAGTAGTGGATATTCTGTTCATCCAATGCCTAATAATAAATCAGCTGAACCATATATTTGTTTCAGACAAAAAGTAGGATATCAAAATAATCCTATGGGTGAACAATTTGTGGTTACTACTGATCCTTTTATCAGATATGATTTCACATTTTCTATAGCCAGTAATAAAACTAATACTTTCTTTGAAATTTTTAATAAACTATCTAAAATTCCTTTTGGTAGTAAATCAATTTATGTGGATTTGAATAATGAAAAAATTACTGATATTAAATTCACTGATGATGTTATTGAAAGTAAAGAAGAAATAAACCATAAAGTATCCGACAAGGAATATATTAGATACACTTACCACTTTGCTGGTAAGTTATCTAATATTATGGCTTATGTTATGTATTTAGAAGATGCTATTAATTTCCTAAGTGAGATATTTGGATATAATGAAGATGGATCAGAAGTTTGCTTGTTAAAATTTCCAATAGGTACACAAGTTTCAACATTGAAAGATAAATCAACAGATTATTTAGTTTTAGATTATGTTTATAGAAAAATGGATGGTAAGTATTTCATTAGTTATGTTGCTAGTGAAATGATTAAAAGTAATGGTAACTCTATAACATATGGTGAGGTTTTAAACTTCAATGAGAAGGATTTATGTTATAGTAGAAATAGTAGAATTGATGATATTTTAAATTAGGTTGGTATTAATTTTATTTTTATATTTGTAAATAATTGCGGGTAGAACTTAATGCGAAGTGGTGTTCGTGTTGGCTTCTAAAACCAATGGTATCGGGTTCAAATCCTGCTACCCGCACTAAAAATAAGACAACTATGAAAAAAACCCTAACAATTCTGCTAATATCAGTTACCTCTGTTATTTTTGCAAAAGGTAATGATTCAATCTTTGATATAAAATCACCGATATTATTTTCAAAGTCAAATTTTAATTATAATACTCAAAAGATTAATCTAAAAATGAGTATGTATAAAGACAATAGTTCTTCTGATGGAAGAATAACTGGATTAGTTTTACTATTTGCTGGTGTAGCATTCACAACTGCTTCAATTCTTGAAAATGATGGTGCTTATGGCACTTGGACTAAAAATCCACAACCTGGAAATCCATATAATCAAACTTATAGCACAAAACCTTTCATTCAACAATTTCCACGTAATATAATGTTGTTTGTTGGTATTGGATTTACTTTAACAGGTACTGGTATTATCATTAATAATAAGTAGTGGAAAAGTGGTCTCGTGATAAATTAGAATTAGATAGAGAACTTCTAAAAGACGCTTACTATCTATTTGATGTTTATCAAAGATATACCACTGATAGAAGTTTAAATAATTTAAATAAAGTAATTGATGTTATTAAAATAGGAGTTATGAGAGGATTAAAAGAAGGTAAATACAACGGTCAAACTAAATCTGAGTTTGATAAAAATTTCAAAAGAGTTCAGGATATTGTTGATAAGTCAGCAGGTGATAGAGATAAAGCAATCTACCTTTCTCAAACACAAGCAATTAGAATTACTGATGAATGGAAGGCAATTAATAGAGCGATGGCTGCTAAAGAAATGAATCAAGAACATATTTTTGAGGTCTTTTTTCAAAGAGCTTATGAATTAGGTTCTGTTAGTAAACAAGATTATAGAAATTATAAATTAGAAAAGTTAGGTATTTAATGTCAAAAGGTGATATTATAAAAACTAAATTTCTTTGTAAAACAACCTGCTTGTTTAACAATACCACCATCAGTATTTACTTGTATCAAAGTGGTGGTTCCTATAATAATATCAAAGAAAGATTTATTGAAGGAAAGTGGTATGATGGTGAGTATGAAACTTGGTGGTTTGAAGGTGGTTATAAAATGAATGGTGGTCACCGAAGATACTGGGCTATAAATGAAGGTGGTGTTAGAGAAGATATTGGAAAATCTATGTTCAAAATAATTTTTGAAACAGATACAAATGAATTAAGAGATAATAAAATAGATCAAATATTAAAATAATGGAAGAAAAAGATAATAAAATTGTAGTAAGTAATGAGTTTGTAGATATCTACAGAAACTTTAATGTAGGTAATCAAGTCCACAAAATGAATGCTCTGACTAAAAGAGAATTATATTTACTCTTAACTTTGAGTTTAGATAAACACTCAGATGAAAACCCAACGGTTAGTAGTAACTTCATGGACTTTAAAGAACAATGTCTTGAAATATTTGATGTTCAAGATGAAAAATCAACTGAGAATCAAATACTTTTAGATTTAATTGGGGAAAGTGGAGATCAATATATTGAAACAGATAATATTGTAGATTCAAATGGTGATAAACTACCTGATCCTTATACTAAGGAGGAAATTCGTGATATCAGAATTGGTATTATTGAAAAATAATTGTTATTTAAAATAATTTTTGTATATTTGTAATTCAAATAAAATAATATGACTGAACAAGAAACTAAAACTGAAGAAGTAAAAGAACCAATAATCGGAGAATTTAAGCCTAAACGCAAATTCTTAAACTTTGTATCTGCTGTAAATGGTGCTAAAATCCGTTTCATCCGTGATGTCGCCTTTTTAAAAGGTAGTAAGTTATCCGGTATGTTAGATGATGTAGTGTTTAAAATTACAATCTGTGATGAAGGCACAATTAACTTTGAAGAAGTTGATACTAATCTTTGTGATAAAGCAATGATTAAAAGATTTATTACTGAATTTGATGAAACTCCAACCACTGGATACGCACAAAAATTTGTATTGTCTGGTTTTGAATTTACAGATGTTGATGGTAAGCGTTGTTATTTAGAAGTAGAAGAAAAGAAACCAATTGATAAGTTAAAATCTTTGTTTGATAAACCAGAAGTATCTGAAAGGGGTTTATCTATCTTAGACCAACTATTTGGTTCTGATGAAGATGAAACTCTTTCAGAGATTTTATTCAAAAGTGAAACTGATGAAGAATTAAAAAGAGAACTTGAAGGTGAGTCTGATGAAGAAATTAAATCAGAATCTTTATCTTATATGGAAGAATCATTCCGTAAAATGAACGAAGGTAAAGTTATAGAACTTAAATCACGAATCGAAGATAAACAAAAAGAGATTGTTCAATGTAACCGTGAGATCTCTCAATCTGAGAAGAAATTAAAAGAATCAACTGAACAATTAGGAGTTCTTGAAACTCGTTTAGAAACAATGTCTCTAGGTGATGAACCTAATGGATTTGTATTCTATGTTTCAGAAGAACAAAAGAATGAAACAGGATTAGATGAAACTACAAAGGCTATCGCTGATAAGATTGCTGACTTAATGAGTCTTAAAAAAGATGTTCTTTTTGATTACTTAACAGGTGGTTTCTATAAAATCAAAATCGCTAAGAAAGATGATATTACTAATCAAGATTTCCAATTAGACA
>Ga0209084_1003207_pt1 | contig 12139 bp, 11 predicted proteins | sample C_130820_MF_Meta_FD_187309 | JGI IMG/M metagenome (GOLD analysis project Ga0209084, IMG submission 187309) | Freshwater microbial communities from Lake Croche, Canada to study carbon cycling - C_130820_MF_MetaG (SPAdes) (version 2) | ecosystem: Environmental > Aquatic > Freshwater > Lake... | reverse complement strand
CGCGCGGTTGCCATTTTTTTGCTAGGCACGGCCATCCCGCAAGCATTCACCCCGTCCGGCCGGACCGGACGGGGCGGTGTTAGACGCCATTGCCACAACCTTATGGCAACATCGATACCACTGCTAGATTGAGTTGAGGCTTGCCTTTGTGCCATCGCAGATATGTGACAATTTAGTCACATGGCGAACTTGTCACATATTGCCACGTGGCACTCGCGCAATCAACGGCTTGGATTGCGTCGCGACGCCGCTGTTGCCACCCTCAATGACTCCTCAGACCCACCCAATCCATGACGCGATCTTCAAGCGCGTGCATGGGTCCAACCTCGTCTATAACACGTGCTGGGAGGACCCGCGCCTCGACCGGCAGATGCTCAACCTCCAACCTGACAGTCGCTTGGTCATGATCACCAGCGCCGGCTGCAATGCCTTGGACTATGCGTTGGACGAGCCGGCGCAGATTCATGCGGTGGACATGAACCCGCGCCAGAACGCGCTGCTTGAGTTGAAAATCGCGATGATTCTGCGGGATGATTTCGAGGATTTGTTGCGGGTTTTCGGCCAAGGTGTCCACGCGGAGTTCTCGACCTTGCTGGGCCGGATGACCGGGTTGCTAAAGCCCGATACCCAGCGCTATTGGGAGTCGAATAGCCACTACTTCCGCAGTACGCCGATGAATCCATCGTTCTATTATCGTGGCACTGCCGGTCAGATGGCGTGGCTCGCGCTGCAGGTTTTCAAGAACACCAGCAGCAAAGTGCGCGATTATCTCGCCGCATTGCAGCACGTCACCTGCCTTGAGGATCAACACGCTCTCTACCAAGCCGTCCGCCCGGCGCTATGGAACGGAGTGGTCACTTGGTTGATGCGTCAACCGATGGCAATGACCATGCTCGGCGTGCCGCAATCGCAAATTCACTTGATTGAATCCCAGTTTGAAGGTGGCATTACCGGTTATCTTCAATCCAAGATGGAGCATGTGTTCACCAAGGTCCTATATGCCGATAATTACTTCTGGCGCGTCTATCTGACGGGATGTTACACCCGCGACTGTTGCCCTAACTATTTACTTGAGCGCAATCAAGCGGCGTTGCAGGGCTCGGTCCGGCGCATCACGACCCACAATACCACTATCGCCAATTTTCTGCGCGAACACCCCGGCCACTACAGCCACTATGTGTTGCTGGATCATCAGGACTGGCTGGCCGCGCATCAGCCCGAGGCGCTGGCCGAGGAATGGCGCTTGATTTTGGAGAATAGCCAGCCTGGCACCTGCATATTGATGCGCTCGGCGAGTCCGGAGATCCACTTTATTCCGGAGTTTGCGCGGCGACGGCTGCACCTGGATTGTCACACGGCTACGAGTTTGCATGCGCAAGACCGTGTAGGAACCTATGGCTCCACGCTGCTCGCCCACATCACGCCATGAGCACGCCAAGCAGCAGCCATACATCCCTCAAGGACTACTACCGTTGGCATGCCCGCATCTATGATCTAACCCGCTGGGCGTTTCTCTTCGGCAGGGCTCGCATCATTGCCCTAGCGGCATCCCAGATGGATCCACCCGCTCGCATCCTTGAAATCGGTTGCGGCACCGGGCGCAATCTGGCCGCTTTGGCCCGACGTTTCCCGCTAGCGCAGATCACCGGCCTGGATCTATCTTCAGACATGCTCGAGCGTGCGCAGTGCAAAGTGCAAGCGTTCGGCTCCCGCATTGGGTTGCTGCACCGGGCGTATGATGCGCCGGTTGCTATGGCCGACAAGTTCGACCTCATCGTCCTGAGTTATTCGCTCTCAATGATCAATCCGGGATTTGCGGAGGTCTTGCGGATTTGCACCAGCGACTTGAGCCCGACTGGCATCATTGCAGTGGTGGATTTCCACGCTTCGCGCTGGTCGTGGTTTCAACGCTGGATGGGCGTGAACCATGTGCGCATGGAAGGTCATTTGTTGGAGGAGCTAAACCAGCATTTCACCGGCCAGGTTTGCCAAGTGCAGCGGGCTTATGGAAATCTCTGGCAATATCTTCTATTCATCGGCAGGGCCGGGTCCAAAGGCAGACAATAGACCCGGCCGTCACTTGAACAACGTGTCGATGCCCATGGCCGACTCGCGCAGAAACTTCGGCAGCGAGTTCTTCGCCGCCGGGCGCAGCAGGCGGTAGATGATTCCTAACAATCCAAGGGTAAACAGACGGTCGATGATCCGGTAGCCGCGCCGTTTGCGCAGCAGCAAGGCCGCGGTCCAGGCCAGAGTGCGGCGCTTGACCTGAAATGGCTCGAACGAGGTTTTGATCCGGTAGCGCTGGCGTTGTGAGCGTGGCCAGCGCGACTTGTACGCGAGCTTGGCCGCCTCGATGAGTGGCGGCAAGGCCGGATCGTAAGGCAGGAAATAGTAGCGGCGCGCCAGCGCAATGAGCCGGAAGGTGTCGCGCATGAACTCAATGTCGTCCGCCGGCAAATCTGCCTCGCCTGCCAGATCCATCATCCGCGGAAACAAGTCGAATGCGGCTTCGCCATCGCGGATCACGTGTTCCGGGTCGTCGACGAAATGTCTGAGGATTTTGCGCAACGCGTGATTGATGAACAAACAGTCCCAATAGACGTGCAGCAGGGGTGGAATGCGCACCCTGCGAAAGAACAACTTCCGCCGAGCGAACTCCTCAATGTAATACAATTCCCTCATCACCGTTTCGGAGTGCCGCAATAACTCCAGCATGGCCTCCGCATGTTCCGTGCCTGCCACCTCGCTCACGACCTGTTCCACTGTGGCGCCGTCGCAGAGGATCCGTCTGGCCGCCTGGACGTTGAGACGGATCCAGATATCTTGGCCCGCTGCCTCGAGAAATGCCAGCCGCCGGAACCCGTGCCAGCCACCGGTTTGACACCACACCGAAATGCCGACGAGGTTTTTCACTCCTATGAGTTCGCGAGCCATGCGTTCGCAGTCCCAGCCAATGAACGACGGAAACTCGCCGCCTCCCTCGTATTCACGCCGCGCCTGAATCTCGATAATCTTCGGTTGCGCAACACGGAAAAACGCCCGGTTGAGCGGCAGATAGCGGAAAAAATCCGACTCTCCGTGTTTCATCGAAACGAGCAAGGCGGGTGAATGCAGGCCGCCAAGGGTGTCATCAAGGGTGCGCCGGTGCCAGATCAAGTCGCCGATGCGATGGGCACCCACCGTCCATGTCCTGAAGACTAACAAGCGGTTCCGGCTTTCGAACAAGGGCAAGAGGTCGCGCAAAAACCGCTGTGTCTGATGAGAGTTCTTGAGGTGCAAGCGGCTGCGCAGCGGATCGCACACATCCTTGCCGTCGCTCTCGCCAATGCGCAGGATGATTCCTCGAACCTCGGGAAATGCATCGAGAAGGTCGGTGATGATTTCCCGGAACCATGCATCCAAGGCCGCCCGGCGGCCACCGGTTGCGGCCAGCAGCCCGGCACTGCAGGGGATTGCATCTGTCGTTAGAAAAACTGCCATTCCCAACTCGTCGATGATGCGGAACAGGCGGCCGAACTCCGCGCGATAGACCTCGAGTTGTTGATTCAATGCGGCACCGTGCCAAGGGTGCGGAACCAAATGGGCGAGGTCATCGAGCGTCACCGCATTGAACCCGCAATCCCGGGCCCGCGTCACCAGGCTGGTTAGATCAGCGGCGATGCGGTCCCATTGGGCCCGCGCCAGGGGGCCTTCGGTTGCTAGATCGGCGAACGGTATTTTCGACCAGTTGATGCGTCCGCGTTCGATGCCGCGGAAAAACGGACCGATCGCGTCGAGAATGCGCCATTCCATGGAGATTAGGTTGTGTACCTGAGAAGGTTACGCAGGTCATTTTCAAAGCGCGTAACCACGGACGACCACGTAAGCTGGGTCGCGGTATCGCGGGCCTCGCTCCGCCATGCATGCCAACGGCTGCGATCCAGCGCGGCGAGGCACACGGCCAGGAATCCCGGCTCATCGGCCATCGCGGCACTCAGGCCGTTGACCTGGTGTTGCAGGTGGAGGCCGGCGGCGGCGTAGTCGTAGGCGACGGTGACCAAGCCGCTGGCCATGGCTTCGATGACGACGTTGCCAAAGGTTTCGGTTAGGCTGGGAAAGATGAAGATATCTGCGGAGGCGAAATGCTCCGCCAAGTCTTGGCCGCTGCGCATGCCGGCAAAGTGCCAGTGGCTGGCCGCGGTCTGCAATTCGGCGCGTTGCGGCCCGTCGCCTACCACCACCGCCTGCAACTTGCGGCCCTCGGATGCATCACGCTGCGCCATCACCTCAAACGCTCGCATCGCCAGCGATAGATTTTTTTCCGGGGCCAAGCGCCCGACGTAAAGCGCGACCGCGTCGTGCTCGCCGGCCCCCCAGCTGGCACGCAGCGCCTCGCTGCGCTTGGCAGGATCAAATTGTACGGCATCAACGCCTCGCTCTAGCAGGCGCAAGTTGGTAAAGCCCACTCCCTGCAGGCGAGCCATGGCATCCGGCGACGGCACGAAAGTCGCGCTGGTTCGGTTGTGCAACTTGCGCAGATAGGCAACGGCCGCATCCTGCAACATGGGGAGATGATAATCGCGCAGGTATTGATCGAAGTTGGTGTGATAGCCGGAAACCACGCAAGCACCGACATCAGCGGCGGCCTCCACTGCGGAGAAGCCTAACAAACTTTCGGTTGCCACATACACCACGTCCGGCCGCCACGTGTGCCAGTGCTTGGTCAGCGTGCCGCGCGCCGGCAGGCCGATGCGCAAGCCCTTGTATCCGGGCAGCGGCAAGGCGGCGAGCCGCAGCCTCGCTGAGGAATCCTCCTGGGTGATGCTGCCGTGGTTGAGCGCCGCATCCAGCAAGTCGCCGGGGACGATGGTTTCCACCTGATGGCCCCGCTCGCGCAGGCTGTCTTGCAGGCGCCGCAGCGTGTTGGCCACGCCGTTGACGTCCGGCGGGAAAGTATCGGTGACGAGACTCAGGCGCATCAATCCGCGAGTGCCGGGGTGCCTTTGGTTTTGCGTGCAGGGGCAGGGTATATCTGACAAAACTCATGCCATCCCTCCGCGCCCATGTAGCGGGTCATCATGCGTGGATCGGCCGCGCGCAAATCCACCACCACCAGCCCGTCAAGTGCATCGCAGAAATGCCGGTCCACATTGAATTTCAGCAGCACGGCATTCATGCCGACGTACTGGCGCAGCAGTACCGGCACACCTTTGCCATCTTGTTCCAAGCCGGCGACTAGCGACGACACCTCGTCGATGGATTGGAGGCCGGCGGCGATAGCGGCATGTTGGTGTTGCAGCCGGGCAGCGGGGCGGAACGGGTTGCGGGGCGTCACCCATTCTTCCATGGTGGGGTCGCTATGATGTTGGCGGAGAAACTCCACCATCAGGGAGCGTGATACCATCGAATAGTCACTGCTGATGCTCACTGGACCAAACAAGGTGCGGTATCGCGGATGGCGGGCAACGAAATGCCCGATGCCTTTCCATAATAAGAATAGTGAATGCGGTTTGCGCTGATAGGCGGGAGTGACAAAGGATCGGCCCAGTTCCATGCTAGGACCGAGGCGTTGCAAAAACGCCGGATGAAAGCGGAACAAGGTGTGAGTGTAAAAACCGTCGCGGCCGGCAAGGGCCAGTAGCTCGTCGCTCAGGCCCATCCGGTAGGCCCCGGCAATTTCCCGCTTGGCCGCATTCCACAGGAACAGGTGCCGGTAGTGGGTGTCGAAGGCATCCAAGTCGCGAGCCCGCCCGGTGCCCTCGCCAACCTCACGAAAGGTCAACTCCCGCAGCCGTCCGATCTCATTTAAAATGTTAGGGATGGCGTCGGCACCGGCGATCCATACTTGCAAGTCGCCATGGGCGGCGAGCAGGGCGCTTGCCGGCAAGGCGGCCACTTCGCCGGCAAGCCATGCCGGATCGCCCGCCGCTGCCACCGGTTCGGGTCCTTGGGCGGGCTTGCGCCAGGCTCTGGGCAACAAGTTGGGCCGCGGGCGCGGGCGCTGCGGCGTCCGGCGCTCGCCCCCTAGCAGGTCTACGCGCAGCCGCATGGCATCCACGACACTCTGGTCATCTTGGTTTGATAACCAGGCGGAGGCCGGCAAGGGCTTGCCGATGCGCAAGACGATTTCCTTGCCCTGGCAGCGCAAGAACTCATGCGGCAGTAGTGCAGTGCGCAGCAACGGATGCATCAAACCCGCCACCTGGAAAAGCCAGCTGTTAGTTCCGGTGAAACAGATCGGCACCACGGTGGCCCCGGTTTTGCGCACCAACGCCGCCACATGCTTGGACCATGGTTTGTCGCGGATGGTGCCGTGTTGCGGCGAGAACGCGGAGACTTCGCCGGCGGGAAAAATCCCCAGACAGCCGCCGTTGCGCAGATGCGCCAGCGCTTGTTTCATCGGTCCGATGTTGCGGCGCGACGCGGCAGCATCGACGCCAAAGGAATCCACGCCGATGAGCCAGGGTGCCACGGCCTCCATTCTGACTAACAAGCCGTTAGCCAACATGCGCATGTCCTTGCGGCGGCCGGCCAGCAAGTGCGCCAGCACCAAGGCGTCGCCGCCCCCGAAGGGATGATTGGCCACCACGATGACCGGACCGGAGCTAGGAATGGCCTCGAGCGAGCCATGATCAATGCGATAGCGCAATGCCAGCAAATCCATCGCCCGTTGAAAAACGCTGGCGGGGTCGACCGCCGGATTGAGGTCGCGCAGAAACCGGTTCATGGCGGTGAGCCGCAGCAAGTCTTCGGCAGGTTTTTTGAGCAGCTGGCCGGCGCCGCCGCGCAACAGCGGAATGGCGTCGGATAGATCGAGATTCCAGCGGCTTGGGTTTGGCGGATTCATAAAATTTGTAGCGCCAACTCATTACGGTGATTCAGCGCCTCCGGTATAGTCGGTTTGTGCGACGGAATTGTCACATTGCCATAGCGTGGGAGAAGACAGAAGTGGGGAAGACGGAAGACAGAAGACTGGAGGAAGAGGTGCCATGGGCTGCCCAAGGGCTCTTCTCTAGTCTTACAGCGCAGCGGTCTGCTGTCTTGGAGCGTAGCCTCACTCATCATCGTCACCGGTCAGGGTGTCATGGCCACCGGTATGGCGGGAGTCCCGCTCGGCATGCGGCCGGTACTTTGCCATAAACTCGTTGTAGCGCACCAATTCCATCCGCCCGTCGAGATGCTCAATGATGGCCGTTAGGCTTTCCACCCAGTCGCCGGAATTCAGATAGTGAACGTCGCCAATTTGCTTGTCCTCGGGCGTATGGATATGTCCGCAGATGATTCCATCGCATTGTTTGTGGCGGGCCAGATTCTGCAACAGGTCTTCGTAGCGATTCACAAAGCATACCGCCGACTTGACTTTGGCCTTCACCATCTGGCTGAATGAAAAATACTCCTTGCCGCGCCAAGCCCGCCACATATTGTAAAACCGGTTCAACTGGAGCAGGAAATCATAACCCAGCGACCCGAGCAAGGCGAGCCACTTGTGATGGGTTGAGACACTGTCGAAGCCATCGCCATGCACGACGAGGTAGCGTTTGCCGTTGGGTGACTCATGAATATACTCCTTGAGAAATTGCAGCCGTCCGAACGCCAGTGGCAACAAACGCTCGAGAATATCATCATGATTGCCTCGCAGATAGATCAACTCGGTGTCGTCATGCTCGGTCATCTTGAGCAACTTGCGGATGACCCGGCTGTGGCTGGAACGCCACTTCCCGCCGCGCTGCAGTGCCCAGCCGTCGATAATGTCGCCGTTGAGGACTAGTTTGCGGCAGCGGATGTGTTTGAGAAACTCGACCACCTCGTCGGCCTTACTGTCGACCGTACCCAGGTGAATATCTGATAAAAACAAGGTCATGCAGGAGCATTTCAGGCGTTTGCCGCCCGTCCGGGGTAGCTTTGGCAAGACGTCGCCGTCGACGTCCAGAGCAATGGTATCAGTCGCAATTTCAATTTGCATAAGTAGCTAGCGGAAGCGCCAATGGCCTCGCAGTGACGATAAAATTTGCCGCGGGACCGCCGCACTCCCGGTTTGGTGACAATTTTGTCACAGAGAGAAACCGTGGCGTGCGCGCTTATGAGTCATTTTCCAAAAAGAGCTCAAGTCGCGGGCGTTGGCGCGGTGAGCCGCTCGTATTAAAATCCCCCCAGGCGCGCGACTTGATTCCACGGTTTGCCAACCAGGCGCTGCACGCGGCGCCCACGTCGGCACTCAGGCCGCGCAAACGCCGCTGCTCGCGGTCCGGCGGGCGTTCCTCGCTTGATTCATGTTGTTGGATGCGGCTAACAAGGCCCGCGCCGCGGGGGTTTTGGGTGGTGGCATGCATATGCGCCTCCAAATTGGCCGTTTCCCCCGCGCCCTCAAGAAATACTTTGTTTCAATTTCTTCACATTGGCCGCGGCAAGACACAAGACGGCAAGACACAAGACGGCAAGACACAAGACGGCAAGACACAAGACGGCAAGACGCAAGACGGCAAGACGCAAGACGCAAGAGAAGAGAGCGCAGCGCTTCTACATTTGCTCTTGCGTCTTGCGTCTTGTGTCTTGCCGTCTTGACAGGTATACAGCAATGCTGTAACCTGTATTCCATGAAAGCAACCCTTGAAATTCCCGATGCTCTCTATCGCCGCGTCAAGGCACGCAGCGCCATGGAAGGCCGCCCGCTGCGTGCAGTGGCGGTGCAGCTTTTCCAGAACTGGCTGGATGCTCCGCCACCTGCCGAAGACGAAGCCCGGCCTTCGGGGTTGACGCCTGCCGACCTCGCGGCCGCGCCATGGCTCGCGATTACGCAGCACTATGTTAGTCCTGGTATGAGTCACGACATGGCAGAGATTCGAGCGGCGATTGCCCACGGCTGGGCGTCTGAGACCGCAGAAACACTCGCACTTTCCCACAGCAGGCAACCATGAGCGCCGGAGCTATCAGTCTCGACACCTCAGTCGTCTTACGGTTACTGGTGGTGCATCCCCGGCAGCTTTTCGACTGCGCTTTCCGCTATCTGAAAGAGCAACACGCTGCCGCCACGACCCTCCACGTCAGCGACCTGGTTCTCGCGGAGGCATATTTCGCGCTGCAGACGTTCTATCAACTGCCAAAGGCGGATGCTCTCGCAGCGCTCGCCAATTTTGCCCGGCACAGCGGCGTCACGGTGACTCCCGTCGCCCACACGGTGTTGGCACTGCCGAACCTATCCAGCGCCAAGCCCGGTTTTGTCGACCGTCTCATTCACGGGACCAGCCATGCCAGTGGCCACACCCTTGTCACGTTTGAGAAGGCCGCCAAGAAGCTGCCCGGCACCGTGGTGCTGACGAGTACCGAAGCAGGCCATTGAACAGGGGTCAGGAGTCAGGAGAGACTGCGTCGGCTTGGTCACGGAACGATTAACCTCCCGACTAACTTGGCCCGTTAGGGAGCGCCGGCTGCAGCCGGAGCGTCTGGCCGGCTGAAGCCGGCGCTCCATTGTGCAGCCCAAGTTACTCAAGTCTCAAGCTCACCCAAATGGTGAATGCTAAAATTCAGCACTCATTCATGGGCCGTTCTTCCGCTACCACCAGACGAATGAGGTGGTTCCTTAGCCCAAGCAAACCGGCAATGAGCCACACGTCAAGTTGGCAATTTCCCCACCCCCATCAAGAAATACTTTGTTTCAATTTCTTTAGATTGGGCGCGGCATGCGCTCAATGGAGCTTGGATATCGGCAGCGGCGGCAGGACTTCGTCGCCGCCACCTCTGCCGAGTCCCTCGACGGCCTTGCGCCAAGCCGGGGTCTGGCTGGGATCGGCCCATGGCTTCGGCTTGCCGGAGTCTGCCGAATGCTCGACGGCTCTGCGCCAAGCCGGGGTCTGGCCGGGATCGGTTTCGGGCTTGGCTTTCTGCGAATGTACGAGGCTTTCGATGGCTTCGCGCCAGGCGGGGGGGTGTTCGGGAGCTGCCATGTAGGCGCTTGGCTCATTGAGTTTGACGCGGGCGCGGGCCCAGATGAGGAACGCCTCAAAGTCGTCCTGCCGTACCAGCAACACGCTGCGGGCCTTGTCGCGCGCCGTGGTCCAGTCCCCGGCACGCTCCGCCGCTTGTGCTGCCGCGAGGTTGCCATTGGTCTGATGCTCGCGGAACGCGTGGTAGGACGGCATGGCCCCAAAGCCGAACACGATGAGCAGTAACAGCCCGCAAGCATAAATCCACGACTTCTTGAGTTTGATATTTTTAAACACATATTTTACGTGGGCGCTTTGCACATTTAACGCAGCACTGTGAGCGCCGAAGCGCATAGGATGGATTGCAGCGGCCCTCTGTGAGCGCCGATGCGCATGGCGTGGCGCTTGTTTACGACGCGGGTTCATTGGCAGTTCATGAGCAGCGGCGGTCGTAGACGCGCCGCTACAGTGCGCGGTTCATGGTGGATGGGTGTGTCCGGGAAACTGGGATTAATGCGGGCGTTGTGCGGGCTGCTCTGTGCGGCATGGCTAGAATGTTACTGAAACGCAAGACGGTCAACCCGCAAACCCCGCAAAGTTACAATTTTGTCACATGGTCCGTTGAGTGAGTGCCAAAGATCGAGTGAGGAGTCGGAGGTCAGGAGAGACTGCGTCGGCGTGGTCACGGAACGATAAACCTCCCGACTAACTTGGCCCGTCACGGAGCGCCGGCTGCAGCCGGCGCTCCATTGTGCAGCCCAAGTTACCCTACGTTTCACACCCACGCGCAGCACGGGTTCTGGAGCTAAAGAGGAAAATGGGAGGGCTTGCAGCGACGTTTTTCACCACAACCCCCACCCCCATCAAGAACTACTTTGTTTCAATTTCTTCAGATTGGGCGCGTCGCCGCGCAAGACGCAAGACTGCAAGACAAGAGAGCGTAAAATCATTGCGAATGAGCCAGGTTCTTCTTCTTCAGAACCGGATTGATTGATGATTGATTATTGATGATTTTGGATTTTTGAAGTGCGTACACATCACAAATCAACAGCCGAGCGGAGCGAGACAGCCTGCCGCAGGCAGCCCGGAGGGCGAGGCCGGCGGGCCTCGGCAATCATCAATCGGCAATCATCATTCCTCCTCACCTCTCGCCTGGTCTGAGGCACCGCCTCGCTAGATTTCAAGTTAATGCCTGCTCCATACTCGCCCCGGGTTCGGGGCTTGCGTCTTGTGTCTTCAAGTCTTGCGTCTTCTCTTGCCGCGCAGCGATCTACAGATCTGCAATGCGCTGCACCGTCAGGCCGGTGGCCTGTGAGATGGCGGCGGGCTCGATCCCGAGCGCCTTCATGCCCGTAGCCGCCCTTAGCAAACCCAGAGTTTCACCCTTGGCTAGGCCTTTTGCGAGCCCCTCGGCGAGGCCCTCGGCGAGGCCCTCGGCGAATTTGCCGCTCATCAGGGTGCGTTCACGGCTTACCGCGTCCCAGAATGAGTCATAACGCTCCAACTGCGCCGGGGTGAAACCGCATTCTTCGGCGATGTTCATGGCCTTGCGCAGCGGTTCGGTGATGCCTACTTGTTCGCGGAATTCCTCGACGCTGGCGTGGCCCTGGGTGCCGGCGTGGCCGGCTTCCTGCAGAAACTTTAGCCAAGCCCAGCGCAGTTTGCGGGCCTCCTTCGGGCGGGTCTCGCGGTATTTCGGCAGCTCGATGAACACCAGTCGCAAGCCCTCCAACACCCGCTCCGGCTGGCCCGACTCCACGATCCGGTAGTCGTGATAATAATTGTCCGGATCGGGCTCATAAGTGTCATCCAAGATGCTCAGGCCATACACCGGGCAGAGCATTTCGTAGCGCTCGCCTTTTTCCAATTGGCGCACGTAGGCTTTGCTGGCATTGAACAGCACCCGTTGCAAAAACGCATTAGTCCAGGCCATCTGCATTTCCACGATGAACTGGCGGCCGCTTGCGTCCATGCAGCGCACGTCCACGATGGAGTTTTTGATCAGCGGGATGTCCGGCACCTGCTCGCCGGGAAGATACTCCAGCGAAACGATGAACTCGCTTTCGCTATCGAAGGGCAACACCCCGTTGAGAAACTCCCGCAGGATCTCCGGGTGCTCACCGAAAATCCGTTTGAACACAATGTCGCTGCGGGGATCAAGAAAGCGCGCCATATGGCCACAGCGTAGTCACCAGCATCCCGCCTGTCAATGCTCTGCGGTAAATCCATATTCCACA
>Ga0209084_1003202_pt1 | contig 12148 bp, 12 predicted proteins | sample C_130820_MF_Meta_FD_187309 | JGI IMG/M metagenome (GOLD analysis project Ga0209084, IMG submission 187309) | Freshwater microbial communities from Lake Croche, Canada to study carbon cycling - C_130820_MF_MetaG (SPAdes) (version 2) | ecosystem: Environmental > Aquatic > Freshwater > Lake... | reverse complement strand
TCAAGTCTCAAATGGTCAAATAAATCGTATGAATCCAAGCAGTTGGATAACACGCTAAATATATTTTTAACTTATTTCCAGATAGTTATCTAAACTTAACTCGTAACTCGTAACTCTTCACTAAATATGTTTACAGGAATAATTGAACAATTAGCAACAATCCAAAAAGTGGTTAAAGAAAATGAAAATCTGCATATTACTCTAAAGGCAGATTTTGTTAATGAACTTAAAATAGATCAAAGTGTTGCGCATAATGGTATTTGTTTAACCGTAGTAGCTATTGAAAATAACTCCTATACAGTTACAGCAATTCAAGAAACAATCCAAAAAACAAACATCAGCTATTGGGATGTAGCTTCAAAAGTGAATGTTGAACGTTGTATGCAACTTAATGGTCGTTTAGATGGTCACATTGTACAAGGGCACGTGGATACAAAAGGCGTATGTACATCTGTCGAAGATCAAGATGGAAGTTGGAAATATACATTTGATTATCAAGCTTCACACGTAACGGTAGATAAAGGCTCTATCACGATAAATGGAGTAAGTTTAACCGTAGTTGATTCAAAACTAGATAGGTTTTCTGTTTGTATCATTCCATATACATTTGAACACACCAATTTTCACCAATTAAAAGTTGGTGACTATGTCAATCTAGAATTTGACATTATTGGTAAGTATGTTGCGAAATTAATGCTTAAGTAATTTTAAATAACATTACCAGTGAATTTACATACTATTTCCTAGCGAATTTCGTTATATTAAGAAATCATTAAACTTTTTGACTTTATTTATGAAAACTTAATTTTTTTAAGTCTTTTCATACAATTTTCAAGTTTTTTTTAACCTAATTAAGTGAATTAAAATACTGATAATCATTTATATAATCGATTAAAAGTAATATAGTCTATCAAAAAAGTAGGAAATTTATTTTGTAATTTGAACAATAAAAAAGTTTTATGTATGTTTGTAACCATAAATTGAAAAAAATTAAAAATTTAAATTAAAATTTAAAAGTGATGAGCACAAAACAAAAGACATCAGGAGGATTTACTTCATTAGTTGCAACAGTTACGGTTGCCTTATGTATTTTAATTGGTATTATTTTGTACGTATACGTACTTGGTAATCCTGCGAATTTCGTAGACAATGACCCGTCAGCTGAACCATTAGAAGGAAATTTCTTAGGGATTGCGCACAAAGGTGGATTTATAGTTCCTTTCTTGATCGCAATGAACTTAATCGTTTTGATTTTCTCTATTGAGCGTTTCATTACTCTTGCAAAAGGAAAAGGAAAAGGAAGAACGGATAAATTCGTAGAGGATATTCGTGAAAAATTAGATAATAATCAAATCAATGAAGCAATCGAAGCGTGTGATGCACAAAGAGGTTCTTTAGCAAACGTTGTTCGTTCTGGTTTAACAAAATTTGACTCTGTTTCTGCAGATGAGACCTTAGATAACGAACAAAAAGTGGAGGCTATTAAGTCTGAATTAGAAGAAGCTACAGCTTTAGAATTACCAATGCTTTCTAAAAACTTAAGTATTCTTTCTACTTCTGCTTCCGTTTCTACTTTAATTGGTTTGATCGGTACAGTATTAGGGATGATTAAAGCCTTTGCTGCAATGGCAGGTGGTGCTCCAGATCCAGCAGAGTTAGCGACAGGTATTTCTGAAGCACTTGTAAATACTTTCTTAGGTATCTTGGCTTCTACATTAGCAATTATTGCATATAACTTCTTCTCTACTAAAATCGATACGTTGACTTATAGTATGGATGAAGCAAGTCACTCAATTGCTCAAAATTTCAGCGCAAAAACGAAAAAGAAATAAGAATAGTTAGCAATTTAAAAACAACAAACAATGCCTAAAATTAAAGTACCAAAACATTCACCATCGATCGACATGACGCCGATGGTTGACTTGGCATTCTTGCTTGTGACTTTCTTTATGCTTGCTGCTATTCCAAGAGAAACAGATCCAGTAGATGTAACAACTCCATCAAGTATCAGTGAAAAAATTATTCCTGAAAACAACTTGACAGTGACAATTGATAAAGGTGGACGTGTGTTTTTAAATTTAAGCCACGCGGATGCTAGAACTGAAATGTTACAAAACATGGCTTCCAAATACAAAGTAGGTCTTACAGAAGAACAAAACAAAAAGTTTACAATCATGACTAGTTTTGGTTGTTCTATGAAAGAATTACCTCAGTACTTGGATTTAACCAGTGAAGAACGTAAACGATTTAATACTATTGGAATTCCTACAGATTCATTGAAAAATGAATTAAAAGATTGGATCTATTACGGGAATATTGCTGCACTTAATACTGGGCAAACAAAATTCTTAGAAGCAGAAATGAAAGGTGACAAACCAAATGCAAATGATTTTAAACCAAAGTTCATTTTAAAAGTAGATGGTAAAGCCGCATATATATTTGCACAACAAGTGATTGATATCTTCAGAGATTTGAATTTAAATAACTTGAACTTTATTACATCTGCGGAGAAAGCTCCTAAATAAAAACTTACTAACATGGCAGAAATAGCAGAAGGTGGCGGCGGCCACGACAAAGGCGGTAAGAAAAGACCCAAGAAAGGTTCCACGCGAATCGATATGACTCCAATGGTGGATTTAGGTTTCTTGTTGCTTACGTTCTTCGTAATGACAACTACCTTTAGTAAACCAAAAGTAATGAGTTTAACTTACCCAGCAAAAATTGAAGATAAACCACTTGAAAAACCATTGCCAATTAATAATGGTATTACTTTCTTATTGACGAAAGATAAAGTTTTTTATTATACCGGTCAATTTTATGCTCCAGGAAATGCAGAAGGTAAACCAGTTACTATCCTAGAAGAAACAAACTTTAGTCCTTCGGATCCTAAAGGTTTACGCAAACTTTTAGCAGACAAAAATGCGTTTGTAATAAAAGAAAAAATAGTACTAGATGAAAAGCTAAAACGTAAACAAATTGCGGATACAACTTACGAAAGAATGTTGAATCAATTTATGTCTAAAAAAGAAGCTTTAAAAGTGTTAATAAAAACAGACGACAAAACAACATGTGAAAACTTTATTGATTTAGTAGATGAAGTTAAAATCGCTCAAATTGGTGTGGTTGCTCCGTTAGAATTAATGAAAAGTGAAGCAGAATTATTAAAAGCTAAACTCTAAAAGCGAATGACAGTAGTATTAATAGTTGCATTGATCGTAGCAGGTATATCTCTATACGACTATTTCTCGGCGAGAAATTGGCAACAAGTAACTTCTGCAGACCGAAACGAGATCGTTTTTGCTGACAGAAATAAAGAATACGGTGCTTATACGATGCGTAGAGATTACGACAAGCGTATGGTAATTATTTTAGTGAGTTTCGTAGCTACACTTGGTTTATCCTTCGGTATATTTAATTATATTAAAAGTATTCCAGAAGATATCGTGGAAATTAAACCAGTGGATGTTACTACTATTCCCCCTGCTAAACCAGATGAGGAATTACCACCTCCACCACCAGAACCGCCAGTACCAGAGGTTGAAAAGTTAGTAGCATTTCCTCCTCCAGTAATTGTAGATGTGGAAGTAGATACAGAACCAAAAACCCAACAAGAGGTTGAAAGTACTACTGTATCAACAAAAGATCAAGAAGGAAGCGATGATTCATTTAATGCAGTAGTTGGTCCAGCTGAAACAGTTGTTGAAGCACCAAAGGTTGAGCAAATATATGAAGCAGTGGAAGAAGATGCTGAATTTCCTGGTGGAAGACCAAGTGATTTCGTAAGTACGCACTTTAATCCGGATGCTGCTGCAGATGTGGAAGGAAAAATTATTGTTCGATTCGTAGTAGAACTTGATGGTTCTATTTCAAATGTTGATGTTGCGAGAGGTTTATCTCCAGAAGCAAATAAAGAAGCAATTCGAGTTGTTCGTTCTATGCCTCGTTGGAAACCAGGTAAAAACAACGGTAAAGCAGTTCGTTCCAGATTTAGTCTTCCAATCTTAATTGGAGAATAAGTAAATAGAAATCTTATCTATCCCCAAGCGAGCAATTGTTTGGGGATTTTTTTTTCAAAGTTATGAAGTACATTAATGCGCTATTATCGTCAACTACCATACTGATTTGTCTAGTGTTGGTTTATTATTTGAGTGCTACAGAATTATTTTCAGATCGTTTATTAGGTACCAAAAGAATTGTACTTACGATACTTTTGTCTATTTATGCTGTTTTTAGAATCTATAAAGTATATCGATTAATTAAAAAGTGAGTATATGTTTAAAAACATCTTTTTTGTAAATAGTATAGTATGTCTTTTAGTGATTACTGCTTGTAATCACCCTCAAAATCCTTTAGCTTATCAAACAGAGACACATAGCAGAGGAAAAGCGGTTGTATATATAGAAGAAGCTTTTAAGCCTTTATTTAATACAGCAATTTCTACCTTTGAAGGTCAATACCCAAAAGCAAAAATTATCCCTTATTATCAAACAGAAAATGATATCGTACAAGCGATGTATGATCGTAAAGCAAAAACTATTGTTATTTCTAGGGATTTAGAAGAGAAAGAACTGAAGTATTTACGTTCCATTAAAATTGAAGTTCGAAGTGAAAAAGTGGCTGTAGATGCAATCGCATTGATTGTACACCCAGCTAACAAAGACACATTAATTACGGTAGATGAATTAAAAGCGTTACTAACCGGAAAAAATACCCGATGGAAAACATCTGGAAATGAAATTAAGGTAGTTTATGATAAACCAAATTCAGCAAATTTTAACTATTTAACCAAATTATGTGGCGATCAGGCAAATAATAAAGCAATATTTGCTACTAAATCGAACGAAGAAGTAATCAATTTTGTAAAGAAAAATCCAAATGCGATCGGAATTATTGGACTTAACTGGATTAGTGACGACGATGATTTTGATACACAAGATTTTTTAAAAGGGATCAAAGTAATGGGAGTTTCTAAAGATAAGAATTCGGCGTATTTCCAACCTTATAATGGCTTCATGTACACGCATGAATATCCTTTAACACGTGACATTTGGATGATTAATAAGGGTAGAAAATCAGGACTTCATTCCGGATTTGTATTGTTCATGAAAAATGAAATTGGACAAACGATCATTCAACAAGCAGGTTTGGTACCTGCAAATTCTCCTGTAAGATTAATTCAATTTACTGGTCAATAAAACAAAAAATCAATTAAATTTGAGAAAATTTTTCGGCAAGAAATTTGCTTTAAGCTTTAAAAAAAAACCTATATGAAATTTAATAAAATCTTTAGTGGTATTCTTCTTGTTGCTACTAGTACTTCATTTGCTCAAAGTTTACAAAACGCAACTAAAAATACGGACAACGAATTTTTTACTGAAGCAGAAAAAGAATTCCGTGTTTTGATTGCAAATGAACCAATAAACGCAAATAATTATTTTTATTTAGGAGAAAATTTCTTTGCACAAAAAGAAATTGATTCTGCAGTTGTATATTGGAACAAAGCGATGGAGAAAGATGCTTTGAATCCCATTTCTTCTGTTGCTGCTGGAAAAGCAAAATTAATTAAAGGAGATATTGCAGGTGCAAAAGCATTATTTTCAGAGGTGTTAATTAAGACGAAAAATAAAAATGCGGAGATTATTCGTATGATTGCAAAAGCGTATTTGACATCTGATTTTCCAAATACTACCGAATCGATAGCTTTATTAGCTCAAGCGGTAAAAGTAGATCCTAAAAATGAATTTAATTTCTTGTTATTAGGGGATGCTTATCTTACAAGCGATCCAATTAATCCGAATGAAGCTATTAAAAATTATAATGATGTTTTAGATATAAATCCTAAATCTCCTCGTGGTTTAGTTCGTATTGGAAAGTTATACACGCGCGTAAATTCCGATTCAGCAGCAAATGTAAATTTTGCAAAAGCAATTAGTATTGATCCAACTTATGCTCCTGCATACCGTGAAAACGCAGAGTTATACTTAAAGTATGTAAATAAAGCAAACAAAGCGATTGAAAACTGGAAAAAATATTTGGAATTAAATAATAGTCAAGAAGCAAGATATAGGTATATAACAGCGCTTTATAAAGGAAAACAATATACGGAAGTAATTACAGAAGCTAATAATTTAATGGCAACTGGTTTTTCGAGTTTTTACTTAGATCGTATGTTGACTTTTGCATACGCGGAGACAACTACAGATAAATCAAATATTGACAAAGGTATAGCTGCTTCAGATGTATTCTTCAAAAAAGTTCCACAAGACAAAATTAACTTCTTAGATTTTAAATATAGAGCCCAATTATTACAAGCTGCAAATAAAGATTCGTTAGCAATTTTTGAATATGAAAAAGCAATTGCAAAAGATGAATCAAAAAAAGCAGAAATATTACCAATAATTGCGAAAGCATATTTGAAAACTAAAAAATACCAAAAAGGGATTGATGTTTTAGAAGAAAAATTAAAAACAACTGGTTTATCTGCTGCAGAATATTTTGATTTAGGAAAAGCCTACTTTTTTGGACCGAAAAAATATGTGTTAGCAGATAGTGCATTTACGAAAGTAATAGCTAAGTCACCAACTTATACATCCGGTTATTATTGGAAAGCTCGTTCTATCTATTTTGGTAATTTGAATGATAAGACCTTTGCTGCTAAACCATATTATGAAAAAACTTTTGAATTGATAAAAGCAGAAGAAAGAACAGCTTCAGCGAATAAATCAATGGTGTTGGAGTCTTGTAAATACTTAGGAGATTATTATTTTAACTCAACTGCTAAGGATGTTGAGAAAGCTAAAACTTTTTTTGCTATTGTGCAAGAAATAGATCCTGCTGATGCGCAAGCAAAAGCATTCTTTACAAAAGTAAAATAGTATATACAGTACTTTCATTTTCAAATGTGCTAATTCTCAAATTAAGGAGATGAACATCGAATCGTTTCGAGAATTTTGTCTTTCACTCCCGTTTACAGGAGAAAAAACACCTTTCGATAATGTTACGCTTGTTTTTACAGTCAAAGACAAAATGTTTGCATTAACAAATATGGACCGTTTTGAAAGCGTAAACTTGAAGTGTAATCCTGAACGAGCAATCGAGTTACGCGAAACATATTCTGCTATTATTCCTGGTTGGCATATGCATAAAAAACATTGGAATACAATAGTTTTAGATGGATCGATAGATGATAATTTCTTGAAAGATTTAATCCTACATTCTTATCAATGTGTCATAAATTCTTTACCAAAGAAACTACAGTTTTCATTTGATCCTTATAATACACTTGAATGATTAGAATAGAAGATCAAACGTTTAAAGCAAGTACAAACTTATCAAAAGCGGAATACGAAAATTGTCATTTTTTTCAAAGTTCATTTAACGAATTAAACTTAAATAATTTCATTTTTTCAGAATGTATATTTGAATCATGCGATTTGAGTAATGTAAAGATTTCAAATACTAGTTTCAAGGATGTTCAATTTATACAATGTAAATTACTAGGATTAAAATTCGAAGAGGTTAATCCGTTTTTATTGACCGTTTCGTTTCATAATTGTACGTTAAATTTTGCATCTTTTTACAAATTAACACTTAAATCAACCTTATTTGAAAATTGTTCTTTACAAGAAGTTGATTTTAGTGGAACTGATTTATCGGACAGCACCTTTGATAATTGCGATTTTAGTGCTTCTACTTTTGATGGTACGATATTAAAAAACGTCAATTTTAGAACTTCCTATAATTTTTCAATAAACCCAAGTAGAAATCAATTAACAAAAGCTAAATTCTCTAAAGAAAATTGTCTTGGGTTATTGAATCATTTAAAAATTGAAATAATATAATTTTATCTGTAAATAGTTCATAAATTTGATTTGTTTTAGACAAACTATTTTTATGAAATTACGCATCTACATTTTACTTTTTATAGCAGCTATTTGTTTTGTAGTTGCCTATACTTCCATGTCTGATAAGAACAGTAAAAAGCAATCCCTACCAATAATAAATCCTATTGATGTTACCAATGAATTAGTGGATTCTACCATACAACGAAAGGGGTATGGACATAAGATACAATCCTTTGAATTTTTAAATCAATATGGAAATAAAATTTCAGATAAAGATCTTGCTAATTCCGTGTATGTTGTAGAGTATTTTTTCACAACGTGTAGTACTATTTGTCCGAAAATGAATACCCAAATGAAGGTTTTACAAAAGAAATTTAAGGGGGTTGAAAAGTTTAAAATATTGAGTTTTACGGTACAGCCTGAAATAGATTCTGTACCTGTTTTAAAAAAATATGCAGAAGAATATGGCGCAGAAAATGGACAATGGCATTTTTTGACGGGAGAAAAGAAAAAGTTGTACGCACTCGCAAGGAAATCTTTTTTTTTACTTAAACCTGCAGAAGCACAAAACTTAGGGGATGTAAATAGTGATTTCATACATACCAATAATTTTGTGTTAATCGATAAAAACAAACGAATTCGTGGGTATTACGATGGTACCTCCGCAAAGGAAGTAGAAAAATTAGCTAGCGATATTCAAAAATTGTTGTAGAGTTTTTTCAGTTTGTCTATTAACATTTTGACTATCATAAATTAATTTTATTCAGCAGATTTTCGTAATTTATTCTTCTATTTTTGATAAAAATATTTAGTATGTCAAAAGTAAAAACGAATTATAGTGCTTTATTTACCTTAATATCAGTTTTCTTCTTTTGGGGATTTATCGCAGCAGGAAATAGTATTTTCATTCCTTTTTGTAAACATTTCTTTAAGTTAGACCAGTTTCAAAGTCAATTAATTGATTTTGCTTTTTATTTCGCGTATTATATTGGAGCATTAATTCTATTTGCGATTGGCTCTAATAAGGGAGTTAATCCAGTAGGGAAATGGGGGTATAAAAAAAGTATCATTTATGGCTTACTTTTTTCTTCGCTCGGAGCAGGAGCGATGATAATTTCCGTTTATTTCAATGTATTTATTGGAATGCTATTCGGTTTATTTGTTGTGGCATTAGGATTTTCATTGCAGCAGACTTCAGCTAATCCGTTTATGATTTCGTTAGGAGATGAAAGTACTGGCGCGAATCGTATTAGTTTAGGTGGTGGAATAAATAGTTTAGGTACAACCATCGGACCATTAGTAGTAGCACTCGCTTTATTTGGAAGTGTTTCTGTGAGTGACAACCAAATTCAACATTTGAGTTTAGATAAAGTATTAATTTTATATATATGTGTAGGATTACTTTTTGTTGGGATCGCTACATTGTTCACCTTCTCAAAAAAATTACCAGCTGGAATTAATGAAGAAAAAACAGAAAATTCGAACAAAGCATTAAGGGCTTTATTGATAATTACAGGTTTATTGATTTTTTGTTTTGCGCCTGTTTTTAATAGTTATAGAAGCTCTCAAGCAAAAGAAATACTTCGGAAAAGTGAAATTATTAGGGCAGAGGAAAGTTTAGTTTCGAATTCTAAAGTCATAAATGTACTTGAACAAGAAATCTTAGATTTAAAGATTCCTTTAGAACAAGAACGCATGTTTTGGCTTTCAATGGGTTTACTTGTAATTGTTGGTGGACTTTTATTTGCTTTTAGAATTGCGAAAAAAAATAGTGCTGGTTGGGGCGCAATGCAATATCCACAATTAATTTTAGGCATGTTGGCTATTTTTATTTATGTTGGAGTTGAAGTAGCGGTTGGTAGTAATCTAGCAGAATTATTAAAACAAAAAGAATTTGGCTCCTATAGTTCTTCAAACATTGCTCCTTTTATTGCGCTTTATTGGGGAAGTTTAATGATAGGTCGATGGGCAAGTGCCATTCATGCTTTTGATTTGAAAGAATCCATTAAAAATAGTTTAACGATTGCCATACCATTAGTTGCTTTCATGCTTGTTTTATTTCTTACCCATTTAGCCGGTCATGCTGTTTCTCAACTTTATTTTTATGTGTTTTGCGTTTTAGTGCAAATCATTGGATTTTATATAGGCAAAAACAAACCGGCAAAAACATTGTTAATATTCAGTTTGTTAGGGCTTATTGCGGTGTCAATTGGACTCACAACTTCAGGTTTAGTAGCAATTTATGCTTTTTTAAGTGTTGGTTTATTTTGTTCTATCATGTGGCCATGTATTTTTTCATTGTCCCTCGGAGGTTTAGGAAAATACCAAGCGCAAGGTTCTGCATTTTTAATCATGATGATACTTGGTGGAGCAATTATACCTCCGTTACAAGGTAAATTAAGTGATCTTATCGGAATACAAAAATCCTTTGTTATTGGAGGTTTATGTTTTGCGTATCTTGCTGTTTTTGCAATCGTTGTAAGTAGAATATTAAAAAAACAAAATATCGATTTAGAATAAGTTTATTTAAAATCAATCTAAATAACAGTTATTCGAATTTTGTCTTTAAGTAAGCATTAAATTTGTCAAGAATATTGAACCATTTTAACTAATTATGAGTAAATCTGTACTATTAAAATCCTCACTAGCCAAAAAATATTGGATGGCTGCAACGGGGTTGTTCCTTTGCCTTTTCTTGGTGGGACACTTACTAGGTAACCTTCAATTGATTACGCATACTGGCGAATCAGGAAGAAGAGCTTTTAATGAGTATGCCTATTTTATGGCGCATAATCCTTTTATTAAGGTGATGTCTTGGATGACATATATTTCAATACTTTTCCATATTATTGATGGTATTTTATTGACAATTGAAAATAAGAAAGCACGTCCGATTGGATATGCACATGCTGCAGGAACAAAAAGTTCTACATGGTCTTCCAGAAACATGGCATTATTGGGGAGTTTAATATTGGTTTTCATTGTAATGCATGGAGCGCATTTTTGGTATAAAGCAAAAGTGAAGCATGATATGTTATTACACAAAGTAGTCGTACAATCTCCAAACGGTCCAGAAAAGTCTGAATTGTATGTTACAACTTCTGGAAGCTATTTGCCAGTTCAAGGCGTAAAAATCAAAAACCATACTGAATTTTACGAACCAAGTGTAGATATAAAATTAGGGGAGGGTTACAAAGATTTACATTCTGTAGTAATTGCATTTTTTTCTGGGAAAGAAACAAATGGAGTTCCTGGTAATGACAACGCCTTATTAGCTGTCGTTTTCTATGTTATATCCATGGTTGTTTTTGCATTTCACTTAATGCATGGTTTTTCATCCGCTTTTCAATCATTAGGACTTAGACATCCAAAATATACGGAAACCATTAAAAATGTTGGGAATGGATTTGCAATATTAATCCCTTTGCTTTTTGCTATTATTCCAGTAATTATTTGGAAACTATATAATTAATCGAATTAAAATATACTATTATGTCAATATTAGATTCAAAAATACCAGCAGGTAATATTTCAGATAAATGGACTGATTACAAAAATCATTTGAAGTTAGTTGCACCAAATAATAGACCTAAAATAGATATCATTGTTGTTGGTACAGGTTTAGCAGGATCATCTGCAGCAGCGTCTTTAGGTGAAATGGGATATAATGTGAAAGCATTTTGTTTTCAAGATTCGCCACGTCGTGCTCACTCTATTGCTGCACAAGGAGGTATTAATGCTGCTAAAAATTATCAAAATGATGGGGACTCGGTTTATCGTTTATTCTACGATACAATCAAGGGTGGAGATTACCGAGCGCGTGAAGCAAATGTGCATCGTCTAGCAGAAGTTTCAACAAGCATTATTGACCAATGTGTTGCGCAAGGTGTTCCATTTGCACGTGAATACGGAGGTTTGTTAGATAATAGGTCTTTCGGTGGTACGCAAGTACAACGTACTTTTTATGCTGCTGGTCAAACAGGACAACAATTACTTTTGGGTGCTTACTCCGCTTTATCTCGACAAATTGGTTTAGGACGTGTAAAAATGTACAATCGCCACGAAATGTTAGAAATCGTTAAGGTGGATGGAAAAGCACGTGGAATCATTGCACGTAACTTAGTAACTGGAGAATTAGAAAGACATTCTGCACATGCAGTGGTTTTAGCGACAGGTGGTTATGGTAATGTATATTTCCTTTCCACAAACGCAATGGGAAGTAACGTAACAGCTGCTTGGAAAGCACACAAGCAAGGTGCTTTATTTGCGAATCCTTGTTACGTTCAAATTCACCCAACATGTAT
>Ga0209084_1003201_pt1 | contig 12149 bp, 13 predicted proteins | sample C_130820_MF_Meta_FD_187309 | JGI IMG/M metagenome (GOLD analysis project Ga0209084, IMG submission 187309) | Freshwater microbial communities from Lake Croche, Canada to study carbon cycling - C_130820_MF_MetaG (SPAdes) (version 2) | ecosystem: Environmental > Aquatic > Freshwater > Lake... | reverse complement strand
GTTGGCATTTTATTATATGATCCCCGATAGGTTCTGCCATCAGGGTTGTATAATGCTATTTGTTGATTTGGGTTGCCATCACCTTCCGCCACACCTTGTTCGCCACCAATCATCCAGACTTTAGCAGGTATACCTTTAAGTAAGTTTGCTGTGCCCAATCGTGTCTTGCCACCTATTAACCATAAACCTTTTTCTGTTTGCAAGATAATGGGCATTTCTATAGGACCACCCTTATCAAACAAGGCATTTACTCTTTTTGCTTTGGCAGGTCCTTGGGGATCGTGTGATTCAGGCGATAAGGCATTCAACAGGTCTCGTTTATTATCTGTATAGTTTCTAATTCGTTGACCATGATTGGGCTGTACCACAACTGGTCGACCATGTTGCACAGACTTCATCCAGGCCTGCTTGTTGGGAAAGTGTCGTGCCATATAATTGCGTACATCAGCAGGAACTTGCGGTTGCTTTGCTTGAAACTCAATTTCATCCCATTCGTAATCAAAGTTGGGCTTGATCCAGGTTATTTCTTCCAAGCCTTCCGCCACACCTTGCTCTTGAGGCTTTTTGAACACACTATATAGTTTTTGTGTATCAAAATCTTTTATACCATTGGCTCGTAATACATTTGCCACAAATGTTCCGCAATTTTCTGCTTCTACTGAGTTAGTTGTAGGAACCGATACTGGTTTTGATAATGATACAATTTTGATATTTTGTTTGGGAAACTCCGGATCATCAGTCACATCGTTAGTGACATATACATCATTGCCTTTATGCCCACTCATTTGAATTTGTTTTCCATCTTGAGTTATAAACCCCACATGGTCATAACTCCATCCTTCGGGTGTTTTATTACTACGAGCAAAGAATATTTTATTTGCTATTGGGTTATTGTTCTCGGAGCCTTCCGCCACACCTTGCTTAAGACTTCTATAACCAAGTGAGTATTGTTCTACTTCTTCTGGGTGTCGTGCCTGCTTGTCTTGTATGGTTTTCAAACGTGTGCGTGGGTTGAGTTTTTTAACCTCCCTGTCAGGGTATAGTTTAGCATCACGTTGAGCATCCTTTAGGCCAGCATCATACCAATGATTTGATTCTTCATCAATGTTCTGATACATAGTTTCAAACGATAACTTCTCACTATGTAACTTGTCTCTTAAATCATATAGTTTTGTAATATATCCCTGACTACGCAACATTTTATATGCTAAATTCTCAGGACCAAACTCACCACCTTTATCTAGTCCTGCTTGTCTATATCTTTTGATTGTGTCTATTATATGTTTTACTTTGCTATACTTCTTTGACTTGAGGGCTATCTCTATTAAACTTAATAACTTTTCATATTTACTTTTGGTAGCGGTCTGGTCAAAATCACTTCTACGCTTAGTGGGTATTTTTATCCACTCATCATTCAATACACTATATTCACCTAAACTTACTACAGGTTGTCTACTATCCTGCACATATAATTCTACTGGAATAGTATGAATCTTTATATCATGTGTGTCATTGTATATCGTTTTCTTAGCTGTAAATAATTCTCTATATACTTCATCTACAGGTAAATTACCCATGTCTACTAGTATATGTAAATCTAAATCACTGTGCTTTGTGTAACTATATGCAGCATTGCTACCTGATATTGTTATATCTTTAACATCTAAATCATGTACACCCAATTCTTCTAAAAAGTCTTGTGCTATCACTAACAATTGTTCTCTAACATCTGGGCGCAACTTAGTGCCATTCCATAACTTAGGATTAAGTTTATCATGGAATGTTACTGCGTCACTTAGTTTAAAACTGTGTAGTTCTTTTAGGTTCATTTTTGGGGTCAGGCTTCTGTGGTTTAGGGGGATATTTTGGGGGCTTATGTCTAAACCAACTCATATAGTATTTAGTTTTATATTAAAAAAGCCCCTTTCGGGGCCTTCTTATGCAGCTTTGACTGATTTAACTTCGTTGCCGTCTTTGTCAACTAGTTTCAATCCCATGCCTTGCTGACGTTCCAAGAACATAGGTCCAACTGTATTCATCAAATGTTCTTGATTTTCCATACAGAAAACATATGATCCACTATGACGCAATAGAACACGTTTGTCCATCCAGATACGACCACCTAGGTCACGCCAGTTTTCACAGAATGTCCAATCTTCACTATAGTAACGATTTTGACGAACCGCAGTGTCAAAATATGTTTTCAAGTGTTGATCAAACTTTGGATCTAATCCAATGTCGTTCTTGTATTGCTTAACTGCTGGATGAGTTTTTAATTTCTCAAATACATGTTTCTTCATTAACAAGAATCCAGTACCTGCTTTAGATACTTCTTGCAATCCGTCTGGTCCTTCTTCAGCACCATCAAATCCATTAACTACCCATTTGATTGGCATAGTTTTCATTGGGTACAATCCACCGATAACATCTACGTCACGGTTTAGCAATACTAGTAAGTGCCATGGCTCCCAACCAATATCAGCGTCAACAAAGAATAAGTGTGTTGCGTCTGGCATGTCTAAGAACTTAGCTGTCAATGTATTTCTAGCACGACTGATAAGACTTTCATTGACCATTGTTTCCAATGTCCAGTCAATGTTTAATTGACGGGCTGTATTAGCCCACTTGATGAAACTCATAAATGTTGATTCAGTCAACATCCCACCATAACAGGGCATAGCGATATGCACTTTGGTTGTACGTAGAAAGTCTACATTTACTTGTACTTGTCCAGCTGCGGGTGCTTCAGCAGGAGCATCTGCTGCTTTTTCTGCTTGTTCCGCTGCTGCTTGGTCAGCGATTTCTTGTACCATTTCTACTGGTACTGTTTTTTCTTCTGATGCTTTTGATTTCTTTGTTGCCATAAGGTCCTCTATTAAGATATAATTATTTACATCAGGTAGAGGAGTACGAATTATTTTTCTTCTAAATAATCCTGGCTTTCGGAGATATTAGTTTCTTCAATAGGTTCAATAGTAGCACCCATCTTCATCTTCTCATTAACAGACCCAGTATTTTGTGTTCTAAGTATCATTCCTTGATAGCGTAATTCTAAATTAGAAAAGTTAATGTCTCTCTTTTCTAAAAAGTTAGTTAAAAACTCATCTGCTTGACGTAATTGCGATTTAACATCACCTTTAAATTTGCCGGTTAGGTCAAATTCTTTGCTCTCGCCTTCAATATTAACAGTAGCAATTAAACGATTTGGATCTGTATTATCAGCTGCCTTTGCCATGCCGCCCAATGAAGCTCCAGCAGCCATTGCTCCAGCACCTTTTAAGAAACCTCTACGACTTAAATCTTCTTCTAATTCTACACCCATGCCAGCATCTAATAACTTAACAACATTAGCTGCTAACTTAGGATTCTTTTGTGTTTCTGGATATAAACTCATTACCATTGCGGTCTTGCGTTTATCATTAAGTTTAGGCCACATAGCACGAATCTCACTAGCACTAGTAATGCCGGGCCCAAACTCTACTGTTGGTAGATAAGCCATATAAGCGTGTTTGCTAAATGGTTGTAAGTTTTTACCCGTATACGGTTGAAAATAACTAGGGCTACCATCTTTCTTTGTGCCACCTGGTTTAGGACTTTCGTCACGATCCTTTTCACTACGTACAAATATCAACACATCATTATTGGGATCGTATTGACTTGTAATTTCTTCTGCTTTGAATGGGCTTGTAACTTGTACAAAATGTCCAGGAGCAACACCTGCTACCTTAGCAAGTTTCTCTTTAATTGAAAAGGGGAAAGGTCTTTCTTCTTGACTATTAGTAGCAGCCACATATACATCAGCACCAGGGAAGGCTTTTACTGCTGCTTGATATAGTGAGGCATGACCCGCATGAAACGGGTGAAAGCCTCCGGGCATCACTACTATTGTACTCATTATTGTCCGCTTGTTATTGCCTGTAATAGTGCTCTGGCTACTACACGGTCTTTTTCTTGTTCTTCATCTGATAGTTGAGCATATGGGATGCTCATCAACTTTTCACGTTGCTGAAGTTTTGCTTCTAACTTACCAGCCGCTTTTAGTTTTTCAGTATCATCAAATTGTTCTGGATTCTCTACGAATTGTTTAGCTGTTACATTCCAACCATTATGTATCGCATCACTAATCTTTTCAATATCAGTAACACCTGCATTAATTAATTTCAACGCAAACTCTGCTGATTTTAAATTAGCCTGCCATCCAAATGTATTGCCCGGACTACTTCTTCCATAATGATAGGCATCATCTAATGCCTTGTCACTTATTTGTGCTAGCTGGCTAATGTCCATGCTTTCATTAATCATATCAATATATTTTCTAAATAATTCACTAACATTCTCGTCCATTATATTCTCCTTAATAACTTAATTTAACGTAATTAACTAAACCCTGCTGGAAGTCTACAACCTTTGCTCTCATGTAAACAAAGTTACCAGTAATATTTGTGTATTGTGTAGCGTTTGGATTGTCGCTTCCGTTAAACTCATATACATCAAACCATTGATTATCTACTGTTGCAGGATTCGCTAATGTAGCTTGTATAACAATGTTTCCAATAATGTTGGTTACACTAAGATTAACCGTCTGTAAATCTCTGTTACCTAAATAATAAGCAGCGGCTGGTTGAGCATTCCCTACAACTGTGTAAGGTGCTCCGTTGCCTGGATTTAAGTAGGCAGTCTGTGGTAACAGAATAAGTGTAGTAGATTGGCTCATTATGCTTTTACCACTTCAACTACCACATGTTGTCCCACTAATTCTTGGGCAACTTGCTCAATTGCCGCTTGTATTTCTTCGGAAATGCAGGTTGTTTGCTCTGCTGCCCCGTCTTTTACAAGCGAACTAAATTTGATTACGATTACATCTTCTACGATTTGTGCCATGATAATACTCCATAGAGTATTTATCATTTTAGACAGGATCGGGTCGTTTTTCTAATTTGTAACGTTTTCCAAGCATATGGCCATACATTAACACCAGATAACTTAATGTACTTTCATTGTCGTAATCAATAGAATGAGTTCCACTAGTATAGCGATAACTCCAACTATTGTGTGAAGCAATCGGCCGTCTAACATACTCGTCTAGCCACTCTCGTAACGCACTACTAGGAACCAATTCTGTACTTTTCTTAACAGTATCATACAAATCTTTTACAAAAGTCTTATCTTCAATGTACGCAGTTTTTAAGTAGATCCTGTAGTTATGCTTTGGCTTATTGACATAATACTTTGTACCGGCAAATTGCTCTACTTGTACTTCTGTCATTTTTACAGTAACTACCCCAAGATCCTTTAATGTGATCAACAATTCCAAATCGTTGCTATAAATTGAAGCAGTATCAGCCTCAATTCTAAACGTTATTACTCCGGGTTTTTTGTTACTATTGCGCCAATCAATGAAGTTTTTAAGTTCATTAATATTTTCCATTGCTAGGGCTTTAGTGTCTGGACGTACTTTGCGATACCCACCTTCATTTAATCGTTTGATTAAACCATCCGGAGTTTTAGCGTAATCAGTAAATCTTAGTCCATCTAATCTGAATTTAGCACGATATCTATATTTGTTGTAATAGTTATTTTCCTTATATTCATAATAATCAATATTAGGAACGTCTTTAACTGACCTCAATAATCCCATCTTCATTCACCTTAGCTGTTAGTTTATGTGTTACTGCAAAATCAATTGCACCGTCTGTCATTACAGCACTGATTGTAGCAGATTTAATGCGTTCAAACAAGACCTTTTTACTCAGAGGTACCCGAATCAATTCATCAATCTTACGTGCTAATGGTCGTGCGCCCATTTTCTTATCATACCCTTGCTCTGCCAAATACTCTACTACTGGCTCACTTAAGTTCAATGTGATATCATGCTTGTCAACCAAACTCTTTTTCAAGTCATCGGTAAACTTGATAACAATCTTCTTAATAGCAAGTGTATCTAATTTGTTAAACTTGCAAATTAAATCAACACGATTTCTGAATTCTGGTTTAAAGAATTCTTTCAATGCTTTGTCATCTTCACCAGTCTTTTCTTGACTACCGAATCCAATATTGTTTCGTTCGCTATCACTACTTCCCAAGTTACTGGTCATGATAATGATACTGTTTTTACAGTTAACTTGTTTCCCGTTGCTACCAGTAAGATGTCCTTCATCCAACATCTGTAAGAAGATATTAAAGATATCCGGGTGAGCCTTTTCAACTTCATCAAACAACATGATTGAATGTGGGTTCTTGCTTAAGTCATTAATTAATCTACCACCAGACACTTGACTGTCACCAAACCCAACATAACCTGGAGGAGGTCCAATCAAGCTACTTACACTATGCTTCTCTCCATACTCACTCATATCATATTTGAGTAAGGGCATATCTAAGTTCTTGCTTAGAAGTTTAGCAAGTTCTGTCTTGCCAGTACCAGTTGGCCCTAAGAACAAGAAACTCGCTGTAGGTTTACTATCGTTGCCAATACCCGCAAATGAAACATATACTCGTTCAAGCACCTGCTGTACAGTTTCATCTTGCCCGTATAGTTTATCTTTGATGTTTGATTCTAATTTATGAATCAAATCAAAGTTGTCACCTTTCATCTTATCAGCAGGGACGCCAGTGAAACGTTCAACCTGATCAAACACAAGTTCTTTCGTAATGATTGCACCTTTGTTCTCTGCTACACGTTGTTTAGCACAAGCGGCATCAAGCAAATCAATAGATTTATCTGGATTCTTACGGTCATGAATATAACGGTCAGCACTTTCAACTGCTGCTTTGATAGCATCATCGGTGATTTCAACATTGTGAAAATCATTCAATCTGCTGCTCAACCCATTCAAAATACGAATAGTTGTATCATGGTTAGGTTCATCAACACTCACACGATAGAACCTACGCATTAATGCACGATCTTTTTCAAAACTTTCGTAATATTCTTCCCAAGTTGTACTAGCAATAACTTTAAGAGTACCCTTAGTGATTGCGGGTTTAATCATATTAGCAAAGTCAACTGACCCATTGTTTGAGCCACCTGAACCCTGCATAGTGTGTGCTTCATCAATGAAAAGAATAGTCTTTTTCTTTGTGTTCAGTGCATCTAATACTGCTTTGACCTTTTCTTCAAAGTCTCCGCGATACTTACTACCGGCAAGCAAACTACCCACTTCCAATGAATATAGTTGATGGTCGTGCAAGAATTCAGGGACTTCTTTGTTAATCATCATCTGCGCTAGACCTTCAGCGATAGCTGTTTTACCTACGCCTGGATCACCAACCATCAATACATTACTCTTGAATCGTTTAGCAAGTACATTAATGATATCATCAAGTTCTTTGCTACGGCCAATCAATGGTTCAAGTTTACCTTGTGCTGCTAATTGAGTTAGGTTGATTGTGTATTCTTCTAGTACTTCGTCGGCTTGGTTATCTGTCATATTAGTAGATTCACCGTGCTTATAATGTTTTTGCCAATGTGCTACAAATTCGTTTTTATTGATTCCATATTTAAGCAAGAAATAATGAGCGTGACTATTGCCCTCTGCTGCGATACTTAGATACAAGTCAATGGTAGTAACTTGTCTACGTCCACTAAACAGTACTTGTGTTACTGAACGATTCATTACACGTTCTAAACTATTAGTTTTACGCGGAACTACTTCTTCTTCTTTACTTACGATAGCATGTAAGCTATCTAAGTAGGCACCAATTTCCAATGCCATTGAATCAATATCAGCGCCAAAACTTACTAGACATTTTTTGAATGCGGAATGAGTTATTAGTGAAAGCAATAGATGTTCTACTGTGACGTATTGATGTTTACGTTCTTTTGAGTATTCAATAGATTGTTGAATAATATGTTCAATTTCGGGTGAATGTGTCATTTAGACTCCTTTAGTTTTTGTTGATTAATACTATTGATAACTTCTTCGTCTATTGTATCAGGAATAAACGGTTTCAGCAAGATTATTTGGTCGCCGTATCCATTAGTGTTGTAAATGGGCATACCTTGTCCAGCTAATTTTAATTGTATATAGGGTTGTGTTCGTGGTTTTACTGTTACCTCAAGTGTTTTTCCAGATAAGGTTGTAAATTCAAATGAAGTTCCAATAATCAAATCTAATACGGATATAGAATGATTACAAACCAAGTCATTACCTTGTCTATCGTATTTAAGATGAGGTTCGATACGAAAATCTACGACTAGACTAGCACCATCAAGTACGTTATCAATACGCATTTGATTACCATTTTGTATACCTTTTGGTACTTGAATAGTTACTGCATGAACATTAGTTGGCGTTTGTAATTTTAATAATTGTTCCCCGCCATGATATGCTTGTTCTAATGAGATGTTTATTGTAGTACGGAATACTTGTTGTTGCGGTTGTTGTTGTCTACGTTGATTAAACGGGTCAAACGGGTTACCTCCCCCAAACATCTGACCGAATATATGCTCAAATCCTTGAGGCATTCCACCTTGATGATGGAATCCCTGTGGCATAGGATTATCATATTGTTGACGTTTTTCTGGGCTACTTAATGTATCGTAAGCCGCTTGTATATCTTGGAATTTAGCCTTATCACCACCTTTGTCAGGATGATGCTGACTAGCGAGTTTGCGATATGATTTTTTGATTTCATCGGGGGTTGCATTTTTAGCAACACCCAAAGTATTGTAATGATCCATTGAAATATTATAGCATACTTTTATGCTATTGTCAACACTTTAGTTAGCGCCGGCAACCTTTTCTTTAGTGCGGCCATATGCTGCGATACCCAATACAGCACCCATAGCAATATGATATAGTCCTGCACCTTGTAATGTTAACGGTTGCCACTGACTAGTAACTTGTCCATGATTCAATGCTTGTAACAGACTCCAAAGAACAGGAAACAAAATAAAATCTGCAAAACATGTGGACATGTATAACCATCCCATTGCAGGACGCCATTTTGAATTTATCCAATGTTCACTTTCTTTGTCATTAGCTACTAATACTTCTGCACCTTGTGCTGCATTAGATCCTGCGCCAGTTAATACAGGACTATTACCGAGACTCATATTCATGTTACTTGTGCCTACCGAACCTATGTTGTTTGTTGACCCACCAAAACTTGTTGATCCAAACCCGCCTGATGTTGAATTAAACCCCGGTGTTGGTGAACCAAACGGACTGGGTGAGCCAAATGCTGATGTAGGTGTTCCATAAGTGCTTCCTTGTGGAAATTGAGGTATACTAGGATCAGCCGCTAATATTTCATAGTGACCATCACTCTTTGCTACCGCTGAATCTGTTGTTGCTTTTTGTGCTAATATTGTTGCCATTATAAACCTGCCATTGAAATAAATGCTTTTAATTCGCTATCTGGTTCACCGTGCAAATTAACTGTGTCTAATCCTGCACGATGACGCATCTCGTTTAATTCTTCTTCATCTTCGTTTTGTTCACGATATTCATGCGGGCTAATAGTAATTTTTTGTTTTAATATTTCAGCATCTGCATCATAATCTTCTTCATCAATATTTACAGTCCATTCAGTTACTTTTAAATTTGTTAATGTTTCTAAATCTTCTATCAATTCTATAATGCGTTCGGGAACTTTTGTTCTACGTTTCATTTCAACAAATACTAGATATTTGCCAGGACTTAATTCACCTTCACTAATACTAGCATCAATAATCCAGTCATATCCTCGCTCAAACCAATCAACTAAATCATCACCCGCCGCTTCGCTATTAACAGTAAACGCTAACGTAACCATATCAGCATCTCTACCGGCTTTAGCAGCATATTCATCTACAGAAACAGTAGGTTCAATTTGATCTACCATATCCAAATAATCTAAGCCTTCATTAATGATTCTTCTAGTCATAATATACCTTACATTGCGGGGGCAGGTGGTGCACCTGGTGGCATACCGCCCATACCTGCATCTTGCTCTTGTTCTTCCTGATCAGTAGTAGAATTTTGATCCAAGTCTTCATCATATGAATCATCTAGTTCTTCCAGATCAATTGTCTGACCGGCTAAGTCAATAGAACCCTCTTTAATATCATCTAGTAAATCTTTTGGTATTTCAATGTAGACAAACCAAACTTTCTTTGGTGACATCTTTGGATAACGTGTTCCGGCAACATAATCATCATAATCTTTAACTTCTACTGGAACTTCAATCTCAGATTTAGCAAACTTAACTTTACAACCGATTGCTACTAAACGTCTGGCGCCCTTTGGATTAGGCATTAGTTTGTATGGCCACATGAATATGCAGCTAACAGTATAGCGTTTTACATTGGGACCTTGAACTAATTCACCTAGTTCCCAGTTACGGTAGGCGTAAAGATCGGATTCATCTAGGACTCGTTCAAAGTCTAGTAGGGTGTTCATTGACCCGTCACTGGTAAATATACCCTTTACGGTGTCTACAATGCTGACGTAATCAACATTATCAAAGAAATTGTCGGCGGCTTCGTGCTTCATTAATATATTTATCTTTTATTGATTAATAGCACTATTTCAATATTCCACAGTTAAGCCAAGTATTTAGTCTAAAATATTGCGTTAAAAGTCTGACACATTGCGTTATGATTTTTACTTTAAATAATATTGAGTGTTATGAGAACTCACCCGCTCTTATAAAGGAGAATTTACATTGAGCAAACGGAAAACCAGTGCTTTACGCACTACTCAGCAAGATCCACGCTTTTCAAGCAAAAAACAAACAAATCAAACTTTTTACATGAAAGAATCAAAAACAATAGATTTCTCGCAAGCACAAAAATCTGTAAGGATCAATAAAAGGCCCGTACAGCTAGTCCCTAAATCACTAAATCAAGAAAATTACATTATTGCACTATTGGATGAGAACACTGACATAGTTGTTGTGTCTGGTCCAGCTGGTACAGGTAAAACTTATTTGGCAATGCAGGCGGCTATTAAAGCAATGCGGGCTGGAGAATGTGATAGAATCGTATTAACTCGCCCAGCGGTAGGAGTAGATGATGAGAAACACGGATTTCTTCCCGGTGATCTTAATCAAAAAATGGAGCCATGGACTAGACCTTTACTAGACGTATTACGTGAGTACTATACTGCTGCTGAAGTCGCACATATGCTAGAGGAACAAATTGTAGAAATTGCTCCGTTAGCTTTTATGAGAGGCCGCACATTTAAAAACTCATGGATTATTGCAGACGAAATGCAAAATGCTACTCCAAATCAACTTAAGATGTTGATGACTAGGATCGGAATCGGCAGTAAGATTGTAATTACTGGTGATATTGAGCAAACCGATAGAAAAACAGCCGACAATGGGCTACTAGACTTACAAAATCGATTGGGGAAGGGGGTGAATTTGGGAATACAATTATGTACCTTTGGACCAAAAGATGTTCAAAGGCATCACATCATTGAACAAGTACTTAAATTGTACAGTTAAAAAGAGGGGCAATGCCCCTCTTTTATTTTTTCAGCATTTCACTTTCAGTATTATTCTTTATTAATTGGTCTATTAATGTTGGATATACTCGTCTGTAATACTCAATCATTTTATCCCAATCACTATCTACTACATTCCCCTCAACTACACATTTGTCAATGTTCTTTTTATTAAAATCTAAAATAACATTGCACGTTTGAATGTCAGAGTTACGTACTTTTTTACTAATACTAACTTGTTCATCAATCTGTCCATTTGGTTTACGAACAAAAGTAATTAATAGATATCTCATTGAAAGGGGATCCTTGGAATAACAATAGGGCCGGGCATGCCATGAACCATGTGCGAATGTGCGTTCATGTCGGGTGAACCTAGTGCCTTATTATAATCAACTTTACCTCTAAAGCAACCAATACTATATGGATATTCATTGTTTAAATGATAGTGATAGATGTTTTTCATTTTACCATCCCATAGTACTGAATGAGTATGTCCATGACATTCATCTAGTTGTTCGTTGGTAACCATTACACCATCATCACCGCGCGGGCCATAGATGCCAAATCCATCAAATGCATAACCAAATAGTGGTGAATGTCCTTCTGTTCCTTGATTAGGGAAACATTTCCATGAATAACCATGTAAGTGATATTGTTGAGCATAAGGATGCCCCCAGCATTGGTCGATTGGTAACAATGAAGTTGGATTATACC
>Ga0209084_1003200_pt1 | contig 12153 bp, 6 predicted proteins | sample C_130820_MF_Meta_FD_187309 | JGI IMG/M metagenome (GOLD analysis project Ga0209084, IMG submission 187309) | Freshwater microbial communities from Lake Croche, Canada to study carbon cycling - C_130820_MF_MetaG (SPAdes) (version 2) | ecosystem: Environmental > Aquatic > Freshwater > Lake | place... | reverse complement strand
TGAATAGTAAAGAACGTATTTTCCATCTATACTATTAATATCGGGTGCCCATAAGCCCCCATTTGGTTCAAAAGTTGGTCTTGAAGTGTCTGTAAAAGCTGTTCCTGAGAAGGTCCAGTCCACTAGATTTTTTGATTTTAATATTGGAATATTTTTTGTATCCTCGGTGGCATATAAATAAAAGGTTCCATCGGGTGCTTTTAATATAGTTGGATCAGGCATACTTTTTGAAAAAACAGGATTCGAAAAGGTGTCTAGATTTGTTGGGGGTTCTGTTAAGGAGTTGTTACAATTTACCAAAGCTAATGTCCCAATAAAAATTAAATGTATGAATGTCTTTTTCATTTTCCTTTTCTATTTTTTATTTTTTGTTTTCTCAAAATATTCCTTGACACGATTCGGACTCAACATTTGCCACAATGAAGCAACAGTCCAACCTGGAGCAAAAATATCATTATAAAACCCTTTTCCATTTTTGCCGTAATCCCAATTAGTATGTTGGACAACTTCGGGGTAGAAGCCCACTTTTCCAATATCAAACATTGCCCCTTTAACAGGCATAAGCTGTAATAGTGAACTTTTTATTACTGATGCGAATTCGCTAAATTCAGAATTTTTTCTTTCTAAAGCGAGCCAATCAAGTACCGATGCAAACTCAAAAATAAAGACATCTATATGATTATTTTCAACAGAAACATTACCCCAGCCTCTTGATTTAAAATTAACATCCCCTAACATTTGTCCTTGAGCAAACGGCACATCCCACATATAATACCAGGATAAACAAAAATAGGCAGCTTTTTGGCAGAGATCAATATAGTGTTGTTTTTCTTTACCTTTAGTTACCATAGCTAAATAATGCATTGCGGTGGCTGCGTAAAGTGAAGCTTCCTTGTCTTCACAATTTGCATCTAAAGTAGAGGAGAAATAATCAGCTTTTGATATTAATTCTCTTTCTAGATATAATCCAGTTAGCTTAGCGGAATCTAAATAGGGTTTAGATCCAAAATAGTTGTAAGCCATTGTTAAGGGAAGAGTAGCAGAGGGTGTGCTTCCTCCACTTTGATCTACAATCTTAAAGTTATCATCAAATTTTCGTGGAAAGCTTCCGTCTTTGTTCTGTATACTTAAAAAATTATTCAACAATTTTTTAATTCTGATTTCCCAATCAGGATGCATTTGTCCTTTTCCTTTTTCATATTCTAAATAATATAACATTGCAAAAGCACCTTCAGATTGTCTTCTTATACTAAAAACTTTCTCTTCAGTATTGTTAGTGATATCTACAAATTCTCTAAAAAAACCAGCATTTGTAAAACCATTTTTTAAATAACTATCAAAAATAGATTTTGCTTTAGTAACAAGATCCGGTCGATTGTTTTTCTCTCCATATTCAAGGGCATTAAATGCATTTAATAGTACTCTACCAACAAAACCAACTTCAATCGACCCAGTATTTTTTGCGTCATCAGTTCTCATATGCACTCCAGAGAAATAGTTTAAATCATTGTTTGCAACATAACTTTCTGTAAAGAAATTTGTCATAATTTCTTTAGCATCAATATCTGATAAAGGATTTGGTAAAGGCTTAGGTTTTAATTCAAAAAAAGAATACTTCCAAACATTAGCTACAAAAGAGGAAAAATCTTTTGTTTTTGATCGTTTAATATCCCAGGTTAGCACTTTTGTTTCTCCTTTAAGCATTTTTTCAAAAGCCTGAACAGCTGGAGCTAAAGTGAGTTTTCGAAGATAGGTTTTAGGTGCTTCGCTAAATGGAAAGCCAAATACAAGGGCAGAAGTTCCATTATTATTTTTAAACCCTGTAAATCCCAAAGAAGTTTTTCCGGATAGAATTACCTCACCTTGATTATGAACAGCTAAAGCTTCATTTTCAAATTTATCTCTGCGTAATACCGTATAATATTCACCAGTTTTTTCATCAAAAACACCTGTAAGAGGAGTACTTAAGCGATCTTCACGAACCATCCAGCTATCACTTGTATGAAATGACGGAGCCTCTTTAGGAGATCTTAAATTGCGTCTGTACCAAAATCCAGGCATATAAAATTGTGCGTCCTCGTGTTTTATTTGCGGTAAATTACAAGATTTCTCAAAATTAAAACAGATATCTTCTTTAGCTCTCAAGGTGATTATAATTCTCAATGTTGAATCTGTTTCAATTTTTTGCTGTGTGATTTCGACAGGAAGATCCGTTTCATTATTAAAAAGTTTACCAATATTATCTTCTTTCAAAGGGTATGAAATTGCTTGATTTCCGGGAATTTTTAATGTTATCTTACTCTCTAATTGGTCAGATATTTTTTGAGCTTGTACATTACCTATAAAGGCAAATAAAAGAGTGCATAATAAAAATTTATTTTTCATAAAAAGATAGTTTAAAATTTGATTTTGATCCAACTATATGGAGCGTCAGAGATGCTATTTGCGGTATGTTCTATGTAGTAATCATTGCTGCTATTGTAGGATGAAAGAGCTATATCTAAACGAATCGCCTGAGAATTAATCTCTCCTAAAGCTTCTCTTGGAATGGTTATATTTAATTTATACCCTTTAGTTAAATTAGAAAAGGTTGATTTAACAAGTAAATTTTTTATTTCTATCCAATTATCTTCTTTACCTTCCCAGAGAGAGATAGCTCCGGCGTGGCTAACCCAAATACGATAAACTCCTTTATCTGGTCTTTTTAGGGATGCGTTTTTTGCATCAAGATAAATATAAACACCATCCGATTTTAAGGAATAGGACTTGTCGGAATATAAGAAGCTATCATTTATAATACAGTTTAAATAAATATTATTTTGATCTTGCCCTATTCCAGCATGAATATTTGTTTTGTCTGTAGAACCTACAAATAATGGATGTTCTTTAGGTATTCCTATTTCCGCAACAATTTCAGGAATTATATATCCTTTAATCATCCAAGGAGCTACTTCGTTGCTTTTAAAATTAGTGGATGAAAGAGCTGCAATGGTAAAATTATCAACTAATGCAATAGAGTTCCACTTAGCCTCTTTATTGACTGGTACTTCAAAGGGACGTGTTGCTTTTTCTTTATCGAAATTTTGAGCATGATTATTTCCAATTACCACTTCCATTGTAGATAATTCCCAATTTGTTGTTCGTCCTTCGGTTGTCTGGTAGGAAATTAAAGTTTCTCCTGAAGGTAATTTTAGAGAGTAAGGAGCTCCTAAATAAAAGTTATCTGGTATTTGTTTTGAAAGCGCATAATTTCTGTTTGGTGAATCTGCTAATACTGGACTAGACCAATTATCATTAATTGAGGTTCGAATAGTGTAAGGTTTAAACTGATCTTTAAAGTTATCTTCAATTGTCAAAACAATTTCATCGCCAATTATCTGAGGCACGGGCATTCCATCACGACGACCGGCTCTAAAGCTTATGGTTTTACTATTTGTAGTCCAATTAATTCCATTATCGGTAGATTCCAGCATTGAAATTTCTTGCTCATCGGTTTTTTGATATGGATTTTCGTTTGCAAAATAGACTTGTAATTTACCATTGGGTAATTGTAGGAATGCAGGCTCCCAACATCCATCGATAAAACGTGGCGCTGCTTCGAAAAGGACTTGAGGCTCTTTCCAAGTTAGTCCATTGTCAGTACTTCTCATAATTGCTATAGCAAAGGGAGCGATTTCTTCCAAAACAGGCCTGTAATTGCATCCTAATATTAAATCACCATTAGTCAATTGAAAAATTTCGGAATTAGCCATATTTACAATAGTTGACTTTCCTTCTCTGTTAGTAAAGGTAAATTTTCTAAAAGTAATAGCCGGTTCAGTCCAAGTATTTCCATTGTCATAACTTCTTATCAGTTCATGATTTCCATTTGCATCATAAACAGCGACTAATGAATTATCTTTTAAAAGTTTTAATCTTGGGTATCCTCCCTTTTCTGCAAGTTGTTGAACAGAGGAATAATCCCAGGCGATACGGATACCATCTAAAGGAGGATTTGAAATAAGATTATATTTTACCGCTTCTTGAGCAGAATCACAACTAGTATGGATCAGGAATGGAAAAAATAAATAAAGGATAGATTTCATAAACTAATTTTTTGAAGGTTATGTATATTGAATCAGGAAAACTTTTTTTTGCTTAAATAAAAAATTAGTGTCACTTAATTCAACGTTTTATGGTTTTTAATATACAAATAGCATCCTGCTTTATCCAAATAGCATAATAAAATAAGTCAGTAATTTGGATAATGTGAATTATTGCATCAATATTGTGTTTTCAATATTAATACCTATTTGCATTATGGGTTGAGAGTCCTTTGTAAAAGTCACATTACTAATATACATTCCTCTAGGATGAATATTATTGGAATCTCTATGGGCATGAAAAACAATTCGTAAAGTACCAGATTTGTCAGTAAACATTGCGCTGTGTCCAACACCTTGAAGATTCTTTGGTTTTTGAAGAATTGGATTTTTGTTATATTTTGTCCAAGGACCTAATGGCGATTTTGCAGTAGCAAATCCAATTCCGTAAAATGGACTTTCGTAACTATTGGCAGAATAAGTCAAATAATAAAAGTCTTTATGTTTCATTACATATGCACCTTCATTGACACGTGGCCAAACTTCTTCCCATGATTGTGAAACATGAATACTTTTTTTAAGTGTTTCTTCTTTAAGATTTAAGAGATTTTCATCAAGTTCTGCGACCCAAATATTATTTCCATCATTAAAACGGACAAAATAGAGATAGGGTTTTCCATCAGAATCGATAAAAAGAGAATTATCGATTGATTTTTCATTTGGCAACATTGGTTTTTTTTCATTTTGTATAAAGGGTCCCAACGGAGAATCCGAAGTTGCTACGCATATATGTTCGTCGGCAGAATAATACATATAAAATTTTTCATTAACAAAGTAAACCTCCGGAGCCCAAAACCATCGATCACCCCAAGAATCTTTTTTGTTAAGCGCTAAATTTTTACTTAATTTCCATGTTTTTAAATCATCAGAAGTATATACTTCAATACCATCATCGGATTTAGTACCATAAGCATAGTATGTATTCTGGTGTAAAATTATAAAAGGATCTCCTAAAAGAACTGTTGATTTACTTATAGAATCAATTTGTTGTATTGGAGGGTTTATATCTGCTCTGCATGAGAGAAATAAAGGGGAGATTATAAAAAACAGATTGAAATAAATAGTTTTCATAATTAAGGATATTTTTTTGACTGAAAAAAATCTTCCTGGTAAAATATTTAGCCAGGAAGTCTTCTTCTTTATATTCATGATACTAGCTTAATCAAACTTAATAATTAGGATTTTGCTGAATATTAGGATTGTTATTTATTTCGCTAGAAGGAATTGGCATACTATTATTTCTACCTATAACGAAATTATTAAAATCAGGATCTCTGGATTTGAGTTCATTTAAACCATTTTGATTATCAATCAAACCCCATCTTTTGATGTCAGGCCAACGATGACCTTCGCTTGCTAGTTCTAAACTTCGTTCCATTTGCAATCTTTTTAAAAAAGAAGAGCTAGAAGTAGTTGCAGAGAGGTGGTTTATAGCAAGAGGAGGCATATTTACACGAGCTCTAACTCTATCTACTAATGCAATTGCAGTAGGTAAATTACCTCCGGTCTCAGCAATACATTCGGCATACATCAATAACACATCTGAAAAGCGTATTAAACGAATATTTATGGGGTTATAATAATCCTCAAAATCCCGGTAGTTTTCGCTAGAATATTTTCGGAAAAAGGCTCTGTTGTTCCAATTTCCTTGATTCCACAAATTGGAGTTGCTTGTTAAGTTATATATTCTAGAGTTGTTGTCGAAATCAGTATGCATAGAGCTATAGAAAGCAGTCTGTTTTAGTCTAATGTCAATTTTTCCGGTTAAGTCGGCTTCTTTTTTGAATTCATCAATGATCCATGTTCTCATTTCGCCATCGTTCCAGCCTACACCAGGAGGTGCGAAAAACTGACCTCTGTTTTGGCCTAAATTAGCATCTGCAGTAAAATCATCATCACCAGCTGGTGCTAAGTTTGCATCTGAATATTGAATCTCAAAAACAGACTCAATATTATTTTCATGGTCCTTGCTAAAATTATCAGAATAATTTGAAACTAAATTATAATAAGAACTTCCTTCACCGTCTACTAACCAAGCTAAATCAGCTTGTGCTTCGGCCCATCTATGCAATTGCATATAACATTTTGCTCTGAAAGCTAAAGCAGCTCCTTTAGTCGCTCTTCCTTTGTCGTTATCTCCCCAAAAACTCGGTAATGTTTCAACTGCAATTGTTAAATCGGCAATTGCCTGTTCATAGACCTCAGTACCTGTATGTCCTTCAGGAGTCATCTCGGGAGTAGAAGGTTCTAAAATTATTGGTAGACTTTTACTAGTTGTTCCCCAAAGGACAGCAAGATTATAAAAGTTTAGTCCTCTTAAGAAATGAGCCTGCCCTAGAATAATATTTTTTCTATTTTCATCAAATTCAATTTTAGGTACATTAGTCAGTACTTGATTTGCTCTAAAAACTGATTCGTAACAATCACGATAAACCCATGCATTACCTTCCCAAAAGTTGTAATTTTGATATGTAAACTGTGTCCACTCTTTTAATTCAGCCCAGGGACTACTGCTAAATCCTTCGTCAGAGGTTAAATCTAATTTGAACCAAATCCAACGACTATAGCTACCCGGTTTATAAAACATATTATAGACCGCATTCAGTCCTAAATTTGCATCAGACTCTGTTTTCCAAAATGTGGGTACTGTTATTGTATTTGGATTTTCTACTTGTATATCACTACACGCCCAGACCACGAAACCAACCAAAAATATATATATTATCTTTTTCATGTTTTTATTTTATTTTAAAATTAAAATGAAATTTGTGCACCTAGCGTAACACCCACTGGATTTGGATAAGCACCATAGTCATAACTACGCTCCCAAATACTTGTATTTAAAAATGCAGGATCTAATCCAGAATAAGAGGTTAGAGTAAGAATGTTGTGAAGGTTTACAAAAATTCTTGCATTGATATCATCTCCCAAAATTGATTTAGGAAGATTATATCCTAATGCAAGTTGAGATAGACGTAGAAAATTCCCATTTTCTAACCAACGGTCCTGATCTCCTCTCACATTACGTGAGTCTTGATAAATAGGTCTTGGATCAGAAGCATTTGGATTTTCAGGTGTCCAAGGGTCATAATTTGCTCTATAGGCAGAATTATCACTAAATAATTCGTAAGAACTTTTTGGGCCGTTGTAAATTTTAGAACCTAGAGAACTTGTAAATTGTAGCATTAAATCGATTCCTTTATATTCAAAAGTAGCATTCATTCCAAGCTGAACTTTAGGAATAGAAGATCCAACTCTTTGTCTGTCAGAATCTGTAATCTGCCCATCATCATTGAAATCTATAAATTTCACATCTCCAGGTTGTGCATTTGGCTGAATAAGATTACCGTTGCTATCGGTATGAGATTGAACTTCAGCGGTAGATTTAAATAGACCATCTGTTTTAATCAGATACCATTCTCCTATTGGTTGTCCTACAATTGATCTTGTTCTAGCTCCATCTTGCATAGTTCTGTTATATCCTAATTCCATTATTTTATTTTCTAAATAAGACCCATTTACATTTAAACTGTAGTTAAGGTTTCCAACTTTATTTTTCCAAGATAAGGATAAATCGAATCCAGTATTTTTAACGCTAGCCGCATTTACAAGTGGGTTTCCACCATTATTTCCAGTAGATAAAAGAATAGGCATTTCCGTTAAAATGTCATTCGTATTTTTGATGTAAAAGTCACCTGAAAGTTGAAGCTTGTTATTGAACATTGAAAGATCAAATCCAGTATTCATGGAATGCATTTTTTCCCATCTAAGGTCAGCATTTGCTAATTCTACCTGAGTCATACCATTAACTACATTTTGACCGGTACCAAAAACAGCCTGTGGATAAATATTGATGTAAGAAACCCAATCCCAAACACCAATATTAGAACTTCCAAGTATACCGTAGTTTGCTCTAAATTTTAAATCATTAATCCAGTCAACGTTGAAAAATTTCTCATTACTAATTCGCCAAGCTCCAGATATTGAAGGAAATATACCTGTGTTGTAGTTAGGTGAAAATTTTGAAGATTCATCTCTTCTGACTGTGAAGCTCAATAGGTATTTATCGGAATAATTATAATTTAGACGTGCAAACATGGAAAATAATTTGTCTATATTTTTGAAACTACCTGTTCTTGGTCCAAGAGTACCTGCATCTAATTGGTCAAAATAATCGTTTCCATTAGATAAAATAGTGTTTTTTATACCCCAAATTTGTTCATAGGATGTAGCCTGATAACTAATTCCACCAACAGCAGATACCTCATGTTTTCCAAAACTTTGATTGTATTCTAAGGTATTATCATAAATCATAGTACCTGACCGTGCTTGGTTTTTGTTTAAAGTAGAAGGATCGACAGGTTGATTGTATGTCCAATCACCGGCTTTCCTGAGATTACTATACATATCACTACTTTGATCAAAACCTAAATTAAACCTATATTTTAATGTTTTTTTAAATTCTAATTCAGCAAATACATTACCACGTATTCTAAGATTGCTATTTTTTATAACAACCAAGTCTTCAATAGCAACCGGATTAGTTCCAAAAGTAACATCTCTTGATCCGTCACCAAAACCATAACCACCGGTGTTATTCGAATCATATATTGGAATAGTAGGAAGCATTCTAAATACATCTATTATCGGATTTGTGCTCAATTCATCTACTTTATAGTTACTCAAAATAATATTTTCTCCAATCCTAAAAGTTAAATTATCGCCAAATTGTCGTTCTCCAGATGTATTGGATCTCAAAGTTAGTCGCTCACTTTTTGTACCAATAGTAGTTCCTGAATTTCCTTGATAATTTGCTGAAATATAATATGAGCCTGTTTTGTCACCCCCTGAAAATGCAAGATTATTATCTTGGACTAAGCCAGTTTTAAAAGTTTCTTTCTGCCAGTTAGTATTTGCATCAAAGTGATTTGCTGGTTGCCTTCCTGAGTTAGCAAAAGCAAGATCATTTAATTCTATCCATTTATCGCGACCTGCTAAATCATACTGAGGTAACCATTGTAAAGTACTTTTAGATGACACTTCAATTTTCATCTTACCACCCTTTCCTCTTTTAGTAGTAATAATTACCACACCATTTGCAGCCCTAGAACCATAAATGGCTGCAGCAGATGCATCTTTTAAGACTTGGACGCTTTCAACATCGTTAAAGTTAAAATCTCTGTTAGCTCCAGATATTACACCATCAACCACATATAACGGATTGCTATTTCCAAAAGTTCCTGTTCCCCGTATTTCAACTTTACCTTCACTTCCAGGAGCTCCTGAAGTTCTTAAGGTTACACCTGGAACATTAATTAAGGCATCACCAACACCTCCGGTAACTACAGTATTTTTCATTGTTTTTATATCCAATACAGAGACGGCACCTGTTAGATCTGCTTTTTTTACAGTCTGGTATCCAATAACAACTGTCTCCTCTAAAACTTCGATATTTGAAACCATCCTGATTATTGGTAAAGAACTACCTGTATAAAAGATTTCTTTATTTTCAAACCCAATGTAAGAGAAAACTAGAGTTTGATTATTAGCGATTGAAATAGAAAAGCTTCCATTAGCATCCGTCATAGTTCCACCCGTATTGGTACCTTTAATCATAATATTCACACCGGGCAGTGGGTTATTAAGATTATCAACCACTTTTCCTTTTACACTAACTTGTTGCGCAAAGGAATTCATGGCGCAGAAAGCAAATAAGATAAACGCAATTTTTTTAAACATGTGTTTTGTAATTTAAATTTATACTGATTTAATAAGTTGGATTTTTGTGGCTGATTGTATCGTTTGTACTATTAGCAAAAGGGTACCATCCTAGGGACGTTATTTGATGACTGTCTTTAGTTCTCCTCATCTGAGCGATGTATTTTTATTTCATGAATGGTTTTTTATACTGTTTGTAGTTCTACTTTGGTTGCCATAGGGTATTCTTTTTTGTGTTAATTCTTAGTTAGTTAGACTGTTTCTTACCAGAAAGCAGCATAGACCACTACTAGAATCAGCATGATAGCAAAGGCTGAAATATTAAAAAGCGGACTGGTTTTGAATGTTTCTTTTGTCAAGGGTATTCCTTTGGCGTCATCACTTCCTTTATTTTGAAGTAAACTGATTGTAACAATTAGAACCATTGTAATTAGGGCGGTGTATCCCATTTGGTCCATAAATGGTACCGATGGGAAAACATTCTGAAAGCTGCTGCCTTCTGCCCAGGCTTTGGGACCTACTTTGAAAAACATTGCGATTGGAATAGAAAGTAAGGCGCCCCAGATTGCTGCTTTATTAGTTGTTTTTTTCCAGAACAATCCCAAAACGAATACGGCTAGAATTCCAGGACTCACCACACCAGTATATTCTTGGATGTATTGGAATGCTTGATCGATTCCACCCATTAGGGGAGCCATTATTACCGCTATTACTAAAGCAATTCCGGCTGATAGACGGCCTATATTTACGGTTGTTTTATCGTCTGCATTTTTATTGATGTATTGTTTATAAATGTCCATGGTAAAAATGGTAGAGGTAGAGTTCAGCATGGAGGCTAAAGAAGAAACGATTGCGGCAGCGAGGGCCGCTAATGCTAAACCTTTTAGTCCGGCTGGTAAAAATTGCAACAACCAAGGATAGGCTCTATCTGCAGTGCCAACGCCAGGAAGGTTTTCTAGAGCAGCAACACCAAGGCGTTCCATTATAGCGGGGTCATTTACCATAACATAGGCTGCTATTCCGGGAACAACGACAATTAGTGGAATAATCAATTTAAGCACCGCTGCTAGTAAAATTCCTTTTTGTGCTTCTTTTAATGATTTGGCCGCCAAAGTTCTTTGGATAATGTATTGATTGAAACCCCAATAGTAAATATTGGCTACCCAAAGGCCACCTACCAGAACTCCAATTCCGGGAAGGTTTTTGTATTCAGGATTGGATTTGTCTAGGATCATTACGAAACGTTCCGGTGCGGCATTATAAATTGTTTTCAATCCCTGCCACAAACCAGCGCCATCGGAAACGGTATTTAGGGCCAAGTAGGTTGTTACCACGCCACCTAAAATCAGAAAAACAACTTGGATAACATCGGTCCAAGCCACAGCCGAAAGTCCCCCATAAACAGAGTAAGCAGCTGCAAATAAGGCTAAACCTATAATCGCGTACATTATATCAATACCCAAAATCGTTTCGAGTGCGAGACCACCGAGGTATAAAACGGTTGTTAAATTCACAAAAACATATAAGGCAATCCAGAATACGGCAAGAATTGTTTTTAGGTTGGTCGAGAATCGTTTTTCAACAAATTCGGGAATGGTATAAATTCCTTTTTCGATAAAGATGGGTAAGAAATATTTCCCGACAATAATTAATGTAAAGGCTGCCATCCATTCGTATGAAGCAATTGCTAAGCCTAGAGCGAAACCAGAACCGGACATACCGATAAACTGTTCGGCCGAAATGTTTGCGGCAATCAATGAGGAGCCAATGGCCCACCAAGGTAAAGATTTGCTTGCTAGGAAATAATCCTCTGCATTTTTTTGCACGCCTTCTTTTTCGCGAGAAACCCAAAGGCCTACTCCTAAAATAAGTGCTGCATAAGCGGCGAAAACAATGTAATCAAGAGTACTAAATTCAGTTAGCATATTCGTTTATTTTATAATGTATATCTGATAAATTTTTCAATGTTGCAGCGCTTAGTTCCGGGCTCATGTCCCTCTGTGATTCGCCCAGCATTTCATAACCTACCATAAATTTTTTGACTGTTGCGGAGCGCAATAGTGGGGGGTAAAAGTGCATGTGAAAATGCCATTCCGGGTGAAGTTCATTGTCAGTTGGCGCTTGATGAATTCCCGAGGAATAGGGAAAAGACGATTCAAACAGATTATCATATTTGGTAGTCAGTTGCTTTAGGATTGTTGCAAAAGCCGAGGTTTCGTTTTCGGTGAAATCCGTAATTCTCCCAAAGTGTCGTTTGCTGATAATCATCGTTTCGTAGGGCCATATCGCCCAA
>Ga0209084_1003197_pt1 | contig 12155 bp, 11 predicted proteins | sample C_130820_MF_Meta_FD_187309 | JGI IMG/M metagenome (GOLD analysis project Ga0209084, IMG submission 187309) | Freshwater microbial communities from Lake Croche, Canada to study carbon cycling - C_130820_MF_MetaG (SPAdes) (version 2) | ecosystem: Environmental > Aquatic > Freshwater > Lake... | reverse complement strand
CCGGTCACCTGTCTCTCTGCCGGTCAACCAGCAGACCGCGGACACCTCCCCAGTCAATTCCCCGGTTAATCCACCAGTCAATAGCTCCACCATAAATCGGATCCTGAGCGACCAGAAAGCAGAGACTCCTCTCAGGCAGCCACCCGCCGACGCGGCTGTCAGTGGGGAAGCGGCCCTTAAGATCGTCAACGCTCGCCTTTCAGATACGGAGGATGGCTCCAAGAAGCTTCAGGTGGCCATCAAGGCGAACTCTCAAGAGCCGATCGACAGCACTCAGGAAAAAGTTCAGGTCTACTTCTACGATCAGGATGGAGATGAGATCGTTCCGAGTAAGGCGCAAGTCACCTCCAAGTGGCTGAACTGGCAAAGTGGGGAACCTCAGCTTGTGGAGGTGACCTACCTCCGCGAATCCGTGGATCCGGGCGTTAAGTTTGCCGGCTATGTCATCGCTGTTTATTACAAGGGTGATCTTCAGGACTGCCGCTCGCAACCCGCGCGACTCCAGAAACTTTTCGAGCCCAAGTACTATATCGGCACGGACGAGTGATGCACCGCATGTCTCCTACCATGCCTCGCGCGATCTCCTTCGTTTTCGCCTTGTTTCTAGCGCTGATCGTCTTTCTTCCGACTAAGCTCTATGCCCAAATCCTAGTCGATCTCTCCATCAAGCGGTCGCTGTATATCGCCTATGAGCCGCTTCTAGCCACCGTTCGGATCAGCAATCTCTCAGGCAACCCGGTTCTGCTGGCGGATGTGGAGGGAAAGAAATGGTTCGGATTCCAGGTGGAGACCCTTGACGGGAGACCCATCCCTCCTTCCAACCCCGACTACGAGATTGAGCCCATCAAGGTCGGTCCGGGAGAATCGATTACCCGCACCATCAATCTGGTCCAGCTTTACCCGATTGCCGACTTCGGCTCCTACCGGATCAGGGCAAGTGTCTATTCCGCAGAGCTCTCAAACTATTTCAGTAGCCCCCCGCTCACCATCGAGATCACTGAAGGGCGCCTCCTCTGGCAGCAAACCGTGGGAGTTCCCTCCATGAATGGGATCCGGGGAGGTAACCGTACCATCAGTCTCCTATCTCATCGCTTAACTGAGCGGACGGATCTCTACCTGAAGATCGAGGACAAGGAAGCAGGTATTGTCTACTGCAACCATCGGCTCGGGGACTACATCTCCTATGGAAAGCCCGACATCCTGCTCGACACCTCCAATATTATCCATGTTCTGCAGAATAACATCCCTCACGAGTTCATTTACACAAAGGTCGGCCTAGACGGGAAAATCCTAGCCCAGCTTTCCTACAACGCTCCTAAATCACGTCCCCAACTGAAGCGCTTCGAGGATGGTACCATCTCCGTCGTGGGAGGTTCTCTGTTCGACCCGAAGGCTACCCCGACTCCAGGCATCATTCCGAAGCTCTCAGATCGCCCCGTACCGCTGCCAACGCCGGAACAACCGAACCCTACAACGAAGAAGGGTGATAAAAAACATCCCTCTCCTCTACCCACACCTGCTCCAGTGAAAGTTAACTACTTGAATGGTGTGTGGTTCAATAGACCAGCGACTCCAACGCCGACTCCGGCTCCCGTTCACATCGATTGAGGCATTTCCAAAACCCCTCCTCTTGACTAGGGGGAGTTTCCGTCGATAAATACTAGTGCTCATGTCACTCCTTTTCATCAAGCGATCGAAGCAATTTATCCAAGTTGCCCTTGGCTGTATGGCAATGGTGATACTCGGTGGCTGCGCCTCTTATGATAGCCGGTTAAACTCCACGGCCACCCAGTACCTCGGCACCGATGGCTCAATCGTTACAAGAACCTCCACGGCCTCGCTAGCCGACCGGATTTCCTACTGGGCGGGTGAGTCAGCGAACGGCCCTGGCCACATCATCATCAACATCAGCCAGCAGAAACTCTTTTACTACAAGGGGGGGAAACTCGTCGGTATCTCCGCAGTCTCAACCGGCAAGGATGGACACGATTCGCCAGTGGGTCATTTCAAAGTCCAGAAGAAGGAAAAAGAGCATGCCTCCAATCTCTATGGCGACTTCGTCGACGCCTCTGGCACTGTGGTGGTAAAGAATGTCGATGCTATTAAAGATAAGCCTCCTATAGGCGCTCACTTTCAAGGCTCTTCCATGCCGTGGTTTATGCAGTTTGCTCCGGGTGTTGGAATGCATACCGGCTTCCTGCCGGGAATCCCTGATTCCCATGGTTGCATTCGTCTGCCTGACAGAATGGCTAAGATTTTCTATGAAGTGACACCTCTTGGAACGCCAGTCAGCGTCGAGAAGTAGTGATGGGGCCAAAGGCCCTACAGAAAGTTGAGGTCAGAAGTATGAAGTATGAAAAGAATCTCCGTTCTGTGATGATCCCTCTTTCTTCCCCCTTCATCATTCATCCTTAGTTAGCCATGTCAGCCGAATTAATCGCCGTTCCCGTTCCACTTCAGGACTCACCATATGAGATTCTGATCGCCTCCGGAATACTTTCCCTATCTGGAGAACTGGCGGCCAAGGTCGTGAAGCCATGCCGATGCGTATTGATATCGGATGAAATCGTCGCCCCTCTCCATGCGCAAGTAATCCTCGAATCTCTCCGCAGTGCCAGCTTTGAGCCGCATCTGCTGACAATCCCTGCTGGTGAATCCTCCAAGTCGATGGCGGTTGCGGCTGATCTCTGCGACCGAATGATCCAACTTGGCTTGGACCGCAAGAGCGCCTTATTCGCACTCGGTGGGGGAGTTGTGGGGGATCTGGCCGGGTTTGTCGCCTCCATCCACTACCGGGGCATCCCCGTGATCCAACTTCCAACGACGGTCGTAGCCCAGGTCGACAGTTCCATCGGAGGAAAGACAGGCGTAAACAGCCCTCTGGGAAAAAACCTAATCGGCACCTTCCATCAGCCCCGACTTGTGCTCTCCGACACAGCCACTCTCTCCACTCTTCCAGTGCGGATTTTCCAGGAAGGACTTGCCGAAGCGATCAAGCATGCAGTTATCGCCGATGAGCCCATGCTTGATTTACTGCCTTTTGATCGCTCCTCGGATCTGAGCCCCCTTATCGCACGGAATGCCGCCATCAAGGCCCGTATCGTGGGCGAGGATGAGTTCGAAACGAAGCGTACGCGCGCCCTTCTTAACTTCGGTCACACCATCGGTCATGCCATCGAGGCTGTCGCGGGCTATGGAAAACTCTCGCATGGGGAATGCGTCGCAATCGGGATGATCGCCTCCCTTGATCTCTCCGTGCGACTGGCAGGCTTGCCTCAGGATCAGGCGGATGAAGTGAAGGACGTCATCATGGCCTGCGGTCTTCCGACCTCCATCCCCTCACATATTCCGACCGATTCTATTCTCGCTGCACTAGGCCGTGACAAGAAGTTCGATGCTGGCGCCATCCGCTTTGTCCTGACAAAGCAACTCGGCACCGCCTTCGTCAGTGACACAGTCACCCTCGACGATGTGACCGAGGCGATCGCTAGGATTACCACTTGAACTTTAATTAGTGCGATGAATCTAGAAGTTAAAGTTCGTAAGATAGGTAACTCCCTCGGGATCATATTGCCCAAGGCAGCATTGTCTTTTCTTAATATTCAGGAGGGCGACCTCATTACCTTGAACTACCAGCAAGATTAAGTCCGACTCAGCTCGGAAAAAGCTGCCTCCAGCAAAACAATGGAGGCATTTAAATCCCTCAGCAGTCGCTATAAAAACAGCATGAGCAACTTGGCAAAAACATAATCCCCAGCACTCAAGGTGCTTTAAACTTTAGGAACAACCATCTCTTCTCAGCCCAATCCACTTCTTCTGTCAATAAGGCTTGGAAGATCGGATGAAAGAAAGACGGCCAAGGGAAGTCTTAGTAGACCTGCGTCGACCGCGGGCCAACACAGCTACTCGCCGATATCTCAAGCCTTGGCACAAAGAGCTACCACTCGACGACTGTTGACGCCCAGGTCAACCCCCCCCCAAACACCACCATCAAAATCTTATCGCCCTGCTGGAAGCGGCCTGAGCGCGCGGCCTCGTCGAGAGCGATAGCGACAGCTGCTGCTGAGGTATTGCCGTAGCGGTCGAGATTGACCATGAAGCGGTCCATGGAGACATCAAGCCGGTCGGCAATGGCCTCGATGATACGAAGATTGGCCTGGTGAGGAATGAAGCAGGCGATGTCATCGGCGGAGACGCCGGCATCAGCTAAGGCCTGCTGGGAGGCGCTGACCATGGCGGTCACGGCGTGCTTATAGGTCTCGCGACCGTTCATCCTCATGGTGGCGGGATTTTCCGCATACGTGGGAGAGTTCGCCGGGTGGGCGCTGCCACCGCCTGGAATGTAGAGGATCTCGGCCAGCTTGCCGTTGCTGCCCATGCGGGAGGAGAGGATGCCTCGTGATCCCTCGCGATGACGCAGGATGGCGGCGCCGGCACCGTCCCCGAAGAGAACACACGTGTTCCTGTCGCTCCAGTCGACGATGCCTGAAAGCTTGTCGGCACCGATCACCAGCACAGTCTCATAGGTGCCAGAAGCGATGTATTGGCGGGCCGTTTCCACACCGAAGAGGAAGCCGGAGCAAGCGGCGGAAATGTCAAAGCAGGCTGCGTTCACGGCGGCGATCTTGGTCTGGACTAGGCAGGCGGTGCTTGGAAAGAACATATCCGGCGTGCAGGTCGCGCAGATGATTAAGTCAATCTCCTCCGGGTTGATGCCGGCGTTCTCGATTGCGGCTTGGGCCGCACGGGCCGCAAGTTCACTGGTCGGTTGTTCCGGACCGGCAATGTGACGTTCGCGGATACCGGTACGCGTCTGGATCCACTCGTCGCTGGTCTCGACCAACTTCTCCAGGTCGGCGTTGGTCATCACGCGGTCAGGAGCGTAGCTGCCAGTGCCGATGATGGAGGCGCTGCGCAGGGCGGGCATGGAACGGACTACAGGGGTATCATACGGCATGGGACTCCTCCAATAGTGAGTTATCTGAGGCAATGGTTGCTGGAGTCTGGGCCAGATGGGCGTTCTTCAAATTGTAAGCCCTAACCGCCTCGACGATGCGGGGATTGACCTGCTGCTCGATGAACTCCGTGGCAACACGGATCGCATTCTTGATAGCCAGGGGGGTGCTGGAGCCGTGGGCAATGATGCAGATGCCGTTGACTCCCAGCAGGGGACTGCCGCCGTAGTCCTCATAGTTAGTCTTCCTACGGATGGCACGGAAGGCGTTCCTGGCAATCCAAGCGCCAAACATCCGGAAGGGGGTCTTAGTGAGTTCATGCTTGAGCCAACGGAAGACAGCGCCGGCGGTCGCCTCGGCGGTCTTCAGAACGACATTGCCGGTGAATCCGTCGCAGAGGATGACCTCAACGGGATGTTCGAAGAGGTCATGTCCTTCGATATTCCCTCGGAAATTCAGGGAGGAGGCTTTCAGGAGCTTGAAAACGTCCTTTGTGAATTCGCTTCCTTTCACATCCTCGCCGCCGATCGACATTAGGCCGATCTCGGGATTGCTATAGCCGAGGACATGTTCAGAAAGGACCGAGCCCATGATCGCGTACTGAAGAAGGTGGACAGGGCGGGCGTCGACATTCGCACCGGCATCGATGAGGACGCAGACGTTCTTCTCGGTGGGAAGGTAGGAGGCGATGCCGGGACGCTCGATGCCCTCAAGAGTGCGGAGCTTGATCGTCGTGGCCGCAACGGCGGCACCGGTATGACCGGCGCTAACGATGGCATCGGCCTCACCCTTCTTGACGAGATCGACGGCACGAGCAACGGAGGAGTCTTTCTTGCGACGGACGGAATCGACGGCCGCATCGCTCATCTCCACAACTTGGGTGGTGTGAATGATCTCGATCCTGGGATCGCGGCAACCGAGTTTAGCCAACTCGGCCTTGATGGCCGAATCGTCCCCGGTGAGGAAGAGTTTGGTGATCTTCGGGTATTCACGGAGAGCCATAGCCGCTCCGGCGACCGTACTCTGAGGGGCGTAGTCACCCCCCATGGCATCGAGGGCAATCCTCATGATCCTGCGGCTACTGGTCCTATTATCGTTACTGGGGCTGTCTGATTCCTCAATGGATGAGGGAGGAGAGCGGAGAACTAACCGGCAAATTTAAGGCAACCTATGCCACCTCGACATCGAGAACCTGACGTCCACGGTATGTACCACAAGCGGTGCAGGCAGTGTGGGAATGAAGAGGTGCGCCGCATTGAGTGCACTTGCCAAGCTTAGGGGCGTGCCAGCGGTTTGCGGCCTTGCGGGTGCGAAGGCGCATCTTTGAAGTTTTACGTTTAGGTACTCCCATCGGATCGTGGTGTTTTGAGTTGGTCGAGTGCTTCCCAGATTGCAGGACGAGCCGCCTTCTCCATTGGCAAAGGAGCGGTGCGGGCACTCGCCGGGAAACTGGCGGGGCAGGTCGTTTCTCCACCTTGGTCACATCGTGGATGTGCAGGCAGAACAAGATGTATATCCTCCCTGACCTCGCGGGTCAAGTCCACTAATTCATTTCCGTCCAGTTCGATCTGGGTGGCGAATGGGTCGATCACGATCTCCCTTTCAAAGGGTTCCAGGCAAGAAACACAGGTCATCTTGACTTTCTGAACCACGCTCCCGGTGGCAAAGAGCCCTCCCTCGGAGAGTCCCACATCGAGGGAATACTCTAGGGGACCGATCGGTTCTGCCCCCGCCTCTTCGAGGCCTAATGATGCGGAATCTTGCTCACCCTCCAGATGCAAGGTGCCTCCCTCAGGAATCTGACGGATATGGACTTTCATGCAATGACTCTAACCTAAGATTCAAAGGGATGAAAGGGATCGTGAAAAATTAAAAAGTTGCAAGGTGGGCGAATACCTCTGGGTTCCGGATCCCCCCCTCTTTAACTCTTTTATCCCTTTAACACTCCAATGATATTTTCAGCTTCCTTAATCTTTAGGAAATTTTTCTTTCAGGGATGCAAGGGTCGAGACGGAGACAAAGGGAGAAACATCCCCTCCTAGGCGGGCCACTTCCTTCACGATTCGTGAACTCAGGAAGATACAATCTTCGCGCGGCGTCAGGAATATAGTCTCTATCTTCGGCTCAAGGCGGCGGTTTGTCAGAGCCATCTGAAACTCAAACTCGAAGTCGGAGACCGCCCTCAACCCGCGGATGACCACAAAGGCCCCGCGGCGACGACAAAAATCGACCAGTAGTCCGTTAAGCGGCTCGACCAAGAGCCCCTCGTGAGGGCTAACACTCTTCTGGATCAGATCGATCCTCTCTGCAGTCGTGAAGAGGGGATTCTTGGCCTCGTTGTCGGCCACGCCTACGATCACCTCGTCAAAGAGACCGAGCGAGCGAGTGATCAGGTCGAGATGACCATTTGTGACCGGGTCGAAGCTTCCCGGATAGATCGCGCGTCTGTGGCTCATAAAACGAGTAAAGGATTACTCCCACTCGATGGTGGCGGGCGGCTTACTGGAGACATCCAGCACACAGCGGTTCACACCCTTCACCTCGTTGATGATACGGCTGGAGATCTTGGCTAGCAGGTCGTAAGGCAGACGCACCCAGTCGGCCGTCATGCCATCCTGACTCTCTACGACGCGCAGGGCGATCGTGTAGTCGTAGGTACGCTCGTCCCCCATCACACCGACCGACTGGACCGGCAAGAGGACGGCGAAAGACTGCCAGACCTTAAAGTACCAGCCCGAGGCCTTCATTTCCTCAAGCACAATCGCGTCGGCGTCGCGCACGATGCGGAGACGCTCTGGCGTAATCGCCCCGATGATACGGACGGCCAGACCGGGGCCCGGAAACGGCTGACGGTCGACCACTTCCTGGGGGAGTCCCAGCTCTCGACCCACCTCGCGAACCTCGTCCTTAAAGAGCTGCCGCAGTGGCTCGACGAGCTCAAATTTCATATCCTTAGGGAGACCGCCTACATTATGGTGGCTCTTGATGAGCGAGGCGGGATTTCCAGCGATGGAGACGCTCTCGATGACATCGGGATAGAGTGTCCCTTGAGCAAGGAAGCGGAAGGGGTGCTTCGAGCCCTTCGCCGATTTCCGGAGCTCCTCGGCTGAGCTCTCAAAGATACGGATGAATTCCGTACCGATGATCTTACGCTTTTTCTCGGGGTCAGTGACTCCCTTGAGCTTCCCGAGGAAGCGATCGGCGCCATCGACGATCTTTAGCCGGATTTTGAAGTTCCTCCCGAAAAGTTTACTGACCGCATTGCGTTCCCCGGACCGTAGAAGACCATTGTCAACGAAGATGCAGGTGAGCTGATCGCCGATCGCCTTGTGGATGAGCGCCGCCGCCACGCTGGAATCCACCCCTCCGCTGAGCCCGAGAATCACGCGTCCGTCACCCACCTGATTCCGGATCTGAGAGCAGATGCGCTCGATGAACGACCCCATGGTCCAGTCACTCGCGCAACCGCAGATGCCATGAATGAAGTTCTGAATGATGGCCTTCCCCTTTGGAGTGTGGTGCACCTCGGGATGGAACTGCATCCCGTAAATTTTCCTTTTGGCATCGGCAATGACCGCATGGGGTGCGTTCTCAGTCTGCCCGATGGCGGTGAAGCCCTTGGGTAATTTCTCAACGCGGTCGCCATGGCTGTTCCAGACATCGATCTTCTTGGACAACCCCTTGAAGAGCGGTGAGGTGCCGATGGTGGAAAGCACTCCCTTGCCGTACTCACGGTGGGTGGAGCGGGCCACGGAGCCACCTAGATCGCGGGATAGGAGCTGCATGCCATAGCAGATTCCGAGGATCGGTAAGCCCAGATCGTAGATCGCTGGGTCGACCTTTGGGGCCTTAGGAGCGTAGACGCTCGCGGGACCTCCCGAGAGAATAATCCCCTTCACGGTCCCGTCAGCAGTGATCTCACTGACCTTGGTCGTGTGTGGCAGAATCTCGGAGAATACACGGCACTCACGTACACGGCGGGCAATCACCTGAGTGTATTGGGACCCGAAATCAAGGATGACGATCTTGGAAGTTGCCTTGGGAGCCTTCGGTGCTTTGGAAGGCTTAGAGGATTTGGTAGGTGAATTTTGGGCTGCTGTTTTCACAGTTTTTTAGACGGGGTTGGCATCTCGATCGGAAAGGAAGGCGGGCTTATTAGACTCTGGGTCTGGGCTCTAGGTTGGTCTCTGGGCTTATTGGAAGTCATTCCCAAATTGGCCACCCATATCGCCCTTCATCACTTTTTCGTTATACAGATGCCCTTTACCCTCAAGCCCCTTAACGGCTGTGTCGGCGACATCATCGACATCACTCTCAGCCGTAGCACAACCGGTTAGACAGGAGACAGGTACCACGATGAGAACGGAGGCGATAAGAATTCTGAGAAGATTCACCCTCTGACCCTAAAAGATCCGATCCAGAAGGCAATACGGGAAGCCGGGTCAACGACCCGGAGTGGATGGGATTTTGAATATGGAACTCAGGAACTCAGGAAAATTGAGGGGCTGAGAAAGAAATGATTAGAGAAAACCAGAGCGTTCAATCTACACAAAAACTGAAATGGACTGCTCTTGATCTTATTCCTGAGTTCCTGAGTTCCATATTAATAGGCATCATTCTAAATCAAGTTCATGAAAAGTGGCATTCTTCCCGATCTGCTCTTGGAGGCCTATGCCTCCGGGATCTTCCCGATGGGGATGCCTGACGGGGAAATCCGTTGGTACTCGCCCGACCCCAGAGGTATCATCCCTCTGGAGGAGTTTCACATACCGCACGGACTCAAGAGGACTCTCAAAAAACCTAGCTGGAAAATCCGTATCGATACGTCGTTTCAAGAGGTCATGCGTGCCTGCGCGTCACGCGAAGAGACCTGGATTACGGAAGCAATCGCGGAGAGCTATACCCTCCTTTTTGAGAGCGGCCATGCTCATTCGGTGGAGGTCTGGCAGGATGATAAGCTGGCAGGGGGTCTCTACGGGGTCTCCATCGGCGGCGCCTTCTTCGGAGAGTCGATGTTCCATCACGTCACCGATGCCTCGAAGGTTGCGCTCTGTTACCTCGTAGAGATCCTAAAAAAGGGGGGATTCACATTGCTCGACAGCCAATGGACGACTCCTCACCTCGAACAATTCGGCGCCAGGGAAATTCCACGTGCTGACTATATGGAAAAACTTGCTGCCTCACTTATCCTAAAAACAACCTTCTCCAAGCCGTGTAATTTCCTTTGAACGTGGGGCAGGCCTGCAGCGTCAAATTATCATGACAGACACCCTCCTCAATATGGCCCTCTCCCTTTTGGGTGGAGGCCTCACCTACCTGGCCCTCAACCATCTTGTTTCCAAACACGACCATTTGCGCGCCAAGGCGCAGAAATAATAACCCCCCCACCTCTCAGAGAGAGGGGGCGATAACGCGGATTAGTACGTTCACTATGCCGCAGATCAGGATGAGTGGAACGACGCCCAATTTCTTGGTTTGAAACAAAAGGAAAGCGAGCAGGGCAAGCACGAGGGGAAGCGCCGCGAAACGGCCGGCGGGCAGAAAGAGGGCCTCTGAAAACCAGAGGGCAAGGCAGGTGATAACAGCCGTCACCACGGCTCCGATCGCGGCAAGCGCTCCCCCCATACGGGGATTCCGCGTAATCCTTTCAAGATGAGGGGCCAATGAAAAAATCCAAAGAAAGCTAGGCAGGAAAAGAGACCAAATGGCGGCTAGGCTCCCCAATGTCGCGGAAAGTAGAGGTGGCAGAATGCCTGGGGCCTTGTAGCAGCCCAGGAAAGCCACGAATTGCAGGGCGATCAGCAAAGGGCCAGGAGTTGTCTCGGCAAGACCCAGCCCGTCCATCATCTCCCCGGAGGAAAGCCATCCCCAGTCACCCGAAGCGTGAAGCGAGACATAAGAGAGGGCCGCGTAGGCTCCCCCGAAACTCAGCACCGCAACCTTGCCGAAGAAAAGCCCGACACGAAACGGCATCGCCTTGGAACCCAGCCAGAAAAACAGCACAAGCATCGGAACCAGCCAGATCGACAGGATGGTTAGAGCCATCCTTAGAGCCGTGATACACGAGCTTATCCAACTCCTTGACCTCGATGCGGGGTTCTCGGGGGATTCTTTTGGCATCGAAGGTTTTTCCAGCAACAGCCCTCCGATCAAACCGAATCCCAGCACCACAACGGGATAAGGATTATGTGCCAGAAAGAGACCGAAGGAAATCATGGCTATCAGAACAAGAGACCGACTGGTAAGGGTCTGACGTCCAATCCTGAGCAATGCAGAGGCGACGATCGCCACCACGGCCGGCTTCAACCCGTCAAAAAAGGAATGTACCAACGGCCATTCGCAACCTATCACATAAAGTAGGCTTAGCACCCAGAGCAGCAGGACTGCAGGCAGTAGAAAGAGTACGCCGGCGGCGATCCCTCCCCGGATCCCATGAAGACGCCATCCGAGATAGGTGGCGAGTTGTTGGGCCTCCGGGCCGGGCAGAAGCATGCAAAACTGAAGTGCCCTCAGGAACTCAGTCTCGTTGATCCATCCCCTTTTATCGACCACCTCGGCCTGGAGTATCGCGATCTGACCCGAGGGTCCCCCGAAACTGATACAGCCAATCTTTAACCAGAGACGCACAGCTTCTCCGAAGGTCGGCTTGACTGGATGGGCAACTCCCATGACGGCTTGCGTATAACCCGTCTTATCCTTGATTGAATAGCGGCAACTCGGCCGTGGGATCAGGGGCACCCGGCATCTTGCGACGGGTTCCGGCCAGAGTCGGACGTCCCTCGGCGTTAAGTTCCGCTTTTTCCAGGTTTGTCAGGATCTCCCGAGCCCTCTCGATCACCATGGAGGGAAGCCCCGCCAAGCGAGCCACCTGGATACCGTAGCTCCGGTCGGCTGCTCCCTGGATGATTTTTCTTAGGAAAACAATCCGGTCATTCTGCTCACGGACAGCGATATTGAAATTTCGGACGCCGGAACGCGTGCGCGCCAGGTCGGGAAGTTCATGGTAGTGGGTCGCGAACAAGGTACGGCATCCCGTGATGTCATGCAAGTACTCGGCAACGCTCCAGGCAATCGAGAGACCGTCGAAGGTAGCCGTGCCGCGCCCAATCTCGTCCAGCAGGACAAGACTACGGGATGTGGCGTAGTGGAGGATATTAGCCGTCTCGTTCATCTCAACCATGAAGGTCGAGTGTCCCTTGG
>Ga0209084_1003193_pt1 | contig 12159 bp, 17 predicted proteins | sample C_130820_MF_Meta_FD_187309 | JGI IMG/M metagenome (GOLD analysis project Ga0209084, IMG submission 187309) | Freshwater microbial communities from Lake Croche, Canada to study carbon cycling - C_130820_MF_MetaG (SPAdes) (version 2) | ecosystem: Environmental > Aquatic > Freshwater > Lake... | reverse complement strand
AGAAGGTACATCTGGTGTCTCCGGTACCAAGATGCGCGAGCATGCAGCTGCGGGTAGAAAGAATAAATTTCATGCCGCGTTACCTTCTAAGATGAAGCCAGAACACAAGGATGCTTTGTACCACGATGTAAGACATCACATGGGTATTCATGAGGCTGTAACACCAGGCTCACAAGGTGAAGTAAAAATTTCTAAATTCGAATGGGGTACCCCAGAAGGCACAAAAGAGATGAAGCGTATTACCCCTGGGGAAAACAAAGTTAAGTCAGAAGCTAAAGAAGCCGATTACGGTTCTAAGTACCAAGAAATGGTTAAAAGAGTTAAAATTAAAGCTCATGAAGGTCCAAAAAAGACTGTCTGGGTTCCAGCCAAATACGGTACCGGTGGTACATATAAAGTAGTTCCAGTAAATAAGGTAAAAGAGTCTGTAGAGGTAGAACCTATGCAATTAGAAGCAACAAGAATTCCATTTCTGCTAATGACCGCCAATCAAAAGCGTAACTTATTTGAGGAAGTAAATCAACTTGAATTTGATGGTGTTCAAACTAAAAACATGGATCAATGTCCAGGTGCATACAAAGAGTTTAAAGCAATGATTGAAACCGTTAGAGCCGGCAAACACATTGGAGAACTAGCCGGGCATGAACCTGCTCCTGCTGCTAACGTTACTACTCAAAACTCAGTTGCTGCAACTCAGGTGCAAGCAGGTATGGCGGTTAAGCCAGAACGCATGAGACAGATGCAATTCAGACAATACGTAGGACTATAAAATGTTATTAGAACAATTAAAAGTAACCCAGGCTGATGCCTTCACGCTTTATCTTAAAGCACACTTTTACCATTGGAATATTGAAGGGTTTTCTTTTCCTTATCTCCACGAATTTCTACAAAACTTTTATGAAGATGTATTTGGTTCTGTTGATACAATTGCAGAATTAATTAGAACTCTAGACTCTTATGCTCCTGGTACATTGGGTCGGTTCAAAGCATTAACTGGTATAGAAGAAGATGAGACTATACCAGACGCTAAGACAATGATCTCTAATATTAACAGAGAAAATTTAAAGATGCTTGCTTCATTAACTCAGGCTTATGATATGGCAACAAAAGAGAATGAAATTGGTATTGCTAACTTCTTGCAAGATCGAATTCAAGCCCACGAAAAACACGGTTGGATGCTGAGGTCTATTCTAAAATGATTACTGATTTAAACGTTCAACACGAGCTGGTAAAGACCGCTCTACAAGCTACCGATAATTATCTCGGCATTGAGAAAAAAACAATAGCGGGTGATTCTGCTAATGCTGTAATGATGAAAGAATTTATTAATCATTACAACATTGCATACCAGGCTCTTATGTCTCTAGGGATACTCGACCAACATGAAGAGTATATGAAGAACCATCTTAAGACGATGTGGGATTATGCCAAAGATGAAGATGCTACATTAGCAGACGAACCATACGCATCAACACCTGGTGGTACTGGCGGTATGGATGAGTCAAAAGAATTCTGGGACTCAGCCAAGGAGAGAGCTGATAAACCTCATGAGAAGTTATCACCTGCAATGAAAGCTAAGGCTAAAGCCCGCGCAGCTGCAGCTGGACGCAAGTACCCCAACATGGTTGATAATGTCTGGGCTGCACATAAACAAGAATCCGTAGTTTCTTCTTTTGCAAACTTTATTGCAGAGAAGAAAAATGAATTTAGTGAAGATGATATCAATGAAATGGTTGATAGTCTTGAGTGGGAAGATATTGTTGATCTTTATCCTGAAGAAGATTTAATTGAAGAAGAGACTGAACAGTTAGATGAAAAAATATCCGCTCAGTCTAGACTTAGAAGACGTCAAGGCTTTGCAAGAGGTAAGACCAAGAGAAATACTGCTAAGGGTATCAAGCTTCGTAGAGCATCAACCCCTGAAACATTACAGAAGAGAGCTCAATTGGCTGCTCGTCGTTCTATGTACAAGCGCTTGTTACGAGGTAGAGATAAATCCGCCTTATCTGCATCTGAAAAAGATCGGGTAGAACAACAAGTAAAGAGTATGAAAAATATTCAGGCAAGCATTGCTACCAGAATGGTACCTAAGATGCGTTCAATAGAACAAAAGCGTTTAGCTCATTATAGAGGCGGCAGCAAAAAGTGAAATCATTTAAAGAAATTACCGCACCTAGAAATTATGCTGATGGGTCATTGATATCAGCAAAATTACCACCAGCGTATGAAAAAGCGACCGGTGAAAAGAATTGTGCTAACTGCGGTGCATATGTGCCAGGTACAAAGTATTGTAAGACTTGGGACGCTAAAGTACGCCCTGATTACTATTGCAAAAAATGGGTAATGATAGAAAAATGACTTTAAAAACATTTAAGCAATTAAGAGAAGAAGTTCAATCTGTAACAGAAGTTGAAGAACTATTTGATCTTATTGAAGATGTAATTGAAGGTATTGCAAAAGACAATAATGTGGATTCAGAGTTTATCTGGGAAGATCTTGAATCGGTACCCGATGAGGAACTGATTGAGGTTGCAGCTTGGCAGCGTAAAGAAGGTAAGAATCCTGAAGGGGGCCTTAATGCAAAAGGTATTGCTGCCTATCGCAGAGAGAACCCAGGATCAAAATTACAAATGGCTGTAACAACCAAACCATCTAAGTTAAAGCCAGGCAGTAAAGCGGCTAATAGAAGAAAGTCTTTTTGTGCTCGCATGGGTGGTATGAAGAGAAGATTAACATCTGCAAAGACTGCAAGAGACCCAGATTCTAGGATAAACAAAGCTCTTAGAAAATGGAACTGCTAATTTAACTTATAAGTATTCGAACTAAAGGAAAAACAAAATGGACATGAAATCTATTTCACAAAAACTACAAGATGACATTCGTACAATCATGGAAGCTGGTCTTACACCTAAGCAGCAAAATATTGACGTTCACGAGCCAGAGAAAGATAAGCTGACTGCTGATGATTTTAAAAAGCTTCGTGCAATGAAAAAGACTCCCGCAGGCAAAGTTCACAATTGTGCTACCCATGTTGAGCACGCCGTACTTGGTAAAGGTACAACGGTGTCTGAAGAGCACGCTGAACCTGATGAAAACGGTAACATTGAATGGTACACAATTCAATTTGAACATAGTACACAACAAGTTCTTACTAAGGATTTGACTATCACTATGTCTGAAGCCCACGTTCATGAATCTACAGAAGAACAAGTAGATGAAGAAGAAAAGAAAAAGATTGTTAGCCCTTTTGACTATAAAAATTATCAAAGTCAAATACCTAAAAAACCAGGCGAGACAGCTGGCTTTGATTCTAAGAAAATTTCTACTGGTACTGTCTATACAAAAAAACCAGTCAAAGAGGCAATGTCTCATCAAGCTAAGACAACTATGAAGCACATTCCTAATCCTTCACCTGCACTTAAGAAAGCAGCTAAGATTATTAAGCCAGGTATTGCAGGTATTGGCGATCGCTTTGACATGCTCAAAGCTGGTGGTGTTAAAGGCGGCCCGGGCAATCAAACCGAAGAAACATATCAAACAGCAAAGAGTGAATTTGTAGCACGACAAGGAAGACTGACAACGGCAGCTGCTGAAACTGAAAAAGATCCAGCGCGCTTGAAAAGAATGTCTAGCATACCAGGCTATAGTGCCGCCATGGACTTAGCTAAAAAGACAACTCAGGGCGCAAAGCACACTAAAGAAGAAGTTGAGCAAGAAGAATACACATTTGCCGATTACCTCGAGGCTGCGCGCGCACAATACGTTGATGAAGATGCAGTTTTAGTTGCTAATGAAGCATTTAAAAACAAAGATATTACATTGTTTAGCGACCAATCACAAAGTCCTGAAGCCTAAATATATTACGGGCGCCACCTATACGGTGGCATGGAATAATAAAAACAAGGAGACATAAATGTCCTCATGGGGTCAATCAGATAACACTACCGTCGCTGGTACTGTTACAACTTTTGCTAATACTACGCTTTTAGGTTCATCAACTTTCTTTGACGGTAATGTTAAAGCTGGTGATTACATTACTATTACCAATGTTACAGGTAAGAATCAAGTTGCATCCGTTGCTTCTAATACCGTTCTGGTCTTAGAAAATATACCACGTCAAGTTGTAACCGGTAAGGTTGCATTCGTTCAGCAAGGTCCTAAGAACGTTCATAGCAGCAATGCTTATGCTTTGTCCAGACAAAGTAATGTTCTTTCTATTGAGAACATCTATGGTGTAGATGCTGCAGAAATTATTACAGCTTCTATTAACACTATTTCAGTTAATGCTGCTGGCGCTGGTTATCAGAGATTGGCAAATACAACTGCAATTACTGCTAACACTGCTATTACGATTGCTACAACTGGTCTTTCACAGCCCCTGTCTAACGCAACCGCTACTTTGACTTTCACAAGCAACGTATTAACAGCTATTACGGTTACTAACCCTGGTAAGGGCTACACTGCGGCCGCTCAAGCTAACACAACCGCTGTTATTGCTACTACTGGTCTCTCACAACCAACTACCAATGCAACAGCAACTATTAACTTCAGTTCTGGCTCTACTTCTAACGCAACTCACTCCGGTTGGGTAAGTTATGTTGCTTATACCGATGCTTTCGGTAACCCAAGAGAAAAAACTGAAACTTTGGTAGCCTTGTCAAAGAACGGTATTACATCTGACGACGAAGATACAGTCTTCCCTGATTAATTATGGCAGATAGTAAAGTAAGTGAACTGACATCGGCTACCTCTGTTGGGGTAGCCGATTACCTATATTTGGTACAATCTAACGCCAGCAAAAAGGTAACGTCTGCAACGCTTTTTGCAAACGCAGCAAACGTTACCCTTAAAGGAAATATTAATTTGGACACAACAGTTCAAACTGTTTCTTCTGCTGGTACTTCGATTGCCTTGACTATGCCTATAACGTACTTGGTAGCTCCTGCAGGGTCTGGCTCTATTGCCATTCCAGCAGGTACAACTAATCAGGTAAAATATGTTGTAATGACTGCCACATCTGGAGGCGGCACATTTACTATCAGTGCTAATATTGCTGGTGGCAAATCAATCTTGTTTAATGAAGTTGGTGATTCAGCACAACTATTATACACAAATAGTAAGTGGTACATGGTTGGGGGTACAGCCTCCATCTCTTAATTATGAATCTTGACTTGACTGAAGAGAACTTTACATTATACGCAATTAAACATTATGATAACCCCGCATGCAAGGGCATAGCAGAGTTTAATGATGATTTAAAAAGATTTAGATATCTGAAGAGACTTTTTAATAAGTATACTGCAGGTAAAGATCTCAAGGAAAGATTAATACTTAATCACCTTGTAGTTATATACAATTTATTTGGTGCTGAGGCTGCAACTAAGATGCTCTTTTTTAAAGTAGAAAGAGAATTCTGGCCGCAACTTAAAACCTTTCTCGTTTTTCTTAATTTTATGCCTATTGGTCCTATCACGGCGCAGGGTATAATGATTGAGGGGTATGAAATACCTTTAGACGAAAAAGTATCCGAAGCACTTGGAAAGATTTAATGGGACGTTTAGTAGATTCAGTTATCGCCTATCGCATTCTTAGAATGCTGACAACTCCGTTTGAAGAAACGGATGCGTACAAACTTGGCATTATAGATAACAAGGGTAGAGAGTTGAAGCGTATGAGTCAACTCCATACCGGGGACGAGCGTAATGCTTATTCTATTCTACATAGAATGGTCTACCGTATCAAGAGAATTATTGAGAAGGTGCCAGTCGATAACAAAAAGTTAGTTACATTTGCTGCTGCATTATCATTAGTAAAAGAAAATTACCAGAACAATTGCGAACCTATCGATTTAGAGCTACAATATCTTAATAAATTAAATACTGATTTAACTGAAGAAATTAAATACGTACAAGAAAACTTAAATACGAAAAAGATATATACATTTAAGCAATACTCAGAGGATGCAGCAGCTCCTATTGCAAACAATGCCGGGTCTCCCGGTGTAGCCGGCTTTACACCCGATACCCTGGGCGTTCCAAAAGGTCAACAACCACCACTACTGAAGCGAAAGAAGGTAATTAAAAATGTTTAAAGCAATCAAAGAATTTTTTGTAGGTACACCAAAGGTCGAAGAGAAGCCTGCTGAACCTATTAAGGTCGAAGTAGTACCTGCTGGAACAGAGGCAACAATTGTAGCCCCTGCACCAGTTGTAGAAGAAATTAAACCTGAAACGGTTACTATTTCTATTTCCGATAATATGAATGTCAGTGTTGGTACTCAATCCGATACCATTACATTATCTCCTCCTGCAGATCCTGGTGCATGGCCTTTCCCTAATACTGTACCTGTTGAACCTGAAGTTAAGAAAACACTCACACCTGTAAAGCAAAAAGAAGCAGTTGCTACTAAGAAAACTACTCCTGCCATTACAGCCAATAGTAAACCTCGAAAAAAGAAGTAAATGGCAGAAGCAATGTCTAAAGCGGATCTGGAAACAGAGACCAGAGTATCGGTACTTGAAACCCAGGTCGACATTATCGCCGGTAGTGTAACTAAATTAGAACAAAAGATAGATACTAACTATGCAACACTGCATAGTAGAATCAGTGACTTGAGGGACGATTTACGTAATGACATTGATGCTAAACATGAAAAAATTATTGATAAGCTGGATGCACAGACTAAAGCAAGTACCGAGCAACATGAAGCGATTGCAGAAAAGATTTCTGCTATTGAAAAATGGCGTTACATGATGGTTGGTGGTTCTATAGTAATGGGTTATATTCTGGCTCACATTAAGTTAGATAACCTAATTTAACTTGCCTTTTTGATAGTTTTATATTATAATAAGGTCTCTCTAAGAGGCCTTTTTTTATTATGTCCGTATTCCTTGACCAAAAATACCTTATGTTAATAAGTAATCGTCTTCCTCTGTTCAAGAAGAAGAAGGATAACACTTATAACTGTAGGTGCGTAATATGCGGTGACTCTCAAAAGAATAGACGCAAGATGCGAGGTTATTTTTTCGCATATAAGACCGACCTACGATATAAATGTTACAACTGTGATATATCGTTAAGTTTCGGTAACTTTCTTAAGTCTCAAGACTCCATAATGTACTCTCAGTACTTGTTAGAGAAATACAGTGAGGGGCATAATAAATCTGCAAACGTAGTTCCTGAGTTTAAGTTTGAAGCACCGGTATTTAAAAACGATGACGAGAAACTACTAGATAAGTTATTAGATAGAGTAGATACGCTACCAGCAGACCATGAGGTGGTTTTGTTCTGTAATAGTAGAAAAATACCTAAAGAAAAGCAAAAGCAACTCTATTTTATTAATAATATTAAGGACATCGTACAATTAAATGACAAATATAAAGAAAGTATTCAAGGAGAGGAACCCCGATTGGTGCTCCCTTTTTACGATAACAACAATCAGCTATCTGGGGTTACCTGTAGAGCCTTACGCGGTGAAGCGCTTCGTTACATCACTGTCAAAGTTAAAGACAACGTACCGCTCTTATTCGGTATAGACACTGTAAACAAGAGTAAACCTATATACGTGGTAGAGGGTCCTATCGATAGTTTGTTCTTAGATAATGCAATTGCCGTAAGCGGTACATCGTTTGGAAAGCTTAATGAAGCCGGCCTTGATAAAGATAAACTTATTGTGGTGTTTGATAATCAACCTCGTAATAAAGAAGTCTGCAAGTTGATTGAAAAAAATATAGAAGTAGGTTATAATGTAGTTCTGTGGCCGCAGACAATAGCAGAAAAAGATATTAATGAAATGGTAATGGCCGGACACAACGTTAAGAAAATTATTAAAGATAATACGTTCAGTGGACTAACGGCTAAGATGAAATTTATTGGATGGAAAAGATGTTAACTAATAACGAAATAACAAATGTCAGGCTTGTCTCATATTCAAAACCAGCAGACTTACTCGAAGTTGAAACCACACAGGACCTGGCCGCGTACTGTGCCCGCGTCTCCAATCCTTCCAACCAGTTTAACTCAGAGACATCAGAAAGACTCATCAGATATCTTATTAAACATCAACATTGGTCACCCCTCGAAATGGTCTCCGCCTGTCTCGAGATTACCACCACCCGAGATATCGCAAGACAAATCTTACGCCATCGCTCATTCTCATTTCAAGAATTTAGCCAGCGGTACGCCAACCCAGTTGAGGACCTTGCTTTTGTTCTTCGAGATGCAAGATTACAAGATAACAAGAATCGACAAAATAGCTTAGAGATAGATATAACTAAAGATGATGATAGGCGCTTGGCCTATCAGTGGGAGCAGATGCAACTAGGTGTTATTGATAAGGCTAAAGACGCATACACTTGGGCTATCGATCATGGGATTGCAAAAGAGCAGGCTCGAGCAGTTCTACCTGAAGGTAACACCGTATCTAGACTTTACATGAATGGTACAATTAGATCATGGATTCATTATATTCAGTTACGTGCAGCCAATGGTACGCAAAAAGAACATATCCTTATTGCTATCGAATGTGCTAAAGCTATTGCAAAAATATTTCCAATGGCTACCGAGTTCATACCCCAAGAATAATAAATAACCTACAATGTGGATATTTAAATTTCTTCCTGATAGCTTTTTTCATGCATTCGGTGTAATCGGCATACTGGCAATTCTTGTCAGTATGTTTCTCAAAAGAATCCCCTTCGTTGATAACTATTACATTCCAATTCGAATTGTTGGATTTGTTGTAATGTGCTTTGGTATCTTTTTCGAGGGTGCGTTGTATAACAATAGAGAATGGGTTGCCAGGGTAAAAGAAATGGAAGCCAAGGTGGCGGCTGCTGAGGTAGAAAGTAAAAAAGAAAATATTAAGATAGTACAGAAAATTGTTGTTAAGCAACAAATAGTTAAAGAGCGCGGTGAAGATATTATTAAATATGTGGACCGTGAAATAACTAAATACGATAATACTTGCGTTATACCTAAAGAGTTTGTCAAAGCCCTTAACGATGCAGCTAAGGAAGTAAAATGAAATACCTACTACTCATTTTACTACTTACCGGTTGTTCAACAACTGTACCAGTTACAGCAAAGTTTCCTGAAGTACCAAACGAATTATTGCAAAGGTGTCCCGAACTTAAGCAATTAAATGAAGAAGTTAAACTTAGTGATGTAGCGAAAAACATTACATACAATTACACAACATATTATGAATGCGTGATCAAATACGATGCCTGGGTTGAATGGTATCAATCACAAAAAAAGATTTTCGAATCAGTTAAATAAAAACAACAAGTAGGAAAAATAAAAGCTATGAGTAAAATACATGGTATTACGGTAGACTATTCTCGCGACGCTTTGTTCGATACCCTGGGTGTATTGCGTCTCAAAGAATCGTATATGCGTGATGACGAAACGTCGCCGCAAGAAAGATTTGCGTTTGTATCAAAAGCATTTGGAACGGATGAGGCCCATGCACAGAGATTGTATGATTATTCTTCTAAGCATTGGCTTAGTTACTCAACTCCTATTCTTTCGTTCGGTAGGTCGGCGCGTGGTTTGCCTATCAGCTGCTTCTTACCTTATCTTGATGATTCCAGCGCTGGTCTCGTTAACACCTTATCTGAAGTAAATTGGCTCAGCATGCTGGGTGGAGGAGTTGGAATTGGTATTGGAATTCGCGCATCGGATGATAAATCGGTTGGAGTCATGCCCCACCTTCGCACATATGACGCATCATCTCTCGCTTATAGACAAGGTAGGACTCGTCGTGGTAGTTACGCCGCTTATCTTGATATTTCTCACCCGGATATTCTTTTATTTTTAGAGATGAGAAAACCAACTGGGGACCCCAATATGAGGACCCAGAACTTACATCATGGTATTAATATTACCAATGAGTTCATGCTATTGGTTGAGCGTAGTATGATTGATAAAGATGCAGATGATTCTTGGAACCTAATTGATCCGCATAACAGTGAAGTAAGAGAAGTAATATCTGCGCGGGAACTCTGGCAACGTATTCTTGATATGCGTATGCAGACAGGGGAACCCTATCTACATTTTATCGATACAAGTAATAAACATATGCCAGAGTTTCAAAAGAAACTTGGTTTGAAGATTCGTCAATCTAATCTGTGTTCAGAAATTATTCTTCCTACAGATAAAGAAAGAACTGCGGTCTGTTGTTTATCGTCTTTGAACTTGGAGTACTATGATGAGTGGAAAAATGATACTTTATTCCTTAATGATGTTGCTGAAATGCTTGACAATGTACTTCAGTATTTTATTGATAATGCTCCTACCACCGTTGAGCGTGCAAGGTTCTCTGCCACACGTGAGCGCTCTATTGGCGTCGGGGCTCTGGGCTTTCATGCTTATCTCCAACAATGCGGAATCCCTTTTGAATCACCTATGGCCGTCGGAAGAAATAGACAAATTTTCAAACATATCAGAGGGCAACTAGATGAAGCTAATCAACAACTTGGAAGACTTCGCGGAGAAGCTCCTGATGCAGTGGGGAGTGGGCAGCGCTTTAGCCACCTTATGGCTATTGCTCCTAATGCTTCTAGTTCAATTATCATGGGTAATACTTCTCCTAGTATCGAGCCATACCGTGCTAATGCCTATCGCCAAGACACTCTTTCGGGGTCTCATCTGACGAAGAACAAATGGTTAGATAGAGTTATTCAAAAACACCTGTCTGGTGATGGTGATATGGTATCACAAGATGATTATAATGAAATCTGGTCAAGCATTATTGCAAACGATGGTTCAGTACAACACCTTACATGGATGGATCAATGGCAAAAAGATGTATTTAAGACGTCTATGGAAATAGACCAGAGATGGCTTGTACAGCATGCCGCCGATCGTCAAGAGTATATTGATCAAGCACAATCGCTTAACCTATTCTTCCGTCCAGACGTAAATATTAAGTATCTACACGCTGTCCATTTCCTTGCTTGGAAAACAGGACTTAAGACCTTGTACTATTGTCGTAGTGAAAAGATTGGTAAGGCAGATAAAGTATCTAAGCGAATTGAGCGAGAAGTAATTAAAGAATTGGATATGAAAGCAATCATTGATGGTGATGTTTGTTTAGCCTGTGAATAATTTTTACACGTGTTATAAGTAATCACAAAGGCTATATGAAAACTATTGCACTTTTTAGAGATAATTCATCTAAAGAGGCAGAGGAATGCGGTGACGGTATTATGTTCGCACTGTCACCTCATTTTATTATTAAGACATTTACACAAGAAGAATGTCTTACTGAAACTTTTAAGAACGTAGATCTCATAGCATTTCCTGGAGGGGTTGGGGATGCTGATGATTATGATGGGTTGTTTTTTCGTAAAAGAGCAAACGCTGTAGCTGAGTTTGTAAAGAACGGGGGAGCCTATCTTGGTATATGTGTTGGTGCATATTGGGCTGGTAAACATTACTTTGATATTTTGGATGGCGTTGATGCGGTCCAGTATATAAAAAGACCTAGTGCAGATATTAAAAAATGTTACAATAAGGCAGCCCACATGGTATGGAAAGGTAGACCAGAAAGAATATTTTTTCGAGATGGTTGTACTTTTTTAGGCGATAATAATAAATTTGAAACAGTTGGATTATATTTCAATGGTGATCCAATGTGTATCAAACAAGGTAAAATAGGAGTAATGGGTGCATGCTTAGATTCTTTAGAATCCTGGTATAACGAAAAACATACAAAGCCTTATTGGCATAAGGGTACGCACCATAAACTATTATTAGAATTTGTAAACGAATTAATTAACAGTAAGTAAAATGTCAAAGAAAAATCAAAGTATATTAACAGACGAACGTAATTCATTTAAACCATTTAACTACCCATGGGCCTATGATGCATGGTTAAAGCATGAGCAAAGTCATTGGCTTCATACCGAGGTACCAATGGTAGAGGATGTTAAGGATTGGAAAAAGAAACTTACTCAAGAAGAAAAAACATTCTTGACTAATATTTTTCGATTCTTTACTCAAGGTGATATAGATGTTGCAGGCGGATATGTAAATAACTATCTACCTTACTTTCCACAACCTGAAGTTAGGATGATGCTGCTGGGTTTTGCTGCCCGTGAAGCACTTCATATTGCCGCTTACTCACATCTTATAGAGACTATTGGTCTTCCAGAA
>Ga0209084_1003191_pt1 | contig 12165 bp, 10 predicted proteins | sample C_130820_MF_Meta_FD_187309 | JGI IMG/M metagenome (GOLD analysis project Ga0209084, IMG submission 187309) | Freshwater microbial communities from Lake Croche, Canada to study carbon cycling - C_130820_MF_MetaG (SPAdes) (version 2) | ecosystem: Environmental > Aquatic > Freshwater > Lake... | reverse complement strand
CAAAGTCCAAAGTGCAGCCTCGGCCTGATCGCGTAAGTCTCTGTTTAGCTCTCATTTTTTCTATGCTCCCCACCCTGCACCTCAGCCCCCCCGGCAGCGCCGCTTTTGGTATTTCTACGCTTATTTACGGCAGGCGCGGGCATCGCTTGCGCGAGTGCAACGAGTTGCTGGCCCACGGGCCTTTGCAAAGCATGGGCACCGAGGCGGGGCGCCAGGCGCGCTGGGCCTACTTTGCCCGCGTCTGGCAGGTCGATGTGCAGTGGCGCGGGCCGCTTTTGGAGTCATTGCGCGGGCATATTGGCCTGCGCGATTTGCGCCCGCCGCCGCGCAGCGGCCAGCCCGCACTGCTGTGGTGCGATGGCACGGCCGAGGGGCAGTTGCTGCTGCGCGCCGTGTGCGCGCTATGGCCCTCCACGCCGCTGTGGGTGGCCGATGCCAGCTGGCTGCCCGAGGTGGCCGCGCCGCTCGGTGCGCTGGGCCCGCAGGATTTGGCGCGCCTGGAGGCGCTGGCCCAGCCGCTGCCGCGCAAGCGCCAGGCCGATCTGTCCGCGCAGTGGAAGGCGCTGACCTACAGTAACGCGCTGCTGCGCGTGCTGCAGGGCGGTCAGCCGGTGGGCGTGCCCGAGTCGTTTTTTGATGCCGAATTGCTCGCCCTGTGCAGCCCGGTGGCGCAGTTGGCTGGCCGCGTGGCCGGGGCGCACCAGGCGGGCGCAGCGCAGTCGTGCAGTGATGCGTTTTTGTACTACCGGCTGCAGTATTTGGCGGGCCAGGGGCGCTTGCACTTGGATGCAAGCCACCCCAACCCGGCGTATTGGCAGGTGCGCAGCCCCGTGGGCTGCGCTTTACCGGTTTAAGCCAGCGTGCGCCAGGCGCGGTGGCTCTCGCCCAGCAAGGCGTCGGCGGCGGCCGGGCCTTCCGATCCAGCGGCGTAGTGCGCCAGCGGGGCTTTGGGGTCGGCCCAGTATTCCTGCAAGGGGCGCACGATGTCCCAGCCCGCCATCACGCTGTCCGAGCGCTGGAAGAGGGTGGCGTCGCCAATCATGCAGTCGTAGATCAGGGTTTCGTAGCCGGTGCTAGGCGCGTTCTGGAAGTAGTCCTTGTAGTGGAAGTCCATGTGCACCTGGCCGATTTGGATTTTCGGGCCGGGAATCTTGGCGCCGAAAGTGAGCATGGCGCCTTCGTCGGGCTGTAGCTTGATGACTAACGCGTTGGGCGTGAGCGCCTCGGTGGCGGTATCGCGGAACAACGAAAACGGCGGGCGCTTGAACTGGATAACGATCTCGCTTTGCCGCTTGGCCATGGCCTTACCAGTGCGCAGGTAAAAGGGCACGCCGGCCCAGCGCCAGTTGTCGATACCCAGTTTGAGGGCCACATAAGTTTCGGTCTTGCTGCCGGGGTTGACGCCATCTTCTTGGAGGTAGCCAGCCAGGGCTTGGCCGTCGCGGCTGCCCGTGCTGTACTGGGCGCGCACGCTGTCGGTGACGGCGTCTACGCGGTGCACCGATTGCAGCACCTTGGTCTTTTCATTACGCACCGCGTCGGCATCAAACGACGCGGGCGACTCCATGGCGGTCAGGGCCAGCAACTGAAAGACGTGGTTGGGCATCATGTCGCGCATGGCGCCGGTGGTCTCATAAAAGGCGGCACGTTTTTCCACGCCCACGGTCTCAGCCACGGTAATTTGCACATGGTCGATGTGGTCGCGGTTCCACAGCGGCTCAAAGATGCCATTGGCAAAGCGCATGAGCATGATGTTTTGCACGGTTTCCTTGCCCAGGAAGTGGTCCATGCGGTAGATCTGTGACTCGGCCAGGCTGTGGCGCAGTTGGGTATTGAGCGCTTGCGCCGAGGCCAGGTCGTGGCCAAAAGGCTTTTCGACCACCACGCGGCGCCATTGCTCATTGGTCTCGCTTACCAAGCCCGCAGCGCCCAATTGATCGACGATGCCGCCGAAAAAGCGTGCTCCCACGGCCAGGTAAAACATCACGTTGTCGTTGACATGGTGGCTGGTCTTGACCGCCTCTAGGCGCTTGCCCAGTTCCCCATAAGAAGCTGCGGCGCCAAAGTCGGCCGACAAATACGTCATGCTGGCCAGCAGGCGCTTGAGGTTGCCTTCGTCCAGGGTTTGGGCGTAGTGCTTGTCAGCAGCGAATGCGCGCACCGACTCTTCCACATGGCTGCGAAAGGCCTCGTCGCTCATCTCCAACCGGTCCACGCCGATCAGGGCGAAGTTGGTCGGCAGCAGATTGGTGCGCGCCAGGTTATAGAGCGCGGGCATCAGCAAGCGCTTGGTCAGGTCGCCGCCGGCGCCGAAGATGACGACGGTACAGGCGGGCGCGCGGTCGCCGTGGGCGGTCTTTTCGTGTTCGATGTCTTGTGCCACGGGTATTCCTTATGCTTTGCCGGGTTCTTTGTGGCCGCCGAACTGCTTGCGCATGGCCGAGAGTACTTTTTCTGCAAACGTGTGCTCTTTGCGCGAGCGAAAGCGGGTGTACAGCGCGGCCGTCAGCACGTCGGCCGGCACAGCTTCTTCGATCGCGGCTTGGATAGTCCAGCGGCCTTCGCCCGAGTCTTCCACGTAGCCCGAGTAGGACTTGAGCTCCGGGTCTTCGGCCAGCGAGATGGCGGTCAGGTCCAACAGCCAGGACGAGACCACGCTGCCACGACGCCACAGTTCGGTAATGTCGGCCAGGTTCAGGTCGTAGCGGCGCTCGGCGGGGATGCTGTCTTGGTTGACGCCCTTCAGAATGTCCAGGCCTTCGCCGTAGGCTTGCATCAGGCCGTATTCGATGCCGTTGTGCACCATCTTGACAAAGTGGCCCGACCCGGCGGGGCCGGTGTACAGATAGCCGTCTTCGGCCGTCGATTTGCGGCCTTCGCGACCGGGGGTTTTCTCGATGGTGCCGATGCCCGGCGCCAGTGTTTTGAAGATCGGGTCCAGGTGGTCAAACGCGGTTTTGTCGCCGCCGATCATCATGCAATAACCCCGGTCCAGGCCCCAGACGCCGCCGCTGGTGCCCACGTCGATGTAACGAATACCTTTTTCGGCAAGCGCTTTGGCGCGGCGCACGTCGTCTTGGTAATTGGAGTTGCCCCCGTCGATGATGGTGTCGCCCGCTTCCAGCAAGCCCGACAGGGTGTTGACCGTAGCCTCGGTGATGGCGCCTGCCGGCAGCATGACCCAGACGGCGCGCGGTTTTTGCAACTGGCTGATAAAGCTGGCCATGTCCTGGCTGGGCGTGGCGCCCTCGGTGGCGAGTTGGGCCACGCTGGCGGCGTTGGTGTCATACACCACGCAGTTATGCCCATTGCGCATGAGGCGACGCACGATATTGCCGCCCATGCGACCCAGTCCAATCATTCCTAGTTGCATATTGACTCCAATCTGTTTAATTTAAAAGATATGCGAAAAATAGAAAATCCATTATGAACCAAAGTACTTGCAAAGCCGAGACAAGCCGGTTACGGAGGTTAAACAGGGCGACACCGCCTTATAGCGTATGCTGCAAAATTGTGAAATTCGGTAATATTGTTGAATTACCATTATTCGCGGCCCATCGCATTCAATTTGGAAAGAATCTCATGGAAAAGCCCACGCACTGCCAAGTACTAGGTATTACCAGCGGCCAGTCGGGCGTGGGCAAGACCACGGTGTCGGTCAATTTGGCCGTGGCGCTGCATGATATGGGCTATGCCGTGATGATTTTGGACGCCAATTCCAGCATCCACAACGCCCAGGAGGCCTTGGGCACGGTCTGCCCCTACAACCTGGGGCATTTTCTAGGCGGCGAGAAGTCGCTGCGCGAGATCATTCTGAAACGCCGCTACGGCATCAACCTGATCGCTGGAGCCAAGACCATTGAGGTCATGACCACCCTGAGCCCGGCCAAGGCCAAGCTGGTGGTGGAGCAGTTTGGCGCGCTCGAGAGCGAGCTGGACTTCCTGATTGTGGACATGCCTCCAGGCACCGAGACCTCGGTGCTGTCTTTTATGGCTAGCACCAGCCGACGCATCATTGTGGTGCGCAACGACCAGACCGGCGTGACCGACGCCTACGCCATGATCAAGGTGCTGTGCAGCGACTTCAAGCTCGACGAGATCCACATTATTGTGAATGGCGTGCGCAATGAGGCTGAGGGCAAAAAAATGTTCGAGGTGCTGGACAAAATCAGCCAGCGCTTCCTGGCCCGTCCTTTGAATTACCTAGGCTGTGTCAGCCAGGACGAGCTGATTGTGGAAGCGGGCGTGCACCATTTGTCGGTGACCGAGCACGCCCCGACCAGCCGGGGGGCGCGTGATTTTCGGCAAATCGCCGATAAAACCAGCCATCTGGCCTTGCAAAAGTTCGTGGAGGGCGGCATCGCCCACTTTGTAGAGCGCTTGCTGCACTTACACGACCTGACCACCCATTAAGCGGTCCGTGCGGACTTTTTGCGGGCGCGCCTGGTGGGGCGTCTTTGCGGCCTGCAAAAAGCCCCATTTAATACTTACCGGCTTTGGCGTGTGGCTTTTTGACCTTAGTCAATTAGAATAAAAAAATCACTTTAATCAAACAAAAATGTCAAATTCACATTCCAATGACCATTCATCGGCCAAGATGGGCGCGCTGATTTTGGGCGCCCTGGGCGTTGTCTTCGGCGATATCGGTACCTCGCCGCTGTACGCGCTCAAGGTGTCGGTGGAGTCGGCAGGCGGCGTGGCCGGTACCGATTTGTCGCATGTGGTGCTGGGCGTGCTTTCGCTCATCACCTGGGCGCTGATCGTCGTGGTGATGCTTAAGTATGTTTTCATCATCATGCGCGCCGATAACAAGGGCGAGGGCGGCATTTTCGCCCTGACCGCGCTGGTTTCCACCGGTCTGCGCGAGGGCTCACCCTGGCGCTGGATCGTCACGCTGGCCGGCGCACTCGGTGCGGCGCTGTTCTTTGGCGACAGCATGATCACGCCAGCCATTTCGGTGCTCAGTGCGGTCGAGGGCCTGAAAGTGCTCTCGCCGGACCTCGAGCGCTTTATTATTCCGATTGCCTTGACGCTGATTTCCGGCCTGTTTGCCATTGAACGCTTTGGCACGGGCAAGATCGGTATCGTCTTTGGGCCGGTGATGCTGGCTTGGTTTGCTTCTTTGGGCGCGCTGGGCCTGGTGGAAATTTTGCATAACCCGGCCGTGTTTATGGCTGTGAATCCCTGGGTGGGCCTGAGCCTGCTGATCGAGCACCCCGGTCTGGCGGTGGCGATTTTGGGCTCGGTGGTGTTGGCGGTGACAGGCGGTGAGGCCCTGTATGCCGATATGGGCCACTTTGGTCGTGCCCCGATACAGCGGGCGTGGATGTTTTTGGTTTTCCCCTGCCTGCTGCTCAATTACTACGGACAGGGCGCTTTGCTGCTGTCGGACCCGAGCGCGCTGGATAACCCGTTTTACCGCCTGGGGCCCGATTGGGCGCTAGTGCCGATGCTGATTTTGGCCTCGCTGGCCACCATCATTGCCTCGCAGGCGGTGATCTCGGGCGCTTTCTCGATTGCCACGCAAGCGGTGCGCCTGGGCTTTATTCCGCGTTTGCGCGTCAAGCACACCTCGCCCGAGGAAATGGGGCAGGTCTATGTCTCCAAGATCAACATCTTGCTGTTTGTTGGCGTGGTGGTGTTGGTCCTGGGCTTTAAGACCTCGGACAATTTGGCATCAGCCTACGGCGTTTCGGTGACCGGCGCTATGGCGATTGATACGATCCTGGCCGGCTTCCTGATGGTGGCCTTTCGGGGTTGGAACAAGTGGCTGTTCATCCCTCTTTTTACCGCCTTGTTTGCCATTGATGCGATGTTCTTGGGCACCAATATGTTCAAGTTCTTCGAAGGCGGGTGGTTGCCTGTCAGCGTGGCTGCTGTGCTCATGCTGGTGATGGTGTCCTGGATTACCGGCCGCGAGCGCCTGCTCAAGGCGCGCTGGGAAGCGGCCACCGAACTCAAAGGCTTTTTGGATGGGCTCAATGGACGCTTGCCCCAGCGCGTCGCAGGCACGGCGATTTTTATGGTGCCGCACCAGCACATTGTGCCGGTGTCTTTGCTGCACAACATCAAGCACAACAAGGTGATCCATGAGCGCGTGATTCTGATGCACATTCAAATCATCAACGAGCCCTTTGTGGATGACAAAGAGCGGGTCACCATCGAGCACCTGGACCACAACTTTCACTCGGTCGAGGTGCGCTTTGGATTTATGGAAGATATGCACATCATGCGTGCGGTGGCTTACCTGCGGGCGCGGGAGTTCCACTTCAGCCTGATGGAAATTTCCTTCTTCGTCGGTAAGGAGCAGGTGGTGGCGACGCACTCCAACCCGCTGCTAGTGGCGCCCTTTATCTATATGCACCGCTCGATGCAAAGCGCCTCGGAATACTTCAAGATTCCGCTGGACCACGCCATCGAACTGGGCGGCTACGTCGAGATTTAAGCGGCCAGAAAGCTGCGGATAGCGTCCAGCGCCTGGTCAGGCGCTTCCTGCAGCATGCAATGGCCAGCCTGTAAGGTGTGCACGCTAGGCTGGCGCGCCTGGTTGATCAGGCTTTGGGCAGACTTGGGCGGGGTCATCTGGTCATTAGCCCCCAGCAAAAACAGCGTGGGGCACTGTACGGCGGCCATGGCCTCTTGGCCGTGGGCGTAGCTGTCGCAGGCATGAAAGCTGGTATAAAAAACATTGTCTTTGGCGTTACTGGCCAGCACGCGGCGCATGAGCGCCCGGTTTAAGCCATGCAGCCAAGTGCCCGGGCCCAGCAGCGAGGGCGGGGGCCCCATCATCGAGAGCGAAAAGGTGTTGACCATGTCGATGCCTTGCACCTGGGCGTTTTGCGCCGCATCCAAGAGCGCGGGCGAGACCCGCATCGGGAAAGCCGTTCCCGCCAGCACCAGGTGGCTCACCCGCTGCGGGTTTTGGGCGGCCACTTCCAAAGCGATCAGCGAGCCCAGGCTATGGCCGATCAGGGCGGCCTGCCCAATGTCCAGCGCGTCCAACAGCCCCAGCACACTGGCGGCCGCTTGTTCCACCGAGGTCGGCGCGGACCCGCCGCTTTTGCAGTGGCCGGGCAGGTCGATGGCCAGCACGTTGTAATGGTGGTTGGCCAGGTAGCGGCTTTGCAAGCCCCATACGCTGTGGTCATGCAAGGCGCCGTGGATCAGCACCACAGTAGGCAACTCCGGCCGAAAGGCTTTGCCCGCGGTGTAGGCGTACAGGGGGGCGTTGTTGACGGTGATCAGCACAGGCAGGTCCTCAAAAATGGCTCGCAAGTGGTCCATTGTGCACAATCGGCCTATGCACCCTGCCAGCCCAAGTATTGAAGAAGTGGACGCCGTCGTCATCGGCGCGGGCGTGGTCGGCCTGGCCGTGGCGCGCAGTTTGGCCCTGGCCGGCCATGCGGTGTGGGTGCTGGAGGCGCAGGCGGCCATTGGCACCGGCGCTAGTGCGCGCAATAGCGAGGTGATTCACGCCGGCATTTATTACCCTACCGGCTCGCTGAAAGCGCGTTTGTGCGTGCAGGGCAGGCACTGGCTGTACGACTACTGCGCAGCAAGCGGCGTGGGGCACCAACGCTGCGGTAAGTTGCTAGTGGCTACTAGCGAAGCGCAATTAGCCCAATTGGATGCTGTGATGGCCCAAGCCCATGCCAACGGTGTCACCGACGTGGTGCGCCTGAGCGCGGCCCAGGCGCAGGCGATGGAGCCCGCGCTGCACTGCCTGGGTGCCCTGCATTCGCCCAGCACCGGCATCGTGGACAGCCACGGCCTGATGCTGGCCCTGCAGGCGGACTTGGAGCAAGCCGGCGGTACAGTGGTGCTGCGCACGCCGGTACAGCGGGTGGACCTGGCGGCGCAGCCGGGCGGGCGGCATACGGTGTGGACGCAGGAGGGCATGGGCCTGGCCGCGCGTATCGTGGTTAATGCGGCTGGCCTGGATGCGCCGGCGCTGGCCCAGCAGTTTGCGGGCTTGGCGCCGCGCCATGTGCCCACCGCATTTTTTGCCAAAGGAAACTATTTTTCGCTGGCGGCCAAAGCACCTTTTAGCCACTTGATTTACCCCTTGCCCGAGCCCGGCGGTTTGGGTGTGCACCTGACGCTCGATTTGGCCGGCCAGGCCAAATTCGGGCCCGATGTGCAGTGGGTGCCCGATGCCAGCGACTACCAGGTCGACCCGGCGCGTGGGCCGGCCTTTGAGGCCCAGGTGCGCAAGTTCTGGCCTGGTTTGCCGCCAGGCGCTTTGCAGCCGGCCTATGCGGGCATCCGCCCCAAGATCAGCGGGCCCGCGCAGGACGCGGCCGATTTTTGCGTGCAAGGCCCCCAGGTTCATGGCGTGGCCGGGTTGGTGAACCTTTTTGGCATCGAGTCCCCGGGCCTGACCAGCGCGCTGGCGCTGGGCGACTGGGTACGTCACAGCCTGCAGGCCTGAGCTGTGGCCGGTTTAGCTGGTTTTATGGCGCGCTTTTAGGCGGCTTTTTCAGCCGCCTTCAGGGCGCGCTTGAGGTCGTCGAGCAAGTCCTCGGGGTCTTCCAGGCCGATCGACAGGCGGATGGTGCCTGGCCCGATGCCCGCGGCCTGCAGCGCAGCGTCGTCCATGCGAAAGTGGGTGGTGCTGGCCGGGTGAATCACCAGGCTGCGGCAGTCGCCCACGTTGGCCAGGTGGCTGAAAATCTTGAGCGCTTCAATGAATTTTTGCCCCTGCAGGCGCGAGCCGCGGATGTCAAAGCTGAACACCGAACCCGCTCCGCGTGGCAGCAGCTTTTTGGCCAGCGCGTGGCTGGGGTGGCTCTCTAGCATCGGGTGGCCCACGCGCGCCACCAGCGGGTGGCTGGCCAGGAACTGCACCACTTTTTCGGTGTTGCTGGCATGGCGGGCCATGCGCAGCGGCAGGGTTTCGATGCCTTGCAAAATCAGCCAGGCGGTGTGCGGGCTCATGCAGGCGCCAAAGTCGCGCAGACCTTCGCGCCGGGCGCGCAGCAAAAACGCCCCTACGGTGCTTTCCTCCGAAAACACCATATTGTGAAAACCGGCGTACACAGCGCTGAGCTCGGCAAATTTACCCGAGGCCTCCCAATCGAAGGCGCCGCTGTCCACCACCACGCCGCCCACCACCGTGCCGTGGCCGGACAAAAACTTGGTGGCCGAGTGGTAGACCAGATCGGCGCCGTGGTCAAAAGGTTTAATCAGCCAGGGCGAGGTCAGCGTGGAGTCCACCAGCAGGGGCACGCCATGGACGTGGGCGATGCTGCTCACCGCCTCGATGTCGAGCACATCCATGCCGGGGTTGCCCACGGTTTCGCCGAAGAACAGCTTGGTGTTGGGCTGTACGGCGGCTTTCCAAGCATCCAAGTCGTTTGGGTTGACGAAGGTGGTCTCGATGCCAAAGCGGCGCAGCGTGTAGTGCAGCAGATTATGCGAGCCGCCATACAGCGCCGTGGAGGCCACGATGTGCGAACCGGCGCCCATCAGCGTGCAAATAGCCAGATGCAGGGCGGCTTGCCCGCTGGAAGTGGCGATGGCGCCGATGCCGCCTTCGAGCGCCGAGACGCGCTGCTCAAACACCGCGTTGGTGGGGTTGCTGATGCGGCTGTAGACGTGGCCGGCGCGCTCCAGGTTAAACAAGGCGGCGGCCTGGTCGCTGGACTCGAATACAAATGAGGTGGTCAGGTGAATTGGCACGGCGCGCGCGCCGCTGGCGTCGGGAGTGGCGCCTGCGTGCAGGGAAAGGGTGTCAAAGCCGGGGTCGGCGTATCCGCTCATAGGCGTTCTCCAGAGGTTTGGGCCAGTGTCTTAGGGCTCGATTGTGGGCTATATTAGAAGCGTAGCCCGCACCCGCGCCCACTGCGCGGCCGCGCGCCCTCCAAAGGAAACACCATGAAAGTCAGCGACATATTGCGTCTCAAAGGCGGAACGTTGTTCACCGCCAGCCCGGACGAGCCCCTACTGGAGGCCGCCCAAATGATGGCCGAACGCGATCTGGGCTCTTTGGTGGTGATGGAGCACGGCGATCTGGTGGGCATGCTGACCTTTCGCGAGGTGATCCAAAAGGTGGTTAAAAACGGCGGCACCATAGGCACCACCCTGGTGCGCAGCGCCATGGACGACGCGCCCTTGACCTGCACCATGGAAACCGAAATGGACGAGGTGCGCCGCATGATGCTGGACCGCCACGCCCGCTACATGCCGGTGATGGACAAGCGCATGCTCATGGGCGTGATCAGCTTTTACGACGTGGCCAAGGCCGTGGTGGACAGCCAAAACTTCGAAAACAAAATGCTTAAGGCCTATATCCGCGACTGGCCAGGCCAGGACGAGCCGGAAAAAAGCGCTTAATTCGCCGCCAAAGAGCGCCCCAGCGCGCTCGGGGATAATCGCCCCATGAGCGGAAATACCTTTGGACACCTCTTCGCGGTCACCAACTTCGGTGAGTCGCATGGCCCGGCGATCGGCTGCGTGATCGACGGCTGCCCCCCCGGCATGGAACTGAGTGAGGCGGACATCCAGCACGATCTGGACCGGCGCCGCCCTGGCACCAGCCGCCACGTCACCCAGCGCCAGGAGCCCGACCGGGTGCAAATTCTCAGCGGCGTTTACGAGGGCAAGACGACCGGCACGCCGATTGCGCTCCTCATTGAGAACACCGACCAGCGCAGCAAAGACTACGGCAATATCTTGGACACCTTCCGGCCCGGCCATGCCGATTTCACCTATTTGCGCAAATACGGTCTACGCGACCCGCGCGGCGGCGGGCGCTCGTCGGCGCGGCTGACGGCGCCGATGGTGGCTGCCGGTGCAGTGGCCAAAAAATGGCTGCGACAGCACTGCGGCACGGAGTTTCGCGGCTGCATGACGCAGCTGGGCGATCTGCCCATCGGCTTTGAGGATTGGGCGCACGTGCCCCACAACCCGTTTTTTGCGCCGATCGCCGACGTGCAGGCGCTCGAAGACTATATGGATGCGCTGCGCAAGGCCGGCGACTCCTGCGGCGCACGTATCCGCGTGTGTGCCACGGGCATGCCCGTGGGCCTGGGCCAGCCGCTGTATGACAAGCTGGACGCCGACATCGCCTACGCCATGATGGGTATCAATGCCGTCAAGGGTGTGGAGATTGGTGCCGGTTTTGCCAGCGTCGCCCAGCGCGGCAGCGTGCATGGTGACTCGCTCACGCCCACGGGCTTTGCCAGCAACAACGCCGGCGGCGTCCTGGGCGGCATCAGCACCGGGCAAGATCTGGAAGTGAGCATCGCCATCAAACCCACCAGCTCCATCCTGACTCCACGCGACACGGTCGATGTGCAAGGCAACCCGACCCAGGTGGTGACCAAAGGCCGCCACGACCCCTGCGTAGGTATCCGCGCCACACCGATTGCCGAGGCCATGCTGGCCTTGGTGGTGATGGAGCATGTGCTGCAACACCGCGCCCAATGCGGCTGACAAATTCCCCGGAGCGCCTATGAAAACCGTGATGATTCTGAATGGCCCGAACCTTAATCTGCTGGGCACCCGCGAGCCCCAGGTCTACGGCGACCAAACCCTGGCCGATGTGCAGGCCTTGTGTGAGCGTGCCTGCGCGGCCAACGGCTTTGCGCTGGATTTCCGCCAAAGCAACCACGAGGGCGAACTGGTGGACGCGCTGCACGAAGCGGGGCACTTGCAGGCGGCCGGCAAGCTGGCCGGCGTCGTGCTCAATGCGGGCGCCTACACCCATACCAGCGTGGCGCTGCATGATGCGATCAAAGGGACGGGCGTAACGCTGATCGAGTTGCACATCAGCAATGTGCACGCGCGTGAGGCTTTTAGGCACCACTCCTTTATCTCGCCCGTGGCCAAGGCCGTGATGGCCGGCTTTGGCGTGAACGGCTATGCGCTGGCGATTGCCGGCCTGGCGGGCATGCAGTAGTCCCCATTTTTTATTCTTCATAAGGCGGCGCTATGGCCACAAAAATCAAAATCGACTTTGTCTCCGACGTGGCCTGCCCCTGGTGTGCGGTCGGTTTGGGCGCTTTGGAGATGGCCATTGCGCGATTAGGCGACCAGATCGAGGTGGAAATGCTGTTCCAGCCTTTTGAGCTCAACCCCCAAATGCCGCCCGGCGGGCAGGACATTGGCGAGCATCTAGCCGAAAAATACGGCTCCACGCCCGAGCAGCAAGAACAAATCCGC
>Ga0209084_1003184_pt1 | contig 12176 bp, 21 predicted proteins | sample C_130820_MF_Meta_FD_187309 | JGI IMG/M metagenome (GOLD analysis project Ga0209084, IMG submission 187309) | Freshwater microbial communities from Lake Croche, Canada to study carbon cycling - C_130820_MF_MetaG (SPAdes) (version 2) | ecosystem: Environmental > Aquatic > Freshwater > Lake... | reverse complement strand
TTCAAAACCATCGGTATAAACTTTACCAACGCGTTCATCTAGGCCTAGATCCTGACCCCTGACCTCGGTCAAGGTGCCTACATATATTTCAACCTTTTGGTTAATTTCATTGATTAAATTTTGCATCATACAGCACCTCCGTCGACAACTTTGAACTCATCACCAAATTTATTTTTGGTAAAATAAACACCGCCTGGGTAACCATGGGTCAGGCCTTCTTGAGCACAGACATTCATGGCCTGCTTTAGGCTGTCTGAACTGAAAACCAAATCCCATTCTTTTTCAGGATTTCGTAATTCGTCGTTCATGCAACGAACTACTCGGAATCTATACACTTGCTCAAACACTTCGATATCTAATAAATTTTCCATAATTTCGTTTCCTTTTTTATTTAACATACTGTTATTATATAGAAACGATTCGAAGAGTCAAGCCTTTTTTGCCTGTTTTTGCCTATATTTCTGCCTCATTTTTAGGCACTAATCTGCCTGTTTTTAAGGCAACTTTCTCGGCGTATTCCTGGCAGTCTACACACAGGCAAACCCCCGGAACTGCAAGCCTGCGAGCCTGGGGTATTTTCTCCCCGCAGTCTTCACAATGGCTCAGACCCAGCCCTACGCCTATCTTGGATCTGATAGCAGCTATGGCATTCATGTTATTATGAATAGCATGCAGCTGACCCATTTCGGCTTCTTCCAGATTCTCATTCTGGATTCCTTCTACTTCCAACGGTTTAGGCACCATGTAATTTCATCCCCTTGAATTTTGCCCTAACACCGGTCTGTCTGGTGCGGCTGTTAATCATCTTCACCCATTCCTTGGCAATACTACCTTTGTTAAAATAGTCTGCGAATATCTTTCCATCTTTTACAACTTCAATTTTATACGTTTTAACCATAATTTATTTTCCTTTTATTTTAAATACTGTGGACCAGTCCATTGCACACAATAGCCACCGTCTATGACATTGCCTCTGGCCTGATTCAGGGCTGGGCTGTTCCAGCTAGCTGCCTTGAGTATATCGCCTGAACGAAATTTACCAAAAGCCTCTTTTACTATAAAGCCCCAGCATGATCGATTGGTTCCACCTGAGCCCGTGGTGACTTTTACGTACTTTTTACCGGCCTTGAAACCAATCTGAAATCGGCCTGGGTCAAAACCACTGGAAGCATAATCACTTTTTAATATATCATACAACTGATCTAAATGAGTTTGATTTAACATTATACAATCTCCGTTTCAACTTCTTCAATATGAATACTATCACCAATTTCAAAAATGCCATTGGACACCATTTTAATCAATGCCTGTTTGATGTCTTCCTGCGTTGTACCTTCGGCATGAACACTGTCTAAATCACCGCCTATATTACTTAAAGTCAACATTGCTACTGTTTTGAACTCTGCCATATCAATTTTCCTTTTTAATTATTATACAGGTATTATAGCACCTTTTGAACCGAATGTCAAGCCCCAAAATAACCATAGGGGACATTGAGTTTATAACAAAGGTATTCTTTGTCACCATTGGTTTCGTAGGCTTCATCTAACCAACGCACGGCCATGTTTCGGTCCTTGGCGCCGGCCATCATTAAATCCTGAAGTCTTACTTCGAGATCATGAGCGGCTTGTTTTTGTTCCTGCACCTCGTTTTCGTAACGCTCCGCACTTACCTTGATCAAATGATCCCATTCAATCTGTTTATCCACAGGATTCAGTTCACTCCACAAACTATTACTAAATTCGCTGGGTCTAAAACCATAGGCGTCTTTGTGTAGATCGCTATAAAGGTTATCATCATATGTAAATTTTGCCATTTGCTTTCCTTTCTTATTTAACATACAGGTATTATATGATAAATGAACCAAAATGTCAAGCCTGCTAAATCATTGATTATTTTAGGTATTTTTATAACTCATTGATTTTAAAGTACTAGTATTTTCTGCCTGTTTTTTAGACAGTAACCATTCCTGAAACTCTAGTTCCTGCTGATGCTGTTCGGCTCCCTGACGGTAGTCGTCGTCCTGCTGTATTTCGTCTGCCATGGTTATCTCCTTAATTTACAAACAAGAGTATATAATAACTTGGCACTGCTGTCAAGTTATTTGTTTTACTTTAAAACAGGGGTTATTTTTCTATGGGATCAGCGCTGTCGACGAGCTGTTGGAAGTTCATGGCTTTACCATGACCCGGGGAGATTTCATGGGTACTGTTGTTGATGTGTATGATCTTTTCGTCCAGTAATACCTTGAGACTGGCCTGGGTTCCAGCGGCTACACCACTTTGCCAGCCTATGTTGTAGCAGAACCAGCATAACACGGCCCAGAGTGCATAGATGATGATAGTTGTCATTGTTTCTCCATGACGGTTACATGCGGTAACCATTTAAAGGCTTTCTTAAGAATTCTGTCGTGCACCAGTTTCCAGTTATCCACACCGGCAAAGGCTTTTTTATAATAACCATAGCTCTGTATTTTACGACGACGATGTATGTTGCGCAGTACTTTTAAAGGATCTTCCTTGGGATAGTGATATCGAATTTCCATGGCTATGTCATGGCCAAAGGTATCCATCTCATCAAACATGCTCAGGTATTCGATCTGTTCTTTGTCTTCGCCGGTCTTTCTGTGATCTATGGCCTGATAGTAATCAAATTTATAGTTGTCTGGATCGCGTCGGGTAAACTGACTCTTGTGTATGAGTTCGTGCTGCAGGGCCTGGCTCAGGCAAAATAAGGTATGGCGTATGTCGGTTGGACCCCAGTTAAAATTAGGGCTTTTACCTGAAAATTCCAGTATGATTTCTATGGGTTGGTTGCGGCGTTGCCAATAATAAAAGGCCTTGATCCAATAATCCTGAGCCTTGAGCTTGGGATTCTTTTCCCATAATACCAGAGCGCCAAAAGGCTTGACCACTTCCTGTAGCTGGCGTACAATTGTAGACTTTCGCATACGGCCAGTCCATTTGGACTCCAGTTGCATTAATCTACGATCTATACGAGCTGCTAGATACATGATCCCCCCAGATCAAAATATTTATCGGTTTACACTTTTATACCTGAAAAATCACGACTATTACGAATACTACTGCCAAACTTAACATCCAGCTCTTCGGCTACCTGACCACTCTGGCTCAGGCCTCGTTGAGCTGACGCTTCTACATCATATAACTTCATCTTGGCTCGATCCACGCCTATCATGAATTTACGATTCACAGTTGGGTCATTATAACGATTTTTAAGCTGCTTGACCATGAGCTGATTTAACTCTTCTAGATCCTCGGTGCTGACCAGAGCAAACATGAAGTCTACTGTGGCTGGCAGTCCAAAACTCTCACTGGTATCTGTCAATTCTACATCAGTACTGCCATAACCACTACGAGTGGTCTGAGTAGCGCTCAGTATGGGCACATTATGCTCAACTGCCAGTCCTCGCATTTCTTCGGCTATGGCTTTGATATAGGTATATGAATTTACTCCGGCTCCCTGTTTGATACGACTGCTGGTGCAGATATTCAGATAGTCAATGATTATGATGTCGGGTCTGAAACTCTGCTTCAGGGCCAGCTCATTTAATAAGGCCTTGAAGTGTCCACAATGAGCACCCGCGGTTGGATATTCTTTGATGATCAATCGGCCCTGAGTACGTTCCTTGATTTTATCAATGCGATTATCATACATCTGTTTGCCCAGATCGTGCAGCTGATCCATGTCAATGTTCATGAGATTGGCATCTATGCGTTCAGCAATGCGCTCCTCGGCCATTTCCATGGTAATGTACAGTACATTACGACTCTGAGCCAGAGTGCCAGCCGCAACATGACACATGAACAAACTTTTACCCACACCAGTGCCGGCCAGTACTACATTCAGGGTTTTGTTGGGCATACCACCGTTGGTAATCTTATTGAACAGATCTAGATCAAAAGGCACTCTACTCTCAACGCGGTGATAAAAGTCGAATCGCTGACCAGCATCGTTAATATAATCATGGCCGACATGGTTATCAAAACCAACTGCCAGAGCTTCCTGCAGGATGCTTGGAAGGGCTTCCGTAGTATGTTTTTTATCACGACCGTCGATAATTTCAATGGACTTAAGTATGGCATTGTACACCGCCTTGTCTTTGCAAAATTTCTCTGTCTCAGTCACCAACCATTCTTTATTTACATCAGTTGGCTGTAACTCTCGGATTAAATCTACTGCTGTTTTGAAATCAGTTTCGTTGACATTACTGTTCTGCAGAGCTATGTCCAGAGCCTCGATGTTTGGGCAGGCATTATACTGATCAATAAAAGCCGAGATCAGTTTAAACACTCTCTGATCAGCATTGCCAAAATATTCAGGTCTTAGAAATGGATAAACCTGACGCATGTAAACATCATCATGCATGAGATTTCGTAATATTGTCTTTTCAATTCTGTCCATGTAACTCCTGATTTGGATCGGCTTCGCGTTTTAGAATGTCATCCAGTATGCTTATTATTATAGACTTTAATACAGTATCTGTCAATAGGTTAGGATTTCTAACCACATGATAGTTGAATCTGACATTAAGGTTGTCACCACCTTCGGCAAATCGAAGCTTGCCATAGCGAAACACCACGCCCGCAGCGTCACCGGTTTCGATGACTATGTGCGTGGTATCGTCTATGGGATCTTCTAGAAAACTATACCTTGGTGATTCCAGCGGCTTCTTCATAGGCAGCATCGATGTCATCTGCTCCCAGGTCCTGGTTGAGGCTGCTGTTACTGATTCTATAATTTTTTTCAACATAATCCTTGAATTCCTGATCTGTTAATACTGGTGTCCAGAAGTCCTTGTTATAGGTATCATCCAGACGATATTTCTTTTCTTCACCTCGATGGCTGTACCAACCATTGCTGGGTTTAACTACAAATCCACCTTCTAGAGCTACATCCAACAATCCACCCCATTTGCTGATGCCAGATTCAAATCCTACTTCGACTGGTATCTTGCTCTTTTCACGAACATATCTGGACTTCTCTACATTGATGATAAACTTATAACCCTTGAGTTCAGTACCATCTTTTTCCTGCTGACGGCCAATGATGAAGATTGCGTCGGCACTGTAGTAAATACCTGTTCCGCCCGAGACCACATCTTTGGGGAACATGCCCTGTTCTTTATAGGTATGATTCACCACAATCATGGGAATGTCTTTGATGGTCAAGTGTGGTGTTACCATTCTGAACAGAGACTTGAGCTGTTTGGCTCGGGTCATGTCAGCCACACTTTTGCCTTCTAAAGCATCTTCGACTTCTTTCTTAGAAGCTAAATTACCTACTGAGTCAACTATGATCATGACATGGTCACCACGCTCAATGTTCACCATCTGTGCCATGCTGTCATGCTTTAATTGCTCAATGTCCGTGATTGGAGTATGCAGTACACGCTTGGTATCAATGCCAAAACTGTCAAAATAACTTTGTGGGCTACCAAATTCACTATCATAAAATAATACTACACCGTCCGCATACTTGTCCAGGTAGCTCTTGGCCAACATCAATGCAAACGCTGTCTTAAAATGCTTACTGGGACCTGCAAATACAGTTAATCCAGGTGCCAATCCACCATCCAACTTACCACTTAAGGCAACATTGACCATGGGAATTGGACTGGGAATCAAATCCTTGGCATTGAAGAATTTACTATCGCTTAAGATATCTGTATCCCGAATAGTTGTATTCTTCTGTAACTTATCTAATAAACTCATACTAGCTCCTCGGCAACGCCTAAAATTTCAGCTATAATTAATAAACCACCTGCTCCGACTAAATCGCCAGTGCAAAGTGCTGCACCTGCGCCAATTCGAACAATACTTTTTACCAGGCTAACACTGGTGTGTGTAAATATCTTCATAACATTCTCCTAACTAAACAATCCTGCTAAAGTTGCCTGAGGCCGAGCAGTCCAGCCCAGTCCCTGAATAATACCGTTCAGGGGCTCAATAAAACTCTTATCCCACATTGTATCATAATCTACCATGTTTGTCAATAGAAACTCTGTGGGTAATTTACCTATGAATCCTATGCAATTTTCCTTGATGCGATTCGGTGTACGCAGATATAAGAATCGAATCTTATCACCTTCGCCAATCAATTCATACTTGTTGCTGATCTGATATTCCTTGAGATAATGATTATACAGGAGTGCGCCTCGCACATGCATGGGACATCCTTTGTCATAGATGTGCGTGTTGCTGCTGTATTTTCTCATGCCATTTACACCACGAGGAAAGGCTATTTCTTCCGGAGGTAATTTTAGAAACTCTTTCTTGGCCTGTCCAATGAACTCCTGCAGAGTGGCTTCGTCAGTGGTTATGGCTACCCGAACTGCTTCCTTGAGCGTCTTGCGTATGGCTTCAGGAGTACTGGATCTAACAATCTCCAGGCCCATGACCTTGAGCTTGGGTTCGGTATAGGTTACACCCTCATTATTATATACATTGATTGCATAGCGTTTCTTGGCCACCCAGATGCCTCGATCCGCTATGGCTTCTCGTTTGAACATAATCTTTTCTTCAAAGGCATTGGTATAGGCAGCTAACTCACCACAGGCCTGATTAATGATGCCTGTGATCTTTTCTTCACAGATTCGATCCAGTATTTTAACAATCTCGGCTTTGCTTTTATCTGCATAGAATTTTTTAACCAGAGGATCCAGAGTGATGTAACAGCTATCAGTGTCTGAATAGAAGCTGTATTTGAAATCCTTGGTGCCGACTATTTTATTCAGATATTCATCCAAAGCTCGGCCAACTGTACGAATTATGTACTGACCAGTTATGGTTATGCCCTCGGCAATGCGGTCATCAAAGTATCGGAAATAATAATTGGCCCAGGCTCCAAATAAACTGTTGAGCTGAATCTTACGAGCCATCTGGAAATTGGTATAGCGACTGATGTCATTCAGATAACTGGCCTTGTGTGTCTCTTCGTATAACTTCTGAGCATCAATCATTTTCTTTTTATACATCTGACGGTCATCAAACAGCTTCTGTACAATGCCAGGGAACAGGCCCTTGCGATCTCGATTAAAATGATATCCATTGGCAGTCAGACATTCATCGGCATTCTGCAGGGTATCCAGGTCAGTCTGCTTGGCCAGCAGCTGATCAACTGTGGTGGCAGTATGATAATCGGCATCAGGTTTGACCAGAGTTTCTGGACTCATGTTATACTGCATGATGATGCTGGGATACAGGCTTGTAGCATCAAAACTGACTACCCAATCATAGCCACCAGGCACGGGTTCCTGTACATAGGCGCCTTCGATGCTGCGATCTGGCCGACTGGTATCACGCGGATGCACAACTATGTTCTGATCCCAGAGATAGTTATACAGCACACAGTCCCAGGTTCGCACTGCGCTGAATACATCGCCAATGAGACATTTGGCATCAAAGGCCATGGTGGCAGCTAGTTCTATGAGCTTCATTTTATCCTCGAGCTCCAGAACTCTTTGAGTATCAGTTATGTTGTATTCTGTGAATAGCTTCCAGTCATTTTTATAAAAGTCGCTGAAGGTATCAAAAGGATTTTCTAACTTGCCCACACCCAGTTCCTGCCGACAGATATAATCTAACTTGTAGCTTTCCTGAGCATTATAGGTAAACTTTTTATACAGATCCAGATAGTCCAGATGAGTGATGCCAACAATGTCAAAGGTGGTCAGTACTTTTTCGCCATAGTTGATTTCACGCTTACGAATCTGGCGCCAGGGGCTGAGCTGCTTGGCTGCATCTGAGCCTAATACTCGCTCTATGCGGTTCACCAGATAGGGTATGTCAAACAGGTTACTGTTCCAGCCAGTTATGATGTCAGGGGCATTCTGACTCCAGTAGGTCATGAAGGCTCGGAGCAGGTCGGCCTCGGATTCATGCTGATGGTAATAGGCACTGTCAAAAGGTTTACGACCCCAGGTTCGAATTCTGCGGCTGGACAGATCCTGTATGGTTATGAGCAGTATTTCTTCCTGTGGATCATCAACATTGGGAAAGCCCTGCTCACTGGTGGTCTCTATGTCCAGACCCCAGATCAGCATCTGGTTCATGTCAAATTCAATCTCACCACCATAGTTTTCGGTTATGTACTGATACTGCCAGTTGGTGTTGCCATGAATCTTCATGTTGCTCACACCCTCGTAGTTTTTTACAAACTCTCGGGCATCATTGATACCACCAAACTCCATGCTTTCCAGGGGCTCACCAAACATATTATGGTATGTGGCTGCTCCTGGCTTCTTTTTAGGGACGAATAATTGGGGTTTAAAGGGGATCTTCTCTTGGAAGCGTTGGCCATTGTGAACGCCTCGAACCAAGGCATTATCACCGTAAATAGTTACATTTGTGTAGAATTTCATATATTGTTTATTATAAATATAACTGTAGTGAATGTCAATTGTTTATCATGTTTTTATCATAAAATAATTACGAGGAAACATGATGGATTTTCTAAAGCTTGTTGCTGAACTAGGCTTTCCCATAGCTGCGGCCTGTGCTGCTGGCTATTTTGTTTTCCTTACTCTTAAATTTATCTTAGCAGGTGTCATGAGTTCTATCAAGAGCATGACCAGTATCATCACGGCTCTGGACAACCGAGTTCGAACCATGAATCACGATATCATTCGAATCGATACCCTGGTATCAAATGCCCTGGGCATAAAACCCGATGTGGATCGAATTTCTCGTGCAGACGGAAAAGAAGATGCTCGCAAAGATTAATACTATTATAATGGGTCTGGTGCTTAGTGTCAATCTAAATGCCGCTGAACCCATAAAGAAACTACACTTTAATTATAATGACAACGTAACCATCTGGATTGGCAATCAGCCCTGTGGGTTACCCAAATATAAGAAGTCATTTCCCTGGAGTGCAGCCGCAGTTCGCTCTGATGGCGAAATACTCGAAGGCTGTTTTACGGGTCATGACGAAGTAGTAGAGATACAATGGAAGGATGGAGACCGCAGTCGCTTCCCGGCCAATGCCTTCTTAATCAACAAGGATATCAGCATATGAGCATACAGATGAAACCCTTTCCAGAACAGGCCCTACTCATGGCTACATTTAGTCGCCTGGCCTATCTGGACCAAGCTGCTGGTAAAACAGAATTTGCTAAACTGGGCTTTGATGCCAGTTTAATTTCAGTTAATGGTAGTGAAGCCTATTTTATTACCGATGGTACAGATCTAGTTGTTGCCTGTCGTGGCACTGAGCCTACTCAATGGACTGACATAGCCGCAGACCTGGATGCTCGTCTAACTGCCAGTTCCACAGGCAAGGGATTTGTACATCATGGATTTAAGACCAGCGTGGATCAGATCTGGGCCGGTCTAGTAGAAAAACTCAGCGTGTATGGAAAACAGAGAACCATCTGGTGCACTGGTCATAGCCTCGGAGCGGCTATGGCGACCTTGTTGGCTTATCGTCTCCAAAGAGCTGAGAGAATGCCGAACCCACAGGCTCTATTTACTTTCGGATCCCCGCGTGTTGGGGACAAATCATATATCCGAGCCATTGAGGATTCAGGCTTACTGCACTTCCGCTTTGTCAACAACACCGACATAGTGCCCAGAGTTCCAGTCTGGCCATTTCAGCATTTTAGTGGCATATACTACATGAACCACTGGGGTAACCTAAGAACTGCCAGCGGTTGGCAGCTGACCAAGGATGTTGGCCGAGGCATTGTGCAGGGCATCAAACAACGAAAATTTAGTCTGCTGGACAATCATAACATTGGTAACTATGAAGCCAATCTTAGAACCTGGGCAACTGGTGTAGAAAATGTTCAGGGATAATCAACTTACTGCCATGATTGTTAGCATGCTATTGGTCATAGCCTGGGTAACCATACATTTTGGACCCTGGATGGACAACCTATGAAATTATCTGAATGGTTTTTGGCCCTGGTGGTAACCATAGCCGTGGGCGTGATCTGCTATATGGTGGATCTGCAGGACCACGAAACTTTAACAACACACGAGATTATTATCTATGGACCTGGTAACCTTAATTAACAAATATGGCTTTCCCATCATAGCCGCAGCCGGCATGGGGTATCTGATCTATTACGTTTGGATCTGGGCCACCAAAGAAGTAAAACCTGTGCTGAACGAAGCCAATGCCGTGCTTATTGCTCTGATTGATCGCATCCGAATGTTAGATAATGATTTAATCCGCCTAAACCAGAAAGTCAACATAGTATTAATGCTGAGGGAATTAGACAATGAGAATCGTTCTATTAGTCGCTCTAATCGCGATAAGTCCTAGCAGCTGGTCAACTGAATTAGGCTTTGGATTCAAAAGTCCAGCATTCAGCGGCATAGGTTATAGTAGCCATGTACAGACCATAGAGAACACTGAATTCAGTCGTAAAAAGGCCATTGACGATAAACGGCTTCAGGACGCCAAGGATGCGGCCGCTGCTGCCAACAACACCATGTTGCAGAAGTTTCTTACTAACTTTGAAAGCCGGGTCTATGCTCAGCTCAGCACTCAGCTCATCAACAACCTGTTTGGTGAGAATCCATCGGATCATGGAACCATCACCATCGAAGGCAACACCATACAGTATGTCAAGACTGACAACGATGTGACCCTGACTGTAACTGATCCTGCAGGCAATGTAACCACAGTGACCATACCCATAGGGCAGTTTAAATTTTGAGATACTTAATTCTAATTCTGGCTCTGATGATGTCAGGCTGTGCGGCAGTGCCTACCATCAAGGATGAAGGTAAGATTTCACCAGTCACACTGCAAAAAAACATACCTGAGCCAGCCGATGGTAAAATTGTTGTAGGTGTATATAGTTTTTCTGACAAGACTGGCCAGCGCAAAGATGGCGGAGCCATAGCTAAATTCAGCACTGCAGTCACTCAGGGTGGTGAAACTCTGTTGCTCAAGTCTCTGCATGACGTAGGCAATGGTCGTTGGTTCCGAGTAGTAGAACGCGTGGGCCTGGACAACCTGCTCAAAGAGCGTCAGCTAATTCGCAGCAGTCGTGAAGAAGCCCGGGATAAGACTCCATTAAAGACCATACTGTATGCTGGCATGATCATCGAGGGTGCCATAGTCAGCTATGACACCAACATCAAGACCGGCGGTCTGGGTGTACGAGTCCTGGGCATAGGACCTCAGATACAGTGGCAGGAAGACATAGTAACAGTTAGTATTAGAGTAGTCAGTGTCAACACTGGCGAGGTGCTGATGACCATTAGTTCAGAAAAAACCATACTAAGTGTGGTGGGTTCTGTGGCAGTGTTCAAGTTTTATGATAACGGCACTAAAAACTATGAAACAGAGTTCGGCGTAGGCACCAATGAGCCAGGTGTTTATGCACTTCGTAAAGCAATTGATACCGCAGTTGAAGAAATGATATATGACGGTGAACGCAAAGGGCTTTGGAAGTTTAAAAACAAGGAGTAAACATGAAACTAAAGCTAATCACAGCATTAGTCATGATCTCGTTATACAGCAGCAATAGTCTTGCTGATGGTGGAGCGAACAGCGTGTACATAGATCAGACCAATGCTGATCAAAGTACAGTGAGCATCACACAAACTGGTAGCAATAATTCAGTAGGTGATCCAGATAATATTAGTACACCAAGTTTTGTCATCGACGGTAATAGCATGAACCTGACCATCATACAGGACGGCATGAACAACAATGTGCGAGGCAATTTTATCGGTGGTGACAGCACGGCCAACATTGAGCAAAACGGTAACACCAACAGTACAAAATTAAACTATGGTAACTTTGGAACCAATGGCGGCACCCTGGGCATAGTACTGAATGGCAGCAACAACAGTACAGAATTAAACATAGGTACTACTCGCAACAGTGGCAACTACAACTATGGTATTGTGCTGACCGGTGACAACAACGCAATAACAAGTACCATCAATAGTAAGTATACTACAAATAGCTTTAGCATAGCTGGTGATGGCAACACAGTTACAACCACGCAGATTGGTGCCAATGGTACTAGTTTAATCAATGGTCATAACATCTCAAGTAGTGTTGCAGGTAGTAATAATAGCCTAACAGTAGTACAGGATGGTGCAACTAATCCTAACAGTGTCACAGTAAATGTCACGGGCAATAATACTACTACTGCTATTACTCAGCACTAGTGTCCACGGAGCTATCGG